>Ga0335081_10010720_pt1 | contig 14827 bp, 14 predicted proteins | sample Lox_Sample_35_FD_206713 | JGI IMG/M metagenome (GOLD analysis project Ga0335081, IMG submission 206713) | Soil microbial communities from Loxahatchee National Wildlife Refuge, Florida, United States - Lox_Sample_3.5 | ecosystem: Environmental > Terrestrial > Soil > Wetlands | place: USA... | reverse complement strand
GCGGGCGATGTCGGGCAGGCGGCGGTGCAGTTCCCGGGACGGGAGCGCCACGATTCGATACGGAAACGCCTGTTGCGGCGCGGTGCGCGGGTCCAGGGCCGCCAGGTCGGACCATTCCAGTGCGCTGCCGGACGGGTCCGCGTCCACCAGCAGCACGCGGTTGCCTGCCTGGGCGAACACGTGGGCCAGCCAGATCGCCGAGGTGGTCTTGCCGGTGCCCGGCTTGAGGTTGGCCAGGGCCAGGCTAAGACCCGTCATCCAGGCATTATGCCAGTACCCGCGCATTACCGCAGACAGTTGCAGCATGCTGGCAGGCGGTGCGCGCCCCCGAACTGCAGGCGACGTGAGCAGGACGGCCCCTTCTCCTGACTGTACAGTAACGCAGTATCTACTGTATTACTGCAGACAGTCTGACGGCGTGCCGGTCGGTCGTGTGCATGCCCGAACATGCGATCGCGGGACGTTGCTTCCGCCCGCGGTGTGGTCGGTATGCGTGCTGCGACTTGCCTGCGCGCGCCAGCCGAGCAGCAGTGCGTTGGTGTAGGCACATCGGTGATCGCAGACAGCGGCGTAACGCCTGGCGCGTTAGCCACAGTCTGTGGACGGCCGTGTGGAGATAGATCACAACGGCACAACAGCCTGGCCCGGAGGCCAGCACTTCGCCGCGACGGTCAAATTCACCTGAAAAGGCGGAAGGCCGGCAGTTAGACCCTGTCCCTGACCACTCGATCGGATCAGGTAATTCTGCTGTCTCACCTGCGGCAACGCTATCTTGTGCTGTACTTGCCCGCTGCCGCAGGTGTCCGCCCAAGACCTCTGAAGTCCGGCTGTGGCGGTCCACTACTGCACGCGGACTGCACGGTCTCGATGAAGCCGCCTGGATGCAGACTTCTGGACCCTGGCAGTCCATGCTGAGACATCCGCGCTAATGATGCGTCGCGATGATCAGACAAATGATCACGATGACCGCAGCGGCCGAAAGTATCAGGATCACCGCGAGGACGTGTTCGAGGATCCAGTCCTGGACTCACCGTCCTCCCTGCCGTACACCGCTTGCTGGATAATGGCGTAGCAAGATCACGATGCTGGCAGCGGACAGGACGGTGTTCCCGTGGAGGCCTTCTGGGAGTCGTTCCGTCTTGACCCGCGGCAGCCTGGGCACGCGTCGATGCGCGCTTCGGACGCCGATCGGGAGATCGTTCGCGCCATGCTCGCCGAGGCTTACGCGGACGGGCGCCTCACCCGCGAGGAGTACGACGACAGGCTGAACACCCTGTACGGCAGCCGGACCCTCGGTGAAGTGTCCTCCCTAGTCACCGATCTCGTGCCGCCTGACGGCCCGCCTATGGCAGCCGCGCCGCTCCTGCCCGCAGATCTGAGGACCCGTGGCGCACGCAAGTGGCGCAGGGACGTGGAGGAGTCGTTCGTGGCCTTCCTCGTCCCCAGCATCATCTGTACCGTGATCTGGATCGCGTTCACCAGCGGAGGCTTCTTCTGGCCCGTGTTCCCCATGCTGTTCCTTGGGCTCAACCTCGTCAAGACCGTCGTGCAGCGCGAATCGGTCATCGAGCGCGAGGTCCTCCGGCTGGAAGAGCAGGCGGCCAAGGACACCGCTCAGGAACTCCCCGCCGGACGCGGCGACCCGGGCGAAGCAAACGAAGGGTGATTGCGCAACTGACCGCGTGCTGGCCCGCCCGGACAATTCGACGGGCGAGGATGTCCCGGCCGGGATCCCTGGATGCAGACCATCCGCGACATGAGAGGCTTCGTCCATGGCTAGCGTCCGCGTCGGGTTCTTCCCTCCGGTCGGTCAGCGCACTGGCGGCCCGGAGGAGCTGCATGCGACGTTCGCCCGCGCTGTCGAGGCGGGTGTCGACCACCTGTGCGCCGGCGATCACGTGAGCTTCTTCGTGGGAGCGGGCTCGGACGGGTTGATCACAGCGGCCTCCATGCTTGCTGCTCAGCCCGAACTGCCGGTGTACGTCGGGCTCTACCTGCTGCCGTTGCGCCATCCGGTTCTGGTCGCCCGGCAGCTCGCTACGATCGGTCAGCTCGCGCCTGGCCGGCTCACGCTCGGTGTCGGGATCGGCGGCGAGGACCGCCACGAGGTCGAGATCTGCGGCGTGGACCCGAAGACGCGTGGACGCCGGATGGACGAATGCCTTCAGATCCTGCGCCGCCTGGCCGACGGCACGCCGGTTACGTTCGACGGCGAGTTCTTCTCGCTCCAGGACGCGCTGATCGTGCCCGCGCCGTCGCCGCGGATACCTCTGATCGTCGGCGGACGATCAGATGCAGCGGTCAGCCGCGCCGCGAGGCTCGGCGACGGCTGGCTCGGGATCTGGATCTCCCCACGCCGGTGCGCGACCGTGCGCGATCACATCACCCGGGAGGCCACGGCGGCCGGCCGAGACCCGAGCGGGTTCGAGCATGCGCTCAACATCTGGTGCGGCTTCGCCGCCACCCGCGAGGGCGGGCGCGAGCCACTGGCCACGCAGATGCAGGGCTTCTACCAGATGCCGTTCGAACCGTTCGAGCGCTACTCGCCGTACGGCACGCCCGCAGACGTCGCGGAGTTCCTGAGCCCTTACATCGAGGCCGGCTGCTCAGCGTTCAACGTGATCCCGTGCGCCGGCGATGACGAGAGCGCGATCGCCGCGGTCGGCGAACTCCGGACGCTGCTCACCGCGGGCGGCCAGCAGCACGAGGCCCGCGTATAGCCCGATCAGCACGCCGGTGACGATGGCGTAGGCCAAAGTGCGGGAGATGATCCGGCCGGCCGGCCACCGGAACGGCGTCACCTGCCTGCCTGGTGATTTGTACCCAGTGCAGGCAGGTGACGCGAGATTGGTCCTAGCCGCCCGCCCCGCATACCGGCCAGGCGCCGATGCCCTGGCCGGCCAGCACCCGCTCGGCCACGGCGATCTGCTCTGCCTCGGTGGCCAGGTTGGCCGACGAGGCGTACTGACCGCCGCCATAGCCGAGCCAGGTCTGCTCGGTGAACTGCAGCCCACCGTAGAAGCCGTTGCCGGTGTTGGCGCTCCAGTTTCCGCCGGACTCACACGCCGCGATGGCCGACCAGTTCGCCCCGCCCGAGGACGCCGGGACCGCAGTGGAGACCGGCGCGGCAGCAGACGGACTCGCCTGAGGGACGCTCACCGCCGCCGGGGCATGCGACGGGGCCGGGATGGCGGCGTGCGCGGCATGGGCCATCCACGCCGACACCTGGCCACTGGCCGGCAGCCGCAGCCGCTGGCCCGCGGCGATCTGGTTCGGGTTGGCCACCTGGCGGCGGTTGACCCACCATACGGCGGGCCAGTCGGCCGCCTTGCCGTAGGTACGGGCCGCAATCGCCGACAGCGAGTCGCCCTGCTGGACGGTGTAGCTGGCGGGGACGTGGTGCGTCCCTGGGTGCAGCGAAATCGTGACCGCCATCAGGGCCTTGGCCGTGCCGGCGGCAGCGATAATGAACATGTCGGTATTCCTCCTGAGGGTCGTCCGACAAAAGGTCCCGGCCGCGTGCTGCGAACACCTGGCCGGGACCGCCTTGGCTAGCCGGCGAGATCCGTGGAGACCGCCTCATGCCTACGCTGGGTGACGGTGCGTCTGGATCTCATGAAGCTTTCTCCCTGGTTGTAGATCAGCTAGCCCACTCAGTGAGGATAAGCACACCTAAGTTCGATACTCAACGTGAATGGGCCAAAAATGGCCAATTTGCGACGTAACTTCACTTACTGAGCGTGCTGATGCGGTCATAAAACCGCACACGGAAGCCAGCAGTCTGAGCATCATCAGTCCATCCCTCCCAGCACGTTCTGGTCCCAGTCGATGACCGAGCCGGTGACCACGCCGGACCGGTCGGACAGCAGGAACACCACGAAGTCGGCGATCTGGCTGACCTGCCCGAGCTTGCCCATCGGCAACGATGCGCCGGCCTTGACCCGCCAGTCGTCGCCGGCGCCGTGGAACCGGCGCTGGGTGGCGTCCTCGCCCTCGGTGTCAGTCCACCCGATATTCAGGCCGTTGATCCGGATCCGGTCCCAGCGGTGCGCGTGCGCGGCGTTGCGGGTCAGCCCGGCCAGGCCGGCCTTGGCCGCCACGTACGGGGCCAGGTAGGGCTGGCCGGCGTGCGCCGACGTGCTGCCGATGTTGACGATGGTGCCAGGGGCCTTGCGGGCAACCAGGTCGGCGACCACGGCCTGCATGAGGAAAAACGGGGCTTTCAGGTTCACCGCGATGTGCGCGTCGAACAGGTCCGGCGAGGTGTCGAGCAGCGTGCCCCTGGCGGTGAGCCCGGCCGCGTTGACCAGGCTGTCCACCCGGCCGAACTGGGCGATCACCGCGGCCACGCAGGCCCGCGCCTGGCCCACGTCGGCCACATCGGCCTGCACGAACACCGCCTTGGTCCCGGTCCCGGTGAGCTCGGCGGCCATCGCCTCACCCGGCTCGCGGCGCCGGCCGGTGACCGCGACGAGCGCTCCCTCCCGGGCCGCCGCCCGGGCGACGCCCGCGCCCAGCCCAGCCGTACCGCCGGTGATCAGTACCACCCGGTCCCGCAGCAGGCCGGATGGCCCGGTCCCCTTCGGGGCGGTCATGACGACCTCCGGATCCTCCAGGCGCCGAGCGCGGACCGGTCGACGGCCTCCATGGCCCGGCCGAACGCCTGGAAATACTCCCGGAACTCCGGCCGCCGCCAGGCCAGGTAGCCAGGCAGGTACTTCTGCGAGTGCGGCAGGTACATCGTGGGGCCGGTCTCGGCATCGAAGGTCATCTGCTTGCTCCTGGAAGGGTTCTCACCTGTCTGTGAGCACGTCGAGATGAACTCGACCTTGCATGACCGTATCCGTCAAGTCAACAGGCATGTATCCATCAAAAACCCATCATCCCGCCGATCGAAACACTCTGTCGGCACAGTGGGCCTTGTACTAGTATCTGATGCAAATCGGCCGAACGGGTCTGGCTCGTGCCGGTAGCGGAAGCGCGGGCGCGCCACCGGCCGGCGACCGCAGATCGCGTACCCTCGTCATGCGTGATGGCATCAGGAATCCATCAGAAAGGCAGCACACCCCACCATTACCCGATCCGGGGAACCGCCGGGGCTGCCGCAGTTGACGCTAGCCTGGCGGTCGCACCACGATGGTGATCACTGGCACCTGACCGGAGGGGACTCATGATCCTGATCAACATCACGATGCAGATCCGGCCCGAGAAGATGGACGCCTGGCTGGCGCTGGCCGACTCCTACGCCAGGGACGTCAACGCCGAGGACGGCTGCCTGTTCTTCCAGTTCGCCCGGAGCCTGACCGACGACAGCGAGTTCGTCTGCATCGAGGGCTTCACCGACGCCGAGGCGGGCGCCGCGCACGTCAGGCAGCGCTACGTGAAGAAGTTCTTCGACACCGCGCCGGACCTGGTGGCGGCCCAGCCGCAGATCATCTACATCGACACCCCGCATGACGGCTTCGGCCCGATGGGCGAGATCAAGCCTCGGTGACCGGCTGCGGCGCCGCAGCGCCGCGGCGCCACCAGCGAGGTGTCTGGGTTCCCAGACATAAGATGACAGTGTGGGAGTAGTCCCGGCGGCCGCACAGGCGCTGGCCGTGCTGCAATACCTCGGCACGCAAGCCCAGCCCGCTGCCGCGGCGGCCATCAGCCGTGACCTTGACCTACCGAGATCCACGACCTACCACCTGCTCGACACGCTGGTCCAGGCCGGATTCGTCGTCCACGTGGCCGAGGAGCGGCGTTACGCCCTCGGCGTGGCCGCGTACGAGCTGGCTTCCGGCTATGGCCGGCAGACATCGCTTCAGCGGCTGGCGCGGATGCCGCTGGCTGTCCTGGTGGACAGCGTGGGCCAGAACGCGCACCTGGCGATCATGCACGGGCGCGATGTCATCTACGTCATCGAGGAGCGCGCGATCGGCCGCCCTCCCCTGATAACGGATGTCGGTGTGCGGCTGCCGGCCCACCTGACGGCCAGCGGCCGGGCGATGCTGGCCCAGATGCCCCCGGCGCAGGTGCGTGCGCTCTATTCAGAACCCGGCTCTTTCGTCCTGCGCAACGACCGGGGGCCGAGGTCGTACACCGCGCTGCGGAACCTTCTGGCCGACACGCGCCGCCGGGGATTCGCGTCCGAGGACGGTGAGGTGACACCCGAGGTCGCCTCGGTCGCGGTGGCCGCCAGCGACCGGGCCGGCTACCCGGTCGCAGCGGTCGCCGTAACGTTCCCGAGCGCGGAGGCCGACGGAGGAGAACGGGAGCGTCTCGCCGCGCGAGTGGCGAAAACCGCCGCCGAACTCAGCCGCCGGCTGGGGAGCCCACCCTAAATCTGTAATCCCAGACAGTGTCGGCTGCGGAGGAGGTCACAAACTGCGGTCCGCACCTCACTATGGAGTTATGAACGAGATCGCAATCGGCGTCGAGGCGCTGACCGAACAGCAGGTGCTCGCCGTCGCACGCCATGACGCGCGGGTGCGGCTGAGCGACGAGGCACGCAAGGCCATCAGCGCGAGCCGGGTCCTCATCGAGGCACTGGCCGGCGATCCTGAGCCGCACTACGGCATCTCCACCGGGTTCGGCGCCCTGGCCACCAAGCAGATCGCACCGGACGACCGCGTGGCCCTGCAGCGCAGCCTCATCCGCTCGCACGCGGCGGGCTCCGGCCCCGAGGTCGAGCGCGAGGTCGTCCGCGCGCTGATGCTGCTGCGCCTGTCGACGCTGGCCACCGGCCGCACCGGCATTCGCCTGGAGACCGCGGAGACCTACGCGGCGATGCTCAACGCGGGCATCACGCCGGTCGTGTACGAGTTCGGGTCGCTGGGCTGCTCGGGCGACCTGGCTCCCCTGGCGCACTGCGCGCTCGCCGCGATGGGCGAGGGCACCGTACGTGTCGACGGCGAGGTCATCCCTGCGGCCGAGGCGCTCGCGGCGGCGGGCATCACGCCCATCGTGCTGCGGGAGAAGGAGGGCCTGGCCCTCACCAACGGCGTCGACGGCATGCTCGGCATGCTGACGCTCGCCACCCGCGACCTCGCGCTGCTGTACCGCACGGCCGACATCGCCGCCGCCATGAGCGTCGAGGCCCAGCTCGGCACCGACGCGGTGTTCGCCGCGGACCTGCAGGCGCTGCGCCCGCATCCCGGCCAGGCCGACAGCGCCGCCAACCTGCGGGCGCTGCTGGCCGATTCCGCGATCATGGCCAGCCACCGCACCGGGGACTGCACCCGGGTACAGGATGCCTACTCGCTGCGCTGCTCGCCGCAGGTGCACGGGGCCGGCCGGGACACGCTCGCGCACGCCCGAATGGTGCGCGACCGCGAGCTCGCCAGCGCGGTCGACAACCCCGTCGTCACGCTGGACGGCCGGGTCGAGAGCAACGGCAACTTCCACGGCGCGCCGGTCGGCTACGTGCTCGACTTCCTCGCCGTGGCCGCGGCCGACCTCGCCTCGATCGCCGAGCGGCGCACCGACCGGTTCCTGGACAAGGCCCGCAACCACGGCCTGCCGCCGTTCCTGGCCGACGACCCCGGCGTCGACTCCGGCTACATGATCGCCCAGTACACCCAGGCCGCGCTGGTCTCGGAGCTGAAGCGGCTGGCCGTGCCGGCGTCCGTCGACTCGATCCCGTCCAGCGCGATGCAGGAAGACCACGTCTCGATGGGCTGGTCGGCCGCCCGCAAGCTGCGCCGCGCGGTCGACGCGGTGGCCCAGGTGCTGGCGATCGAGATCCTCACGGCCGCCCGGGCGCTCGACCTGCGCGCCCCGCTGACCCCCGCCCCGGCCACCGCCGCCGTCCGCGACGCCCTGCGCGAGCAGGTGGACGGCCCCGGCCCGGACCGCTACCTGGCCCCCGACATCGCGTCCGCGGTGGAGCTCGTCCGGTCCGGGCGTCTCGTCGCGGCCGCCGAGGCCGTCTGCGGCCCGCTGTACTGACCCCTTTTACGACGCGACATCAAGGAGGCCCGCCATGGAAGGCGCCCGCCCCGTCCGCGCTCCGCGCGGCACCACGCTCACCGCACGCTCGTGGCAGACCGAGGCCCCGATGCGGATGCTGATGAACAACCTCGATCCCGAGGTGGCCGAACGGCCGGACGACCTCGTCGTCTACGGCGGCACCGGCCGCGCCGCCCGCAACTGGGCCAGCTACGACGCGATCATCCGGACCCTGACCGAGCTGCGCGAGGACGAGACGATGCTCGTGCAGTCCGGCAAGCCGGTCGGCGTCATGCGCACGCACGAGTGGGCACCGCGCGTGCTGATCGCCAACTCCAACCTCGTCGGCGACTGGGCCACCTGGCCGGAGTTCCGCCGCCTCGAGCAGCTCGGCCTGATGATGTACGGCCAGATGACGGCCGGCTCGTGGATCTACATCGGCACCCAGGGCATCCTGCAGGGTACCTACGAGACGTTCGCCGCCGTGGCCGAGAAGCGCTTCGGCGGGACCCTGGCCGGCACGCTCACCGTCACCGGCGGCTGCGGCGGCATGGGCGGCGCACAGCCGCTCGCGGTGACCCTGAACGACGGCGTCTGCCTGGTGGTCGACGTCGACCCCGCGCGCCTGCACCGCCGGGTCGAGCACCGCTACCTGGACGAGGTAGCCGGCGGGCTCGACGACGCGATCGCCCGGTGCGTACGGGCCAAGGCCGAACGGCGCGCGCTGTCCGTCGGCCTGACCGGCAACTGCGCCACCGTGCTGCCGGAACTGCTGCGCCGCGGCGTGGCGGTGGACATCGTCACCGACCAGACGTCGGCCCACGACCCGCTGTCCTACCTGCCCGAGGGCGTAGACCTCGGCGACTGGGACGACTACGCGAGCTCCAAGCCCGAGGAGTTCACCGACCGTGCCCGGGTCTCGATGGCCAGGCACGTCGAGGCGATGGTCGGTTTCCTGGACGCCGGGGCCGAGGTGTTCGACTACGGCAACTCCATCCGCGACGAGGCACGGCGCGGCGGGTTCGAGCGGGCGTTCGCGTTCCCCGGCTTCGTGCCCGCCTACATCCGGCCGCTGTTCACGCAGGGCAAGGGGCCGTTCCGGTGGGCCGCGCTGTCCGGTGACCCGAAGGACATCTACGCCACCGACCGGGCCGTGCTGGACCTGTTCGGTGACAACGCGCGGCTGCACAAGTGGATCAACGCCGCGCAGGAGCGCGTCGCGTTCCAGGGCCTGCCCGCCAGGATCTGCTGGCTCGGGTACGGGGAGCGTGACAAAGCGGGCGTTCGGTTCAATGAGATGGTCGCCGCCGGCGAGCTGAGCGCGCCGGTCGTCATCGGCCGTGACCACCTCGACTGCGGCTCGGTCGCGTCGCCGTACCGCGAGACCGAGGCCATGGCCGACGGGTCCGACGCGATCGCCGACTGGCCGCTGCTCAACGCGCTGGTCAACACCGCGTCGGGTGCCTCGTGGGTGTCGATCCACCACGGCGGCGGCGTGGGGATCGGCCGGTCGATCCACGCCGGCCAGGTCACCGTGGCCGACGGCACGCCGCTGGCCGCGGCCAAGATCGAGCGCGTGCTCACCAACGACCCCGGCATGGGCGTCATCCGGCACATCGACTCCGGCGACGCGCCCGACGACGCCCCGCTGCAGGCGTACCCGGACGGCGGAGTCCGCGTGCCGATGGGGCGCTCATGACGTTCGACCGGCTCTGGGATGACCTTGCTCCGGTCGGCCGCGAAGGGTCGACCGGAGGGTACCGCCGATACGCCTGGACAGCGACCGACGCGACCCTGCGCGAGTGGTTCGCCGGGGAGGCGGCCGCGCGGGGGCTCGATCTCGTGATCGACCGGTCCGGCAACCAGTGGGCCTGGTGGGGTGACCCGGACGCGTCGGGACCGGGTGTCGTCGTCGGCTCGCACCTGGACTCGGTGCCCGACGGCGGCGCCTTCGACGGGCCGCTCGGCGTGGTGAGCGGGCTGCTCACGATCGATGCGCTGCGCGCGGCCGGGGTGACGCCGTCACGGCCGATCGGGGTGGTGAACTTCGGTGACGAGGAAGGCGCGCGGTTCGGCGTCGCCTGCGGGGGGTCGCGGATGGTGACCGGCTCTCTGCCGCGGGACCGCGCGCTGGGGCTGCGCGACGGTGACGGGACGTCCATGGCCGAGGCGATGTCGGCGGCCGGGTACGACACCGCGCACGTCGGGCGTGACGAGGAGACGCTGCGCCGCATCGGGTGCTTCGTCGAACTGCACGTCGAGCAGGGCCGCGGGCTGATCGACCTCGGCCGGCCCGTCGCCGTCGGCACGGGCATCTGGCCGCACGGGCGCTGGCGGATGGAGTTCGCCGGCGAGGCCAACCACGCGGGCACCACCCGCCTGGAGGACCGTCACGACCCGATGCTCGACTACGCCGCCGCCGTCTTGCAGGCGCGGGAACTCGCCCGGAAGTACGGCATCGTGGCCACCTGCGGCAAGGTCGCCGTCGAGCCCAACGGCATCAACGCGATCCCGTCGCGAGTGCGGGGCTGGCTGGACGCACGCGGCGCCGACGCAGGCGCGGTCCGCGCGCTCGTCGCCGAGCTGTCGCAGGACCGCGACGTCCACGAGGAATCCTGGACTCCGGCTACCCCGTTCGACGCCGTCCTAAGCGACCGGTGCGCGGCGGTCCTCGATGACGCACCGCGGCTGGCCAGCGGCGCCGGGCACGACGCGGGCGTGCTCGCGCAGGCCGGCGTCGCCACCGCGATGCTGTTCGTCCGCAACCCGACCGGGATCTCGCACTCCCCCGCCGAGTTCGCAGAGCGGGATGACTGCCTGCGCGGCGTGCAAGCGCTGACCGCGGTCGTGACCGACCTCGTCGCGGGCCAGACCCCATGACGACGCTGTTCGCGAGCCACGCCCTGCTGCCGTCAGGACCGGCGCGGGACGTCCTCATCGAGGTTGCTGACGGCAAATTCACGTCGGTGACACCGGACGCCAGTGCGCGGCCGGACGTGACGCGGCTGCGCGGCGTGGTCCTGCCCGGTTTCGCGAACGCGCACAGCCACGCGTTCCACCGGGCGCTGCGCGGGCGCACGCACGCCGGCGGCGGCACGTTCTGGACCTGGCGCGAAGCCATGTACTCGCTGGCGTCGCGGCTCGACCCGGACAACTACCTGGCCCTGGCCCGGGCGGTGTACGCCGAGATGGCACTGGCCGGCATCACCACGGTCGGCGAGTTCCACTACGTCCATCACGCGCCGGGCGGCCTGCCGTACAGCGACCCGAACGCGATGGGCCATGCGCTGCAGCAGGCCGCCAACGACGCCGGCATCCGGCTCACCCTGCTCGACACCTGCTACCTGGAGGGCGGACTCGACGCCTCAGGTCACCTCCCGCTGGACGAGCTCCAGCTCCGCTTCAGCGACAAGACCGTGGAAGCGTGGGCATCTCGGGTCAGCGATATCGACGCCCGGCCCGGCACGGTCACCGGCGCGGCCATCCATTCGGTCCGGGCCGTCGCATCGGGTGACCTCGCCCGGGCCGTCGCGGCGAGCGCAGACCGTCCGCTGCACATTCACCTGTCCGAGCAACCGGCCGAGAACCAGGCCACCCAGGCGTACTACGGCCGTACCCCCACCGCGCTGCTCGGCGAGAACGGCGCGCTCACGCCGCGCACCACGGTCGTGCACGCGACCCATCTCTCCGAGCGCGACATCCGGATGCTCGGCGATGAGCGGGTGACCGCCTGCTTCTGCCCGACCACCGAGCAGGACCTCGCCGACGGCATCGGTCCCGCCCGCGCGCTGGCGGACGCTGGCGCCCGGCTTTCGCTGGGCAGCGACCAGAACGCGGTGGTGGACCTTATCGGCGAGGCACGGGCGCTCGAGTCCGGCGAGCGGCTGGCTTGGCTGCAACGCGGCCGGTTCCGGCCCGATGAGCTGCTGGCCGCCGCCACGGCACATGGCTCGCTGGGCTGGACGGACGCCGGAGCCATTACCCCGGGCATGCGGGCTGACCTGGTATGCGTACGCACCGACACGGTCCGCACCGCCGGCGCGGACCCGGCCCAGATCCTGCTCGCCGCCACCGCGGCCGACATCGACTCGGTCTGGGTCGACGGTGCGCCAGTCGTGTCCGGAGGCGCTCACCGTCTCGGCGACGTAGCCGGGCTGCTCTCCGATGCGATCGGCGACCTATGGGCGGACTCGTGACCAGTGTTCTGGTTGCCCTCGACGCATTACGGGCTTGCGTCTTCGACCTCGGCCAGGATCTGGCGGGCCGCGGCTTCGTCGGAGGGGGCGACCAGCACGCGGACACCCTCCAGTTGCAGCTGCGGGTCCTGCCCTCCGGCATCATCTGCCGACACGGCGGCCCGCAAGCCGTTGCTGCGCAGCAGGCCGACGATCAGTTCCGCCTCGGTCCGGCTGGTAACGACGATCAGAGGCACAGTCAAGCCGTCCACGATCCGCTCCTTTGGCATAATGGCCGCACTCCCCCGGGAGCAGGTGGCGGCGACCGTGGTTGCCATCGCCATGGTTGTTAGGGTAACTAATGAGCCTTGGCGGGCTAGGGAAGAGCTGCCCCCAGATCGAAGGGCCGCGCCGATGAAGCTGCCTCCTGTCGAGTACGAAGCGCCGACGACCGTCGCCGACGCTGTGGATTTGCTGGCCGAGCACGGTGACGAGGCGAGCGTGCTGGCCGGCGGCCAGAGCTTGATACCGCTACTGGCGCTGCGGCTGGCCCGCCCGGAGGTACTCATCGACATCAACGGCGTTGATGAGCTGTCCGGAGTGTCGGCGGAAGACGGCTGGGTGACGATCGGCGCCATGACGCGGGAGTACGTGGCCGAGGAATCCGGGACCGTCGCCGAGGCCGTGCCGTTGCTGGCGGCCGCTCTGCCGTTGATCGGTCATGAGGCCATCCGCAGCCGCGGCACGATCGGAGGCAGCCTGGCGCATGCCGATCCGGCCGCCGAGTTGCCGGCCGTCGCCAGGGCGCTCGATGCCGAGTTCGTGGTGCGCGGCCCATCGGGGATGCGGGTGATCCCGGCGGCGCAGTGGTTCGAGGGTTTCCTCACGACGTCACGCCGCGGCGACGAGCTCCTGGTGGAGGTGCGGTTCCCGGCCGCGAACGGGGACACGGGGGTCAGCTTCACCGAGGTCGCCCGCCGCCACGGTGACTTCGCCATCGTGGGCCTGGCGGCATCGCTGGCGTTCTCGGGCGGGGTGATCAGCGATGCCCGGCTGGCGTTCGCCGGCGTGTCTGATGTGCCGGCCCGGGCCACCGCCGCGGAGGATCTGCTGACCGGCGAGAGGCCGTCGGCGGAACTGTTCGATGAGGCGGCCCGCCGGGCGACCGAGGATCTCGACCCGCCGGCCGACCTGCACGGGTCGTCGGACTACCGGAAGAAGGTCGCGGCCGCGGTGATGCGTCGGGGCCTGCGAGCAGCAGCGGACAACGCCGCGAGAGGCAGTGACTGATGGTGGACATCACCATGCGGATCAACGGCGCGACGCGCACGGGTTCGGCCGAGGCGCGCAAGACGCTGGCGGACTTCCTGCGGGATGACCTCGATCTGACCGGCACCCACGTCGGCTGCGAGCACGGGGTCTGCGGGGCGTGCACGGTCATCGTCGACGGCCGGGCGGTGCGGTCGTGCCTGATGCTGGCCGTCCAGGCGGCCGGCCGCGAGGTGACGACGATCGAGGGACTGGCCCCGGACGGCGGGCTGGGCACGCTGCAACAGGCGATGTGGGATTCGCATAGTTTCCAGTGCGGTTTCTGCACGCCGGGGTTCGTCATGCAGGCCACCGCGTTCCTCAGCGACCACCCCGACGCCGACGAGCAGCAGATCCGCGAGGCGCTGTCCGGCAACATCTGCCGGTGCACCGGCTACCAGAGCATCATCGATGGCGTCCTGCTGGCCGTCGAGCGTAATCGTGAGCTGAGCTGAGGGAGGGGCCATGACAGCAATTGCGGCTGAGCGTTACACCGGCGCCAGCATCAAGCGTTCGGAAGACCCGCGCATCCTGACCGGCGCAGGCCGGTACGTCGACGACATCAAGCTGCCCGGGATGCTGCACGCCGCGTTCGTGCGCTCGCCGATGGCTCATGCTCGTGTGCTGTCGGTCGATGTCTCGGCTGCGCTGGCGCTGCCCGGAGTGGTCGCGGTGCTCACCGGAGCGGATCTGGAGAGCATGACGGTGCCAGGGCCGGACGCGCTGATGGCCCTCATGGGCTGGACGGGACCCACCCCGGAGTTCACCCTGCTCGCGACCGACAAGGTGCGCTTCGCCGGCGATCCCGTGGCGATCGTCGTGGCCGAGAGCCGCTACCTGGCCGAGGACGGCTGCGAACTGGTGGAGGTCGAGTATGACGACCTGCCTCCGGTCGTGGATGCCGCCTTCGCGCTCGACCCGGGCAGCCCGCCGCTGTTCGCCAACCTGGGTGACAACATCGCCCGCCTGCACTCACGTAACGAGTTCGGCGACGTCGCCGGCACGTTCGCGGACGCCGACCGCATCATCGACTTCCACATCGACGTGCACCGGCACCAGAACGTGCCCATGGAGGGACGCGGCTGCGTCGCGAGTTACGACGCCGACCAGGGTGTCCTGACGGTCTACGCGGCGACGCAGAGCGTTCACGTGAGCAGGATCGCCATCGCCATGCGGCTGGGTATCGAGGCCGACAAGGTGCGTGTCGTGGCCGGCGATATCGGCGGCTCGTTCGGCCTGAAAATCGGCGCGTCACGCGAAGAGCTCGCCGCGGCCGCCGCCTCGCGTCATGTCGGCCGGCCGGTCAAGTGGGTCGAGGACCGCGGCGAGAACCTGGCCGCGTCGGGCCAGGCCCGCGAGGAGAGCGCCGACGTGCGGGCCGCGGTCAGCAACGACGGCGACCTGCTCGGGCT
>Ga0335081_10010719_pt1 | contig 14828 bp, 12 predicted proteins | sample Lox_Sample_35_FD_206713 | JGI IMG/M metagenome (GOLD analysis project Ga0335081, IMG submission 206713) | Soil microbial communities from Loxahatchee National Wildlife Refuge, Florida, United States - Lox_Sample_3.5 | ecosystem: Environmental > Terrestrial > Soil > Wetlands | place: USA... | reverse complement strand
ATTCTTTTGTTCGTCCGTCAGTGGAAGTGAATCGGCGGATTGCCACATGCCCAGACCATAATACCAGCCCGCCTAATTGTCAACCTTTAACTGTTACACTACACTAATGACGAGCCGCCGGCGTCGCGCTTGGGTGCGTCGTATCCGGTTCGCGAGGACGGCATGTGCTCAGCGGATGGGTTACAGATTATGCTCACCGTATAGGTGACACTTTCTTGGCGTATATGCAATGGAAAACCAACGCCGAGCATGAGCAGCGTTGGGGATTTGTCTGAATAGCTTTGCGGGCCATGATGGGCCTGGCCGGGCTTGCTCGACGATCCGGAATCAGCGGAAAAACAGCCTATAAATGGATCGCTCGTTTTCAGGAACGCGGGCTGCGACACGTGCAGTTTCAGCGCGGCACGCGAGACATTTTCTTCTTTCGCGACGGCGATGAAATAGCGGAGATGGCGGAGTTCTATGCGCCGACGAGCTTAGCCAGAACCTGGCCCGGTCGGCGAAACGAATCTGCATCCACAAATTTATTGGAATGCGGTGTCGCACAATACCGGACTCAACTGCTAAAATAACTGAAGCAACACGAGCCTGTACACACCTTGCTCATCTGATTGACGAAGCCGCCGAAGTTCTGGGCATTTCCGCGCGCACAGTTGACAATTGCTCTCTGCCACGAATCTCCACCCCTCCTTCTCAGCTCATCCGTTTGCTGTCCGGCGGGGCCGGATTTATTTCAACGTAACGTTGATGTGCTAAACCCTCGTTTGCGCGAACGAAGGGTGCGCCAAGCTAGGCCGACGACGCCCAGCGCCAGCAGCGCCGCGGTCGAAGGTTCAGGCACGACATAGAATGACACTTCATCGAGATACATTTCATACGCTCCGCTCGCCGCATGATAATAGGAATGAAGGGAAAAACGGATTTCAGCGACCGATCCAGCAAAGCTGGAAACATCCGCGCCCCAGAGTGTCCAGCCGTCATCACTCCCGCCATAAGCGTAGAGAGGAAGCTCTTGACCATTAACCTCAAATCTCATCATATCATGCCCGGCTATCAGTGAGCCGGTGGGACCTGCGGTCCAAAAATACACCTCCCTTGAGCCTGCCGGAATCAGACCTGTCTGGGCCAGCCAGACATCCTCGGGCGAAGAAGTGGGCTGCCCCCCGACGATCCCTCCCAACCCCGCTGCGAGCACTGCACACCAGCCGTAATCGCCCAGCGGCGTTTTCATATACGTGGGCGCATTTTCGTCTGCAACTCCGACGATGGAAGAATCGAGAGGAATCGTATTGTAGAATGCGCGGCTGATCGGAATTCCTCCGACGTACGCAGTCCAACCCGGCAAAGCGGTCGCCACCGTAGTGTCGTACTGATCGCCGGGAAAGGGGAAAGTCGGGCTCGCAGATTCAAAATCGAGATTCTGAAAAGCACTCTGTGCGAGAACGCTTACGACCGATCCTGAAATGAGAACTCCGAATAATGTCAATCGAAGCTTCATAACATACCCTAGCATCTGATGATGTATATGCAAATAAATATTATCGATCCGCCGCAGGTGTAGTCCGATGTGTTTTGTGCGCGCTACGGCCAGAAGCACCACCAAATAATATCCAATTCAACGACGACGTCGTGATGCCGGGCATGGGCTTCGGCAAGCATCCACATCGCGACATGGAAATCATCACCTACATTCTGAGCGGCGCGCTGGAGCACAAGGATTCGATGGGCAACGGGCGCATCATCAAGCCGGGTGAGTTCCAATACATGGCCGCCGGCACCGGAGTGCAGCACAGCGAATTCAACCCGTCCAGGAATGAAGCGGTGCATCTGCTGCAAATCTGGATCCAGCCGGACAAACCCGGTGTCAAACCGACTTATGGAGAGAAGTCGTGTGCCAACGCCGCACCGGGGCGGTTGCATCTGATTGCCAGCAAATCGGGGCGCGATGACAGCATCCGCATCAACCAGGACGCCGACCTGTGGCTCGCAAAGTTCAGCGACAGCGAGACGGTAACGCACGAACTCAAGCCAAAGCGTCATGCCTGGGTTCATGTGGCCGAGGGCGAGGTGACGTTGAACGGCAAAACGCTCAACGGCGGCGACGCCGCAGCCGTGACCGGCGAATCAAAGCTGGAACTGGCCGGCAAAGGCAAGGCGCAGGTGTTGCTGTTTGACCTGAATTAAGCCGTGCAATTCTTCCGCCGGGATGGCGAACGTCCTCCCGGCGGAAAAGGAAAATGTGAGAACCCGGCAGAGCGAGGCAAACCGGGAAATGGCGCGCCGGTCTCCGACCCGGCTCGAAGAGATTGCATTCCAAACACGCCGGGTCGGAGACCGGCGCTCCGATGTTTCAACCGTTTCGGCCGCCCGAAGTCATTGCGCCGCCGCCGACTTCCCGATTAACATCGCCGCATGGAAAAGAATCGGCTCGAAGCTTTCAGCGACGGCGTGCTGGCGATCATCATCACCATCATGGTGCTGGATTTGCATGTGCCGCAAGGTTTGGGCGCTTCCGACCTTGCCGCATTAAAACCGCTGTTACCGGTGTTTCTGACCTACGTGTTGAGCTTCATTTACCTCGGCATTTATTGGAACAACCATCATCATTTGCTAAAGGCGGCGCACAAGGTCAACGCCGCGATGATGTGGGCGAACCTGCACCTGCTCTTCTGGCTGTCGCTTTTTCCGTTCGTCACGGGCTGGATGGGCGAAAACCATTTCACGACCGCGCCGACCGCACTTTACGGCGTGGTGATGTTGATGGCGGCCATCGCCTACTTCATTCTGCAAAACGTCATCATCGCGCAACACGGTCGCGACTCGAAACTGGCCGCATCTATCGGCCGGGATTTCAAGGGCAAACTCTCGCCTGTCCTCTACGCGGTCGCCATCGCGACGGCGTTTTTGCGGCCCTGGATCTCCTGCTGCCTCTATGTGTTGGTTGCTTTGATGTGGCTCATACCCGACCGCCGCATCGAGCGGGCGCTGGATTAGCGCCAAAACCCAACGGCAGTGGATTATGCACCCCTGGCTGTCCCTTTTCGGCAAAGCCGGGAGTTTCCTCAACCGTTAAATCCTGCCGAGTTCACGCAGGGCCGTGCCGGCACCGGACAGGTTTTCGGGCTTCATCTCGACGTAATTACGCGAGAGAATGATGCCTTGCGCACCGCCCTTGAACACCGCCTTCACCGCCTGCCCGACGCTTTCCGGCGTGCAATGACCTGCGCCCTTTTCCACAGGCACGTCAATGTCCACGCCCGGCCAGATCTGGACGGGTTGCCTCGCCACACCTTCCACTGCCCGGCGCGTCTCGCGCTCCACATAATCGGCCGAAAGGCCGGTGGCGAGAAGCTGGTCGTAGCGCGCCTCGTTGTAATTCAACTCCCGATATAGCACGTCGAGCGTCAGCTCGGGTGACAAATCGCCAAAGACGGCGTTACGTGCGCCTTTGACGAAACTCAGGAATCGTCCGCCGGCGACATTGTTGTAGAGCGCCGGCCGAAGGAAGTCGGAAAAACCGGCAAATCCAGCGTAATCCTCCTCAGCCCGCTGGAACGGGCTGAACGACATGTTGTGCCAGACGTGCCAGCCGACCGGCAGCGCCGGATTGATGGACTTCACCTTGCGGTAAAGTGCGGCCTGGAATTCATGGCGGCTGCTGACCCAGAGGTTTTCCCAGGCCAAAACTTCAGGATACTTCAGCAGCAGGCGCCAGAAGGCGGTGAAATAACCGTCGGACGGGCGCCGGCCGGCGCGGCTGTTGAGCACGAACTTTTCCGCCTCGCCGAAACCCAGGCGTGCTCGTTCGACATCGATGCCGTGATCGCGTCCCTTTTTCTGGCAGAACTCGCAGAAGCACGTGGTGCGACCGGGGTCCTGTCCACTGCTTTGGGAAAGGCTGAGAGTGTTGAGCAGGCCGCTCTGGCGTTCTGAACCCCACATGATGCCGCCGATGTCGTAGGAGCGCGTGTAATCTTCCACGAGCCCCAGCGTGAAATTCTGGTAGCGGGGATTATTAAAGCACGGCCCGCCCGGATGCCCGGCTGTGCGATGGCCGTGATGGTCAACTTCATACAACACCTCCCAATGCGGCGCGGCTGCCGGGAGAACATTGTCTTCGAGCAAGAAGCAGAAGGTCTGGATGCCGTGTCGGCGAGCGACGGGGACAACGCGGGCCAGCACGTCAACGCCGCCGAATTCCGGCGCGCGCATGTCCTGCAAAGTGAGGGGCGTATCTTTGTAGTATTGCATGTGCGGCATAGCGTAATTCCCGCCATGGAAACCCGTTGCCGGCACTCCGGCGCGATGCGGCTCGTGGGAATAGATGAACGGAAACAAGGCGTTCACCCCGGCGCGCTGCCGCATGTCGTCGAACAACGGATCCAGTTCCCGTTGTGCGAGCGGGGCCACGCAAATGGGCATGCCGATCATGGTGGAAACCGGTTTGGACGGAGTCGGATTGGGAGTGTCTTCGCCCCGCAACGATTCCACGCCGGCCAATGCCGCGCCGGCGCCCACCACACCGAGTTTGATGAAATTTCGACGGTTCATGCGGTGAGTATCCCGGGCCTGCAACGGGTTTCAAGACCAAAGCCCCGGCGACGGCTACAGACCCATCAGTGCGCCGAACACTGCCACTGGTCGGCCGGTTCCATGACCGAACGCGGGCCTGAACCATTCAGCCATTCCAGCGCCGCGGCGTCATCGCGCAGATACGCGTCCCAGAAGGCCGTGGACAGCGCGAGAATTACACGATGATGATTCGGATTGCGCGGTTCCCGGTCGCCCGGCAGCGGCCGGTCGGTGAACGCAGAATGTTCCGCATTGAATAGCACCATTTCATATTTCGGCGCGCCGCAGAGCGCCGGGTAAACGGCCAGCCGCGATTTCAAATCGGCCTGCCCGATGGGGGCGACATTTTTCGTGCCCGTCATCAGCATCCATGGAATTTTCACAGCGCCGAAGGCTTTGGCCGCGCTTCCGCTTCCGGGAGAACTGGGACTGATCGCGATGGCCGCCTTGATGCGCGGGTCGGTGAATTGCTGACCACCCACCGGCATGGTTTCGCCGCTGACCGCCTCGGTCGTTACCGCGCCAAACGAATGTCCCGACATCCCGACTTTGCTCAAATCCAGGCGGCCGGCAAGTGGATGGGCCTTGTTCGTGTTCCACATTTCAAGCTGGTTCAGCACCGCAGGAACGTCCTGGACCCGCAGCAGAAAATTATTCAGTGACGCTGCCTGGTTCATCGCCTCCATCCGCTGTTGCACGGGCTCGTCTTTCCAGACCGAATCGTCGCTGCCCGGATGCTGGAGAAACACCCCCACATAACCGCGCGCCGCCCAGTGTTCGCCGAGAAACGTGCTGCCCGTTCGCGAACCGCCCAGGCCGTGACTGAACAAAACCACCGGCTGCGGCGCAATGTTCGTAGGCAGGTAAACGCGCACCGGAATGTCGCGATTACGCGTCGTGTCGTGGACCGTCAGGTCTAAATGTCTTGGTTGGAACGCTCCATCCACCAGCAAGGGATTGTAATGCCCGGCGCGCGCTTCGATCGCCGACCACGACAGCAGCAAACATAAAATTCGGATGGTGACAGCCCAACATCCTTTCACGCCATCCCGGACGAATCGCCCGGTGAGAATGTTACGTCCGGAATCCGGTCCGGATGCAATTCAGGTTGATAAGCCATGGCGTCATCTCCCGCCACGGTTGCAGGCTCAAGGTGAACTCAACCGGAAAAATCGGGTTTGACGGTCCAGCGGCAGCGAGACTTCAAGATTGTTATTCCGGTTGGTCACGGCCGCGGCGACCGGCAGCCAGTTCAGCGATGCCAGGTTCGTGGTGCTGTAAAGACCCAAACCGTTGGCGGGCCCGGGCCAGGCGACGGTCACGGTGAAGGCGTTTGTGTTCAGACTGATTGCCAGGGACGGCACGCTGTCGAGGAGGACCGGGGCGACCCCAACGGCCACATCGTTCACGCCGATGAGACCGGTGATATTATTGGACAGATCACGCTGCTCATAAGCATTCCAGTGGGCGGGGATCACGCAATTCGTCGTCACGCCGGGGTTCCAGAGGACATGCGCGTTCGTGAAGCCGAGCCGTTGAAGGGTGGCGACCCACGTGCCGCTTGAGTCAATCGTCAGGCCCGTCATTTGTGCTCCAACCAGCCAGCCGGCGGTGTTGCTATAGGCGATGCCGGCAGGTGAGGGCGTCGAACCGGGCGGATTGAGGCTCAACTGCACGTTGGTGAGGGTGCTGTCCCAAGTGGCCCAGCAGTAGTTCTGCACGTTCTGCGTCCACCAGAACAAATAGGCTCGTGAGGCGATGCCCATGTTTTCCTGGTCGCTCGCACCTTCTCCGGGAGCGCCTTCGGTGCACCAGCTGGGCAGTGAACTCCATTGGGGATAGTGCGAGAGCATGTCCCGCAAACCGACGATTTCGCCCAGGCTGCTTTCGGGCCTGGCCGCCATGTAGTTGTGAAATGACACGATATCGGGCGGCGGCCCGCCGGCTTGAATGAACCGCTCCAGCCAGCCCAGCCCGCCGAGCGTGATGGCCGGTCCGATGATTTTGTTGTTCGGATCCACGTTGGTCACCACGTTGCGGGCGATCTGTGCCATGGTCACCATGTCGGAAACGGCCCCGCTATAAAAATTCGGGGCATCCGCCTCGTTCCACACTTCGTAATATTGGATGGCGCCCTTGTAACGCGTCGCCACGGTGACAAGGTAATTGCTCCAGTCGTTCATGTCGCGCGGCGCGGAACTGGCGCCGGGCCCGTAAGCGGCATCGGGGGTGTTGGTGGTCAGCGCGGCCCAGGCCGGCGTCTGGCCGAGCGTGTAAATGATTTTGCAGCCGGGTTCGTTGGTCAACACGACATTGGTGCAGGCGTCAAAATGCGTCCAGATCCACACGCCGTTATTGGTCTCAATCTGGTTCCAGCGGACATTCGTGTCCCAGAAGCGGATGACACCCTGCGGCAGAGGCGACCAGTCGTTCGGCGTCAGCGCCAGTTTGATGATGTGCATGCCGAACAGCGTCGCCGGAATGGTGGCGGCCGCGTCGGCCGGCGGTGCGGTGAGATAATTGGAAGTAACATCGGCCAGACTGGCGTCGTCGATCCAATTCGTGCCGTTGCTCAGGAAGTTGATGGTAAACCGCGCGTTGGCGCCGGATTGCCAGCCGCCGTTGATGACCACCTGCTGCCAGTTGGTGCCAAGGGTTACGATGTGGCTCGCCGCCGCCTGAAAATGATTGTCCGCATTCTGTAATTCAAATTGCACGAGCGAGTTGCTCGCGGCGCGCAGCCAGACGCCGGCATGGTAAACCTGGCCGTCCTGAAACTGAAACAACTGATAGAACTGCGTCGAGTTGGTGTCATTCAATCCGCTCACCGTCACCCGCTGGCAACTCACGCCGGAATGAGGATTGTTGGTTTCGGGTGCGCACGAGATGGACGCGCCGCCAAAAGCCTGTTGGGTCCAGTTCGATGCGGTTCCCGAAGCGGTGAAGGTTTCAAAATTGGTGTTCAGCAGGGATTGCGCGTGCGCCAGGTCGTCGGACGCAACCAGTTTCAGCAGGACAACCGCCAGGGTGAACCGCCTCGTCATGGAATGGCTCCGGGGATTGGACGAGACAATTTCCTGAGAGGTTACAACCGGGTGGACCGACGCGCCCGACCGGCGCTGCATGGTAAACCATTTGGCGTGTACTCCGGCCCCGTTTTTGCCGACAATGACTTTAGTTTCGGCGAGAAACGATTTGCCGGGCAGGTCTCCTCCAGAAAGAGACAAGAATAAACGAAGTGATCGCTCCGCAGATTGCCAGCGTTGCACTGCCAGGCTCCGGGGCCGGATTAATGGTCGCATCAAATTGCCAGCCGGAGAATGCTCCGACATCCCCGATTGACTCGTCCCGAATAGTCAATTCCCAGGTGCCCGCGATGGATTCGCCGGCAAAAACGTCCAGGTTGACCGGCTGATAGCTGGTTTTGGCTGAACCAGTGAAAACATCGGCGCTGGCCGCATAGGTCCCGCCCGGGATGACGCTGTTATTGCTGGCTGCCAGCCAAATGGAATCGCTTGAACCGAACGTCGAGGTCAAATCGTTATCGAAGGTGTAGGTGCCGTTCAAATCCGAACCACTGCCATAGCCGCTGATGGCAGACACTTTTAAGGGGCGGTACATGAAGATGACGGTTGTTCCCGAATCTACATGTTCCAACTCAAAGACCAGATCGCCGACCCAGGTATGGGAAAAATCATCCAGTGTGATTGAATTGAATGAAGCGATAGCGCCCGGATTGGCGACATTAATGTCGCTGGTAAAAATCCCTGCATTGGTGTTTCCGACAATAGAGCCGAGGCTGGTGGCATCCGGAATGTTTCCTCCCGCGCCACCCGTAAAATCGGTTTGTGCGAACATCAACTGGCTGCCCAGGGTGAGCGCCCCAACCGACAGCAGCATACTGCAACCGCAACGTCGGCAGCAACTCCGCAAGGCCATATTATTCGATGGCATGGACATATTATCACCGATGAATAGCAAGTTGAATGCCGACAAATAGTTATGCAAAGACGACTTAAAAGACCAATGCGCCGACGGTTTTCCGCCGGCGCAAATACTCGTTGGATGTCCAGCAATCGGGTGCACTGTACCAAGTCGCCGCGGCAGGCAATGTGACGCCGAGTTTCTTCCGGCGGTTCGCAAGTTTCCGGGAAACTCTTGAGGCTGGCGGAACCATCGGGCAGCGGACCTCTTCTCAGCTCAAGCCAGCGCGCTGTTGAGTCCCGGGTAAGCGTCAAGCCAACCCAGGACGCGCTCCCGGTGTTCCACGTTCCCGTTAACCGCTTCGCTTCAACCGACGAAACCCTCGGCGCACACGGTGATGCGCGTGCCAGCCGCGCTGGGCTTGAGGCGGTAAGTGATCGTCGTCTCGCATGTGCCCGGCAGCCGAAGCTTCCAGGTCTTGCGCGTCTGGACGATTATCGGCCGTTTAACTTTCTCCCAGGGTTGGGCTGATTTTCGAAACAACTTCAACAGGTTGAACGCGCCGATGAAAATCAGCATCCAGGATCCCAGGAAAGCCACACGGTCGAATACAATTTGCCCGATGCCGGCCGCAAGCAAGGTGACCATCAATCCATGTCCGAGTGCGAAATATAGGCCATTGGTCGAGCGAGGTCGGATGCGACTCAAACCGTCAATGGCGGTCAAGTGGTCGGGATCGGTTCCGTGCCGCATGCCAAGCGCTAAACCAACGAGTAGCGTTGTCATAATTGGATTTCAGGGAATGTCCGTTGAGATTTCATGGCAGCCGGTTTCAAGAGGCAGTCCTACCGGTAGCCGCCGGCGACCGTCAGGGTCTCGCCGGTGACCCAGCCGGAGTCCGGTGAAGCGAGGAAAACCGCTACCCTGGCGATGTCTTGTGGTTGGCCGATGCGGCCCAGCGGAGTTTGGGCTTCGGTTTGCCTTTCCATGTCACTTCCGGCAAGGCCGGATGCGTGAAGTCCCTCGGTCGCCACCATGCCTGGACTGATGGCATTGACGCGGATGCCGCGCGCTCCCAGTTCCTTGGCCAGCGAGCGCGTCAGCGCAACCACGGCCCCTTTGGTGCCGCTATAAACCGCGGCACCCGGAAAGCCCAGGGTGCTGGCCACCGAACTGATGTTGAGGATGCTGCCGCCGGCAGGGTTAAAATGCTTGAGCGCTTCCTGTGTGGTCAGCAGTAAACCGAGCACATTCAGATCAAATTGTTTGCGGAAATGTTCCTCGGTGACTTGTTCGAGCGGCGCAAATTCATAGACGCCTGCATTATTGACCAGGATGTCAATCGGGCCGAACGCCTTCTTTGTTTCGGCGACCAGCTTCTCGATGTCCGCTTTCTTCGCCACATTCGCCTGCACGGCCACAGCCTTGCCGCCGCCAGCCTTGATTTCCCCGACGACTTTTTCCGCGCCGGCCTTGCTGGCTGAGTAATTGACGACTACGGCGGCGCCGTCCGCCGCCAGATGTTTGGCAATGGCCGCGCCGATGCCTTTGGATGCGCCGGTGACCACCGCCACCTTGCCATCGAGCTTTTTGAATTGTGTGTTCATAGTTTGTCCTTTTCTCTTTTTAAATTTGGCTCCTTGTTAATTATTTTATTTTCATTTTACCCTCGTACAGGCCTCAAATTTCCCCACCTCCAGAAAATTTCAAGTTCGGGTGTAAACATTAGCCCGACTTTCGCAGATTTGGCGGGAGAAAATCGTTTTTCTCAGGAAAGACGAGCGTGGTGGTCTTCAGGTCGGCCACACATCGGCAACCTGATCCTTGTAGATCCGTGGCGGCGGCTGTTGGGGCAATGACCAGTTCATCTGGTGCCGGAGCATCGCCTGGGCTGGTTCGGGTTGGGTGATCCGCGGCAGGCAGATTGCCCCGCCAGCCTTGAGCTTGAACCATACTTCCACCTGCACGATGCGCTGGAACTGGTCGAGCAACTGCCACGGGCTCAAGCCCGGCGCGGCCGCCCTGCGCTGCTGCTTCAAACAGACCCACAGGCAATATCCCAGAAACGCCACCATCACGTGCGCTTCGACTCGATGCCCCACCCGGTGCCAAATCGGTCGGATGGCCAGCTCACTCTTCAACGCCCGGAACACCGCTTGGACTTCCGTCCATTGCACATACATCCGCCATAATGCCTCCGGGCTCGGATCGCTCAAATTGGTCCGCAGCAGATACGCTCCACCCCGGTGCTGCGCCAGGCGCAAGGCCTGCCGGTTCCATCGCCAATTAAGCGTGCCCTCCTTCCACTCCGCCGACACATCATGCCAGGCTCGCGGCCAGCGTTCCACCGGCGTCGTGTTCAGTTCCCCCAGGTGCAGCACCGTGCGTTGCACCACGCCCTTGCGGCTGCGGCGAAGACTTTCAGTCAGGCTGTCGTGCACATGGCGCTTGCCGTCCTTGAATCGCTCGCGCGCTTTCAGAAACAGGCCGGCAGTCTGACACCACCGCCGGTCGGCTGTCTATGGGCTGGGTCTTCCCACAGGGCTTCAAGCAGTCTGCCCCTTCAAAATCCCCAACAAATCACCAGCATCCGTCCCCCAAAAAATCTAAATCGCTCGAAATCTGCGAAAGTCAGGTTAGCGCGATTTTTTCTGACTTGAGTTGAAAGCTCCGCGGTTAATCCGCTACGCGCAGGGCAATTTTCCCGCGCATTTTGCCTTGTTGCGCACGGGCGTAAGCTTCGCGGGCTTTGGCCAGCGGGAAGGTGCCTTCGACAAAAACGCGGAGTTCGCCGGCGTCAATCAGCTTGGCAATCTGTCTCAACTGTGAACCGTCGGCCCGCACGAGCATGAACGCGTCGCGGACGCGCTTTTCATCGGCTTGTGCGCCGCCGGCGGCAACGGTCACCAGCTTTCCGCCCGCTTTGAGTACATTCCAGGAACGTTCCAACGTCTCGCCACCTATCGTATCGAACACGACGTCCACGTCGCGGCCCACGTCCTCAAACCGGGCGGTTCGGTAATCAATCACCTGTGCTGCACCCAGCATCCGGACGAAATCCAGGTTGCCGGCGGACGCAGTGGCAATCACATGCGCCCCGCGCCAGCGTGCCAATTGCACGGCGAAGATACCCACACCTCCCGCTGCACCGTGAACCAGAACGCGTTGACCGCGTTGCACGTTGGACTTGCACAATAGCCCCTGCCAGGCTGTCAACGCCGAGATGGGCACAACGGCCGAGCGCATGTGATCGAGCAGCCGCGGTTTGAGCGCCAGCGCGGATGCTGGCGCGACACAGTATTCGGCCTGTGCACCGTTGGTGAACCAGTCATTGAGTCCATAAACGGCGTCGCCGGTTTTGAAATTTTCAGCGCCTGCACCGGGTGCCTCAATCACGCCGGAAAACTCGTGACTCAACACGATGGGAAAAGGACGCGGTTCGCCGGACTGCGCGGTGAATGTCGGATACCATTGAAACTCGGTGGGAGTAACGGCGGTCGCGTGAACTTTGACCAACAGCTCGCCTTTGTTGGGAACCGGTTGCGGCAGTTCACCAAGGACGAGCGATTCGGGTCCGGCTTTTTGGTTCAAATAAATCGCTTTCATGGTCTGTTCCCATTTCAGTTTGAAGATTGTGTAGTCTGCACAAGCGAAAGCGACGTTTGTTTTCCCACAGTTTCCCATCCGCCGCCCAGCGATTTGTAGAGCGCGACGACATCCGTGGAAACCGTCCGGTCGCTTTGGACGAGCGCGTCCTGTGCCTGATACAGCGAACGTTCGGCGTCCAGCACGTTGATGAAATCGGTCAATCCGTTCTTGTAGAGCTTTTGGGCCAATTGCAAGGATTGCTGGCTGGACGCTACGGCATCTTCCAACGAGCGGCGGCGGGTCTGCTCCTTTGCATAAGACACCAGGGCATTCTCAACGTCCTCAAAGGCGGTCAACACGGTTTGCTGGTAAGCATCCAGCGCCTGTTCCTGCCGGGCGTCCTGGACCCGGATGTTGCCGCGAATCCGGCCGGCATCAAAAATCCTCCATTGGACAGTCGGCCCGATGGACCAGAGCCGGCTCCCGGTCGTAAACCAGTCGTCGGCGCTGATGCTTTCAAAACCTCCAAGCCCGGTGAGATAAAATTTGGGGAACAAATCGGCTTTGGCGACGCCGAGGTTCGCCGTCGCGGCGGCGAGTTGCCGTTCGGCGCGTTGCACGTCGGGCCGACGCAGAAGCAATTCCGAAGGCAGTCCCACGGGAATCACCGGCGGCGCGGGTGGAATGGGTTCGGTCTTCGACGATTCCGCCAACAAGGCATCGGGCGGCTGGCCGAGCAGTACACCGAGTCGGTGAATTGAAGCAAGTAACGAACTTTCCAGGCTGGGAACTTCTGCCTTCGTGGTGGCTAGCAATGTGGCCGCTTGCTGCACGTCCAGGTCGCTGCCCAGGCCGTTGGTGAACCGGTCATGGGCGATGGCGAGGGCTTGTTCCTGTGCCTTGATATTTTCGTGAGCAATCGCCAGCCGGCGTTGGTAGCCGCGCACGTCAATATAATCGCGCGCCACGTCGCCGAGCAAAGTAATCAAGGTGGCGCGCTGCCCGAACTCACTGGCGGTGACTTCGTCCCCGGCCGCCTCCGCCGCCCGGCGTTTGCCGCCAAACACATCAATCTCCCACGAAGCATCGAAGCCGGCCTGATACACATCGTTTTCGAACGGGATACCCGGTGGAATCGGCAGCGAACCGAGCACCGGCTGGTGATGACTGGTTTCGGTCCGGGCGTAGGAACCAGAAACGTCGGCGGATGGCCAAAGGTTGGCGGCGGTGATTCCATACTCCGCCCGCGCCTCCCGCACCCGCGCCTGTGCGATGCGCAGATTGAGATTGGATTGCACCGCCCGGTCAATCAACGAGTCCAGTTCGAGGTCGTGAAAGTTTCTCCACCACCCGCTCAGCGAGACCGGCGCATTGGTTTCGCCGCCGACCAGCGGCTCGCTCCATCGCGCAGGCGTGTGGACGGCGGGTCGCTGATAATTCGGGCCGGCAGCACAACCTCCGGCCACAACAGCCGGAAGCAACAGGATCAATAAACGGTTCGGTTTCATAATTGGTTTTTTCCTTTCAATGGGCCGCAATCGGGCCATGAACTTTTACATTTTTAAACAATAGCGCTCCTATCAGGCACGCGACACATAACAGGGCGAACCAGCGAAAATTATCGAGGTAAGCCAACATATTGGCCTGGGTCAGCAGCATGTGATACATCGAACCCACGGCCTGTTGGTTGGCGGTGACCAGCGCATCGCCGCGCGCGACAAACGCCGATGTCGCGGATTGGAGGCTGGATTGATAACCAGTGTCATACGGCGTCAGGTTTGCGACGAGCGTGGTTTGATGCGCCTGCGCCATCCGCGCCACGAGCGTGGTGACCATGGAAATGCCAACGCTGCCCCCCACGTTGCGCATGAGATTGAAGATGCCGCTGGCGTTGCCGATTTGTTCGGGCTTGAGCGCGCCGAGGGCAATTGTGTTCAGCGGCACGAACATGAATGCGATCGAGACGCCGCTGAAGAACAAGGGCCAGAACAAAATCCACGGGGTAAGATTGAGCGACAGGTGCGCCAACGCCCAGCTCCCGAGTCCGAACGACAGGAAACCCGCGGCCACGAGATAACGTCCCTGGACCTTGCCGACCAGTCGGCCGGCGATTGGCATGGCCACCAACGCGCCCAGGCCGCGGGGAATCATGGCCAGACCGCTTTCCAGCGCGGTGTAACCCATCAAACTTTGCAGGAACAGCGGGATGATGGCCGTCAAACTGTACAACGTCACCCCGGCAAAGAACATCAGCACCGAGCCGAGGCTGAAGTTGTAATTCTTCAACACACGCAGGTCCACAAACGGTTTTTCCGCGGAGAGTTCACGCATCACGAATACCACCAGTCCGATGACCGCCAACACCGTCATGAGCATGATGAAGTGTGACCCGAACCAGTCGTCTTCCTGGCCTTTGTCCAGCAGCACTTCCTGGCAGCCGAGCCAGAGGGACATGAAGCTGAACCCGATGACATCCAACCGGGCGGGCCGGGCGTTACGAATCCAGTGCGGGTCGTAGATGAAACGTTGAATGAGCCAGAAAGCCAGGAGACCGGCCGGAAGTTTGATGAAGAAGATCCAGCGCCAACTGAAATTGTCCGTGATCCAGCCGCCGAGCACCGGGCCGAGAATCGGCGCGGTCACCACGCCAATGCCGTAAACGCCCATCGCCTGGCCGTGTTTTTCCCTGGGGAAACTTTCGAGCATGATGGATTGAGCAATGGGCTGGAACGCACCGCCGCCCG
>Ga0335081_10010718_pt1 | contig 14829 bp, 19 predicted proteins | sample Lox_Sample_35_FD_206713 | JGI IMG/M metagenome (GOLD analysis project Ga0335081, IMG submission 206713) | Soil microbial communities from Loxahatchee National Wildlife Refuge, Florida, United States - Lox_Sample_3.5 | ecosystem: Environmental > Terrestrial > Soil > Wetlands | place: USA... | reverse complement strand
AGGCGCGTGCCATCACCCGCCACGACTGGCACGGCGAATGGAACTACACCGTCACCAGCGCGCCATCTGGCCCGTGAGCATCGCTATCGGCCAAATGCGCGTGTTATTTCCTCGCAAGTACTTAGCTTCGCGAACCCGGCCCCGAGTTGGCCGCCCACAAAGATGCGAGCGACCGCCTGACGACCAAACCCCCGTTGTGCCAAGAGTGTGCCAAGACGGGCAAACACAGCCTGACAATCCGTGGACACAGTGGACACGAAGCAGCCGCTGAGCTGGGCATTTGAAGGCGCTACGGCATCATCTGAAACGCGGTAGACAGTCGGGCCCGGATTACACACCAGCGGTCGGGGGTTCGATCCCCTCCGCGCCCACTCATGCCCCTGGCCTGTTTGCGCCGGTAGGTGGCTGTTTTTATGTTAGGTAGCCGACCCTCCTGGCCGCCGCGTGCGATACGCTGGCGTGGCCGAGCAGCCGCTGCACCGCTTTGACGTTGCGCCGGCCGACACCGCGAGGCTCGCCGCGGTGTGCCGAAGGTCGTGGGGCGTCACGCGTGGCCGCGACGATACGGCCGTCAGGGTATGGGCCTGGTGTGCGCGACGCGCCTGGTCCTCGTCACCCGCCAGCACACACCGCACATTACGTCTGCGGCCCCAGTCTTCGGAGACGACAACAAACCCGTCGTTCATCAGCCTACCTTCCGGCGGGGGTGCAGGCGGCGGGATAGGGTTGTCCGGAGGTGGGGGACATACCCAGCCGCACTGGGTGCCACCGAAGCCGAACACGTACGTGGTGGCGCAGTGGTAGTAGCTGCCGTTGGGCTGGGTGGGCCCGTCGCAGAACCCGCCGCCTCCCCACGGGGTGTAGCCGCTCTGGCAGCCGTCGGCGGTGGCCAAGGCGATGGGGCTCAGCGCCATCGCCCCTGCGGCGAGAAACACCGCCGCCGGCGCTCACCGGCCGATACCACCACCGCGCCGCTGCCCGACACCATCAGCTACTGCAAAATTCCGCACGACGCCAAAGACGTTGTGCGCGGCGCCCCTAACTATCTCTGCGTCGACGTCCCGGGCAAGCGCGCCGCCACACCCGAGGAATGCCGCAGCGACACCCCTTATGTTCCCCGAGGCACCAATCCCTGGTACGGGAACCCCGACCAGTTCCGCAACTGCCCGGCCCCGGCCGCGCGGTGCGACCAGCCCTCGACCCCGGCAAGGTCAGCCCCGCCCCACGCTGGACATCGGTGAAAACCCGCTGCCCGCTGACCGGCTGCGCCCACCGCCGCCACCCGCCAGCGACACGCTCACACCCCCGGGGCAGGGAACGGTCACCTGCAACGGCCTACAACCCAACCCATGCACCTACACCCCAGCCCCCGTCGCGGTCTACGACTCCAGGAATGGGGAGGTGACCGGACCGGACGGGTCGAGCTACACCCTCACCAACTCCAGCCACCTTGGCGACGACGGGTGGAAACAGATGCTCGCCCACCGAACTGAACGGAAACGCAGTGCGAACACAGCACATTGGCGTCGCGACCGGACCCTCAGCTGGAATCGTTGCTGCTGCACGATGATTAGAATCGAAGCCAGTCCGAAAGCGCAGAATCTTCATATCCGTCAATAGAATTGGGCTGCATCGTGGCGCCGAGAGTACTTCCAACCGAGGTCCCGAAGTAGTACATTTGGGTCAGGTGAGCGGGCGTACTCCTGTGAAGCAGCCGCGTGTCCTCGCGCTATGTGCGCTGCTGAACCGGGGAATTGATCACGATGAGCATAATCGTCTGGATCGCCGAGGACCGCGACTACGACAGCTGGTTAGAGACGATCACCGAAGTGTCCACGCGCCTTGACGTCCTGCAAACAGCCGTCACCGAGGTCCGCGATCTGTGCGAACGCGGCGGCGTCTCCAGCGAACAAATCCTGCAAGTGCTTGAACGGCAAGGCGTGTAACCGGGCGAAACACCTCGCGGGCCGGGCGGCCTCTGTTACAGGAAGCTCGATGCCGGTTTCACCCATCCGTCGACGCGACCCTCGCTACCGTGGGGCGTTGGAGGAGCAGCGGGGCGACGCGGACACGGCCCGAAGGGCGGCGGCATGGCCATCGGTGGCCAGCACTTTCACCACTACAACATCGGAATAGCCATCCGTCGGCGATCGGCGCGCTCGGCCTGCGGGGGTCCGAGAAGCACCGTCGCCATCCGGCCACCGCGGTCGCCTACGGCTCGGCGAACGCACTAATCGTCGACGGGCTCGCGCTGCTGCTCGACCTCAAGGACGTCTACTGGGCGTCCGGGGGCCGCAAGAGCGTCGACGCCGCAATCACCGTCATCGCGGCCGGCGGCACCTTTTTAGCCGGCTCACCGTTCTGGCCGCACGCGCGCGCATTCTGCAGTCCGGTTGATCACCGCGGCGGGGCGAAGAACTCCAACGCGATCCCGTCCGGGTCGCGGAAGCTCAGGCCCGAACCGTAAGGCGCGTCGACGATGCCGCCGTGGGCAATGCCGAGCTGGTTGAGCCGGCCCATCCACTTCTCCAGCTCGGCGCGGTCCGCGCAGGCGAACCCGACGTGATCGAGGCCGACCCTGAACTCGCTGAACCGCTCCCGCGGAGCACGCCGCTCGTGCTGGTGGATGCCCACCAGCGTGCCGTTGTGCAGCATCCACACCACGTGGTGATATCCGCCGCCGCTGTCCTCGTCGAGGACCGGGTCCGACCCGAACAACCGTTGATACCACGGTTGGCTCACCGTGATGTCTCGCACGGTCAACGCGACATGCGTGATGCCGGGGAACGACTGCATGGCAATTCCTTTGTCAGCGTGAAGATTTCCTAAACGATGCGGATTTCCTAAACGATGCGCCGCCCGCGCCTGGCGCGCGAACGCATGTCCCACAAGTACGTCTGGTAGCCGAAGATCCACAACCGATGGGGGATCAGCCGATCCGCGATCCTCAGGCCCGTCAACAACCACCCGAACCGGCGCTGCTGACTTTGTTTCCAGGACAGGTTCATCAAAGCCCTGAACTCCGGCGGCAGAAAGCCCGTCGTGGCGAACAGGTTGAACGGCCCGGCGATCACCCGCACCGGCCACGGCAGAAACGCCAAACTCGCGACTCCGTAAAGGTGTTCGCGCACCGGCGGATCGATCCGCAGCTCCTCCATCGAGCGCTTCCAGTATTCGTCGAAGGCGACCCGGTCGTCCGGCCACATGCTCGCCGGCACCTGGAGCGTGGTGGCCAACCGCTGAGCATCCTGATAGACGGCCTCCGCGGCGGCCTCATCGAACGGGCCGTACAGAAACTCGTTCTGATCCACGTAATACCGATACAGGCACGCCGCCACCCACAGCTGCAGCTTGGAGTCGAATGCGTTGTAGCGCAACGGGCTATCCCCGGTCGACCGCACCTGCGCATGCACGCTGTCGACGGCCGCGCGGATCAGCGCCCGGTCCTCGTCGGTGCCGATCGTGGCCGCCGCCAGATAAGTACCCGTGGTGCGCGCCCGCTTCAACGGATGCTTGTACACGTTGCCGCTGTCCACCCGGCTTTCCAGCACCCCATACCCGATGCCCGGCGACGACAACTGCATGATCACGTTGGCCGCCGGTAGCAGCACGGCCGCCGGGTTGAGCAGGTCGACAACTCGGTGCGGGCGGCGCGCCATACAGGCAGTACACCACGATGTGAGACGCTGCCGGCGTGTTTGCGGGAAGAACCTGGGCCCCGGCGGCGGGCATCGTGGCCGGGTACTGCGCCGACCTTGTCATCGCCGACCCACGCCGTGGACACCCCGTCGCGCTGTTCGGCGCCGCCGCCGCCGCGCTCGAGCGGGTCACCTACCGCGACACGCGATGGGCCGGCGCCCTGCACGCCGGTGTCCTGCTCGGGTCGCTGGCCATCGGCGGCATCGCGATCGGGCGAGCCGCCGCGCTCGCCCCGGCGACCTGGGCCGCCCTCGGCGGCACCTCACTGGCCCGCGCAGGCACCGCGATGGCAGGGTCGCTGGCCCGTGGTGACATCGCCGCGGCGCGCTCCCTGCTGCCGTCGCTGTGCGGCCGCGACCCCGATGTCCTCGACGCCGGCGGGCTCACCCGCGCCTCAGTGGAATCGATCGCCGAGAACACCTCCGACGCGCACGTCGCGCCGCTGCTGTGGGCCGCTCTCGGCGGGGTACCGGCGGTGCTGCTCTACCGGGGAGTCAACACCCTGGACGCGATGATCGGACACCGCTCGCCGCGGTACTGCCACTTCGGCTGGGCCGCAGCACGTCTGGACGACTACGCGAACTTCATCCCCGCGCGCGTCACCGGCACCCTCGTCGCCCTGTGCGCTCCCGTCGTCGGCGGCTCACCCGCCGCGGCTCTGCGCGCCTGGCGGCGCGACGCCGCGCGGCACCCCAGCCCCAACGCCGGCGTCGTCGAAGCCGCGTTCGCCGGCGCTCTCGGCGTCCGTCTCGGCGGTCCGACGCAGTACGCACACGGCCTGGAGATTCGGCCGTCGCTGGGAGACGGGCCGGCGCCGCTGGTCAGCGACCTGAAACGGGCGATTCGGCTGTCGCGCACCGTCCAGGTCGCCGCGGTGGCCCTGTCCGCGGCCCTGGCGACGATCAGCGCCGCCGACCGTAGCGGTCGGCCAGCTTCTCCTCGGTCGTGACCGGGGCAGCCGGCGGGTCGTCGCCGGCTTTCTCCCGACGCCGCTCGCGGATCTCGGCATAAACGAAGTACCCCAGCAGGATCGGCGCGACGATGCCGAACGCGATCCACTGGATGCCGTACGACAGATACGGCCCCGCGTCGAGGTGGGGCAGCGGCACAACCCCGAGCCCACCGGGCTGGTTGTCGGCCAACTGCAGATACGGGCCGGCCAGCGGGGCGCCGGTGAGCTGACCGACCTGCTCGGTATTGATCGAGTACACCTGCTGCACGCCGTCCAGACGCAGCGGGTCTTTGGCGGCGTGCGGCTCGGAGTTGCGGATTCGCGCCGTGATCGTCACCGGATCGGCCGGCGGCGGCGGGATCGGCGGCACATGCGACCCCTCCAACGGACGCACATAGCCACGATCCACGAGGACCGTCGGACCGTCGTCGACGACGAACGGCGCCAGCACCTCGAACGCCGGCTCGCCCTCGACCACCCTCAGCCTCGCCAGCACCTGCACACCGGCAACGTAGTGACCGCGCGCCGTCACCCGGCGCCACTCGTTGTCGCGGTTGTCTCTGCCGTGCTGCGCCAGAGCCGAAGTCAGCGGCACCGGTTCGGCGGTCAGCGAATCCGCGATCTGGCTGTTCGCCCGCGACGTCCGGGTGTTCTTGCCCAGCTGCCACGGCGCCAGCACGGTGAAGCACAGGTACGCGAACGCGACGACCACCACCGCCAGGGCCAGCCAGCCCGGCTTCAGCAGAAAGGCCCAGCGTCGCATCAGGCCGCTCTCTTCTCCTTGCGAGCGCTCATCAGGAGGCCAGGCCACGGTCGGCGAGCTGTTCGTCGACCCAGTCGTGCAGGCCCGGCAGCGACGCCTCGATGACGGCGAACGTCTCCTCGAAATCGGCGTGCGCGCCGTAGTAGGGGTCCTCGACATCGGGTGCGTGCGCCCCCGCGCGGGGGTCGAACGACCGCAACAGCCGGATCCGGTTGGCCGGCACGCCCATCTCGTTGAGCATCCGGGCGTGGTTGCGGCCCAGCGCAATCACCAGGTCGGCGCCCAGGTGGTCCTCGTCGAGCTGCGCCGCGCAATGCGTGGTGGGGTAGCCATGCGCCCGCAGCACCCGGCCGGCGCGTTGGTCGACCTCACAGCCGACGTGCCAGGCCCCGGTCCCGGCGCTGCTGACCCGGACGTGATCAGCCAGCCCGCGTCGCCTGAGCTGATGGGCGAACATCTTCTCCGCCATCGGCGACCGGCAGATGTTGCCGGTACACACAAACGTCACACGCAGCGGCTCAGACACCGAGCACCTCACGCAGCGCCGCGACCGTCGGAACGTGTGTCACGGCCCCGTCGTTCGCCGGGTCTTCGAGGTCCCGGCCCCCGTAACCCCAGTCGATGACGACGGTGTCGATGCCGTGGTGGGAGGCACCGTGCACGTCGTGCACGCGGTCGCCGACCATCAGGACATGCTCGGGCACCGGGTGGAGCTGGTTCAGCGCGTGCGCGACCACGTCGGCCTTGGTGGAGCGGCCGCCGTCGAGGCTGGCGTCTGCGATCACCTCAAAGTGGCCGTCCAGCCCGAAGTGCGCCAGGATCTGCCTGGCGGTCGGCTCGGCCTTCGACGTCGCGACCGCCAGCCGGACGCCGGCCGCGCGCAGGTCCGCCAGCAGCTCGGGAATCTCGTCGAACACCTCGTTGAGCACCCAGCCTCCAGCGGTGTATTCGGCCCGGTAGGCGGCGATCGCGTCGTCGGTCAGCTCGCCGAGCCCCATGGCCCGCAGCGTGTGATGCATCGGCGGACCCACCACCCGGCCGGCCAGGTCCGGGTCGTCGGGTACCGCAACCCCCACCTGGTCCAGCGCATACCGGAAGCTCGACACGATGCCGCGGGCCGAGTCGGTCGGCGTTCCGTCCAGGTCGAAGATCACCAGCTGCGGGCGGGGAGTCACCAGTTCATTGTCCATGGTCCGTACCGGGCGCCGAGATTGAACTCTGCCAGGAAAAGATCGAGAGAGGCTCTGCCTGTATTCAATCTCGGCGATTGGGGCGGGGTTGGGCGGAGCGATCGGGGGCGAGGCGATGGGGGCCGGGCTGGCACTAGTGTTTCCTTCTGTGAGCTGGTCGAGTCGGGGTGCGGCGGCGCGCTACCACGGCGATTTGGCCGCGGCGCCGGGCATGCTCGACTTCGCCGTCAACATACGCGCAGACGCCCCGCCGTCGTGGCTGGTGGAACGGCTGTCGCGGCGGCTGTCCGACCTGGCACGATACCCCAGCGTCGTCGACGAACGCGCTGCCAGGACCAGTATCGCGGCCCGGCACGGCCGCCGCGCCGACGAGGTGCTGCCTCTGGCGGGAGCGGCTGAGGGGTTTTCGCTTCTGCCCCGGCTGCGGCCGGCCCTCGCCGTGGTGATCGCGCCCGCGTTCACCGAGCCCGAGGCGGTGCTGACGGCCGCCGGGATCCCGGTGCACCACGTGGTGCTGCCCGCACCGTTCGAACTGACTTCCGCCGACGTGCCCGAGGCGGCCGACCTCGTCGTCGTGGGCAATCCGACCAACCCGACGTCGGTCCTGCACCCCCGCGAGCAGATCCTGCGACTGCGGCGGCCCGGCCGGATCGTGGTCGTCGACGAGGCCTTCGCCGACGCGATCCCCGGCGAGCCGGAGTCGCTGGCGGGCGAATCGCTGCCCGACGTGCTGGTGCTGCGCAGCCTCACCAAGACGTGGTCGCTGGCCGGGCTGCGGGTCGGCTATGGGCTGGGCGCGCCCGCGGTGCTGCGCCGGCTGACCGCCGCGCGCGCCCACTGGCCGCTGGGCACGCTGCAGCTCGAGGCGCTGGCCACCTGCTGCGCGCGGGACGCGGTCGCCGAGGCGGCCGCCGGCGGGCGCCGGCTGGCCGCACTGCGGCAGGAGATGGTCGCGGCGCTGACCGTACGCGGTATCGGGGTCGTCGACGGCCGCGCACCGTTCGTGCTGTTCACCGTCCCCAACGCCGAGCTCGCCCGCAAGCACCTGGATTCGCGCGGCATCGCGGTCCGCCGATGCGACACGTTCGTCGGCCTCGATGGGCAATACCTGCGCGCGGCTGTGCGCCCCGAGTGGCCGGCGCTCGTGCACGCACTCACCGAGGTGTTGGCGTGAGCGTGCGCCTGCGCGACATCGTCGAGGTGCTCGACGATGTGTACCCGCCGCAGCTCGCGCAGCCGTGGGATGCCGTCGGCCTGGTGTGCGGCGATCCCGACGACGCCGTCACCACGGTGACCGTGGCCATCGACGCGACCCCCGCGGTGACCGCCGAGGTGCCCGACGGCGGCCTGCTTCTCGCGCATCACCCGCTGCTGCTGCGCGGGGTGTCCGCGGTGGCGGCCAGCTCCCCGAAAGGCGCCCTCGTACACAGCCTGATTCGGACCGGCCGGGCGCTGTTCACCGCGCACACAAACGCCGACGCCGCGGCGCCGGGGGTGTCCGATGCGCTGGCCGAAGCGATCGGCGTGCAGGTCGACGGCGTGCTGGCGCCGGCCGCCGGGGCCGCGATGGATAAATGGGTGGCGTTCGTGCCGCCGGACAGTGCCGACGCGGTGCGGGAAGCCATGTTCGGTGCGGGCGCCGGGCACATCGGCGACTACTCCCAGTGCGGCTGGAGCGTGACCGGCACCGGCCAGTTCCTGCCGCACGACGGCGCCAACCCGGTGATCGGCAGCGTGGGGACGGTGGAGCGGGTCACCGAGGACCGGGTCGAGGTCATCGCCCCCGCCTCGTCGCGGGCCGCGGTCCTCGCGGCGCTGCGCGCCGCCCATCCCTACGAGGAACCCGCGTTCGACGTGTTCGCGCTCGCCGCGCTGCCCGGCGACGTCGGGTTGGGCCGGACCGGCACACTCGCGTCACCGATCACGTTGCGCGCGTTCGTGTCCCGCGTCGCGCAGGCGCTGCCCGCGACCTCGTGGGGGGTGCGTGCGGCGGGCGACCCGGACGCGCACGTGTCGCGGGTGGCGGTGTGCGGCGGCGCAGGCGATTCGCTGCTGACCGAGGTGGCCGCCGCCGGCGTCGACGTCTACGTCACCGCGGACCTGCGCCACCACCCGGCCGACGAGCACCGGCGCGCCTCCGAGGTCGCGCTCGTCGACGTCGCGCACTGGGCCAGCGAATTCCCGTGGTGCGCACAGGCGGCCGGCGCGCTGACGCGGCACTTCGGGCCGTCGCTTCCGGTGCGGGTGTCCATCACCCGCACCGACCCGTGGAACGTCGAGGACGTGGAGTCATGAAAGCTGCAGTCGACCAACAGCGTTCGCTGGCCGATCTGGTCCAGCTCGATGCCGAACTGGGCCGCATCGCCCATCGCCGGGCGCACCTGCCCGAGCATTCGCGCAACGAGGAGCTGCAGGCCGACCACCGCGCCGCCAACGACCGGCTCGCCGCGGTGCGGCTCGCGCTCGAGGACGTCGAGGCGCACGTGGCCCGGTTCGAGGCCGAGATCGACGCCGTGCGCCAGCGCGAGGCCCGCGACCGATCGCTGCTGAACTCGGGATCCCCGAACGCCAAGCAGCTCTCCGAGCTGCAGCACGAGCTGGAGACACTGCAGCGCCGCCAGGCCAGCCTGGAAGACTCGCTGCTGGAGGTGATGGAGCGCCGCGAGGAGCTGCAGGACGACCAGTCCCGCGAGCTCGCCGCGATCGACGCCCTCGAAACCGAGCTCGCCCCGGCGCAGCGGGCCCGCGACGATGCGCTCGCCGAGATCGACCGGACGCAGCGGGACCGCACCGAGCGACGCGAGCAGCTGGTGGCCGGGCTCGACGGCAACCTCGTCGCCCTCTACGAGCGGCAGCGCGCCGCCGCCGGCGTGGGCGCCGGGGTGCTGCAGGGCCACCGCTGCGGGGCCTGCCGTATCGAACTCGGCCGCGGGGAACTCGCGCGGATCACCGCGGCGGCCGAGGACGAGGTCCTGCGCTGCCCCGAATGCAACACCATCCTGTTGCGGGTCAAGGGATCCGATCGGTGAAGGTGATCGTCGAAGCCGACGGCGGTTCGCGCGGCAACCCCGGTCCGGCCGGATACGGGTCGGTGGTGTGGACGGCCGACCACGGCCGGATCCTCGCCGAGAGCAAGCAGGCGATCGGCCGCGCCACCAACAACGTCGCCGAATACGGCGGCCTGATCGCCGGTCTCACCGAGGCCGCGAACCTCGGCGCCACCGAGGTCGACGTGGCGATGGACTCCAAGCTGGTCGTCGAGCAGATGTCCGGGCGGTGGAAGGTCAAGCACCCCGACCTCGCCGAACTGCACCGCCGGGCCCAGTCGCTGGCCGCGCGATTCGACCGGGTGAGCTACCGGTGGATTCCGCGCGGCCAGAACTCGCATGCCGACCGGCTCGCCAACGAAGCGATGGACGCCGCCGCGGCGCTGGAGGACCCGCCCGCGCCGTCGCCGGGCTGGACCGGGGCCCGCGGCGCACCGGCACGGCTGCTGCTGCTGCGGCACGGCCAAACCGAATTGTCGGCCCAGCGGCGGTATTCCGGGCGCGGCAACCCCGCGCTGACCGACCTCGGCCGGCGGCAGGCCGACGCCGCCGCCGACTACCTCGCCCGCCGCGGCGGCATCGCCGCCGTGGTCACCTCACCGCTGCAACGCGCCTGCGACACCGCCGCCGCCGCGGGCAAGGCGCTGGGTGTGGACGTCGCCATCGACGACGACCTCATCGAAACCGACTTCGGCGCCTGGGAGGGCATGACCTTCGCCGAGGCCGCCGCCCGCGACCCGGAGCTGCACCGGAAATGGCTGCGCGACACCAGCATACCGGCACCGGACGGGGAAAGCTTCGACAACATGGGCAACCGGGTGCGACGCGCACGCGACCGGATCGTCGCCGAGCACGGCGGCGAAACCGTCCTGGTCGTCTCGCATGTGACCCCGATCAAGACGCTGCTGCGGCTCGCGCTCGACGCCGGCCCGGGCATCCTCTACCGGCTGCACCTGGACCTGGCGTCGCTGAGCATCGCCGAGTTCTACCCCGACGGGGTGTCATCGGTGCGGCTCGTCAACCAGACCGCCTACCTCTAGCCGCGGGCGTCGAGCCGCACCGGCATGTTCCGCACGCCGGCGTGTTTGTTGCTGCGCACGTAGGAAATCGGGCCGGTCAGCGTCGCGCGGGCGACCCGGTCCAGCAGCACGTCGAAGATCACCCGCATCTCCATCCGGGCCAGCGCGGCACCCAGGCAGAAGTGGCCGCCGCGGCCGAACGCCAAGTGCGGGTTGGGGTTGCGGGTCACGTCGAACGTGTACGGGTCGGTGAACGCGGACTCGTCGCGGTTGGCCGACGCCCACCACAGCGTGACCTTGTCGCCGGCTTTGATGGGCCGGCCGCCGAACACGACGTCGCGGGTGGCGGTGCGGCGGTTGTACGGCGTGGACGACGCCCACCGGAGCATCTCCTCGACCGCTGTCGGCAGCACGGACCGGTCGCCGCGCAGCTGCTCCCAGGCGTCCGGGTTCTGCATCATCGCCAGCATCCCGACCGCGATGGAATTGCGGGTGGTCTCGCTGCCCGCGGCGATGATCAGGCTGAAGAACATCCGCTGTTCGCCCTCGGTCAGCGGCTCGCCGTCGATCCGCGCGTGGGTGACGATCGACAGCAGGTCGTCGGCGGGCTGGGTCAGCTTGTGCTGCAGCAGGTTCGAGCCGTACTCGAACATCCGTGCCGACGCCTGGGCCTGCCGTTCGGTGATTTCCCCGACTTCGCGGTCCTCGTAGTCGAGCGTGACGTTGGCCCAGTTCATCAACGCGTGCCGGTCCTGCTGCGGCACCCCGACCAGTTGGGCCACCGCCTGCAGCGGCAGTTCGGCGGCGACGTCGACCAGAAAGTCGCAAGCCCGTTTGGCCAGTGCGGCTTCGACGATACCGACGGCGCGCACCCGCAGGTCCGACTCGATGCGTTGCAGCACGCGCGGCGCCACGCTGGGGGTCAGCAGGCGGCGGAACTGCGCGTGCCGCGGGTCGTCCATCATGTTCAGCAGGACCCCAGGGCGCCCGCCGGCATGTCCTCCAGCGTGGTGCCGCCACCCGCCCGGGCGCCGCCGGTCTCCGACGAGAACGTCTGCCCATCCGCGGCCGCGTCGACGATGTCGGCGTATCTGCTCAACACCCAGAACCCTTCGCCTCCCGGCGAGTGCGGCGTCGCCGGGTGAAACCACACCGGCGACTCCCGGCGCAGCGCATCGAAGACGTGGTACGGGAACCCCTCGGCGAAGCGGTCGAGGTCGGTCAGGTCGACGTCGTCGTGCATATTTTTCTGCCTACGTGGTGGACGCCCAATGTACAACTGCGCGGTGTTAAATCGGACAATGGTCGCCACCCCGCCGGCGGTCGAACCGGTCAGGCAGATCGCAGATCGTCGGCTGCGGCGCCACCTCCGCGGCGACTCGTACCGGCTGACCGCCATCGGCGGTCTGGCCGCGCTGTCGCTGGACGCCCTGACCAGCGTCGCCTACGGGCCCGAAGCGATCATGCTCATCCTGGTCGGCGCGGGTGCCGCAGCGGTGGCCTGGACGGTGCCGGTGTCCGCGGCGATCACCGCGCTGATGCTGGTGCTGGTGATCTCCTGCCGGTAGGTGATCGCCGTGCACCCCGACGGCGGCGGCGCCTACGCGGTCGCCAAGGCGGACCTCGGCCGCAACGTGAGCCTGCGGGCCGCGGCGAGCCTCGTCGTCGACTACGTGCTGACCGTCGCGGTCAGTTCGCCGCCGGCGCCGCGATGCTGGGCAGCGTCTTCCCCGTCCTGTCGCATCATCTGCTGGCCGTGTCGATGGCGGGGCTGGCGCTGCTGACCGTCATCAACATGATCGGGATCGCCGAGTCGGCCTAGGTGCTGATGGGCCCGACGGCGGTGTTCATCGTGGCGATCCTGGCGACCATCCTGGTCGGGCTGACCCACCCGCATCCGGTCGCGGTCATCGGCTCGGACCTCGGCCCCTTCCATCCGACCGAGGCGCTGGGCCCGATCCTGTTCCTCAAGGCGTTCGCCGCCGGCTGCTCGTCGCTGACCGGCTTCGAGGCAATCGCCAACCCGGTGCCCGCATTTCGGGCGCCCGCGGTCAAACGGGCCCAACGCACCGAGGTCGCCCTGGGCGTGCTGCTGGGCGCGATGCTGATGGGGATGTCCGTGCTGATCCGCCTGCAGCACGTGCTGCCCCGCGGCGGCGTCACCGTGCTGGCCCAGGTCACGGCGGGGGCGATGGGCACCGGGTGGCCGTTCTCGTGATCAACCTGTCGGTGACCCTGGCGCTGGGCCTGGCGGCCAACACCAGCTTCGGCGGCCTGCCCGTGCTGCTGCAGCTGGTCGCCAAGGACCAGCGCCTGCCGCACCTGTTCGCGCTGCGCGCCGAGAAACCGGTGTTGTGGTACGGCGTCGCGACACTGGCAATCCTGGCCGCCGCCGTGCTGCTGATCGTCAAAGCCGACACCCAGCGGCTGCTGCCGGTGTTCGCGATCGGCGTGTTCATCGGCTTCACCATCAGCCAAACCGGGCTGGTGCGGCACTGGCGCCGGGAGCGGGGCCGCGGCTGGCGGGCCAAGGCCGCCCTCAACGGCACCGGCGCCGTCCTCACCGCGGTCGCCGGTCTGGTGCTGATCGTGGCCAAATTCCGCGAGGGTGCCTGGCTGGTCGTGGTGATCGTGCCCATGCTGATGCTGCTGTTCGATCGCGTCGAGCGATACTACCGGCGCATCGCCGAGGAGTTGGGGCTGGGCCGGACACCGGCCAAACCGGTTCCCCGGCCCCGATGTGAACGCGATGGTCATCGTGCCGGTCGTGGCGGTCAGCCTGGTCGCGCAGCGCGCGTTACAGGCCGCCATGCGCTGCGGCGGCGAGGTGGTGCCGGTCGCCGTCGACATCGACCCCGAAGGCACACGAAGCCTACGCGCGGTGTGGGCGCAATGGAACCCCGGCGTCGCGTTAAAGATCCTGCCCAGCCCACATCACAACCTGGTGGCGCCCATCGTCGGGTTCGTGCGCACCCAAATCGCGAAGGGTCGCACCGTCACCGTGCTCATCGCCGAGGTGGCGCCCCGGCGGCGGCGGTACCAGCTGCTGCACAACCAACGCGGCCCCATCCTGGCGGCCGCGCTGCGCGCCCGCACCGACGCCGTCGTCGCCACCATCGTGGTCCGGGTGGACTGACCCTGGCCGAGGCAGCTTAGGCTCACCGGATGTCGTCCGCGCAGATCGCCGTGCTCGGCGCCATCGCCGGCGCCACCATCTTCCTCGGGCTGCCGCTCGGCCGGCTGCCCACCCCGATGCCGCGGCTGAAGGCCGCGCTGAACGCGCTCGCAACGGGCATCCTGATCTTTCTGCTGTGGGACGTGCTCGCGCACGCGTGGGAACCGATCGACCAAAACCTGTCGCACCACCAGATCGGCGCGGCCCTCGCCCGTGGCGCAGTGCTGGCCGCGACCTTCGGTGTCGGGCTGCTGGGGCTGGTGTGGGTGGACCGGTACCAGGGGCGCCGCACCGGCACCGCCGCCCCCGGCCCCGGCGCGACTGCCGTCGGGGGCATCCGCACCTCGGTCTGGAGCGATTCCGCCTACCGGCTGTCGCTGATGATCGCGATCGGCATCGGGCTGCACAACTTCGCCGAGGGGTTGGCGATCGGCAACTCCGCCGCGGGCGGCGAGATCGCGCTGGCCACGATGCTGGTGATCGGGTTCGCGCTACACAACGCCACCGAGGGCTTCGGCATCGTCGCGCCGCTCACCGGCCGCAGGCCGTCCTGGGGCTTCCTCGCCGTGGTCGGGCTCATCGGCGGTGGACCCACCTTCCTCGGCACGCTGGTCGGCCAGCGGTTCACCAACGCATTCGTCTCCATCGCGTTCCTGGGGCTGGCCGCGGGCTCGATCCTTTACGTCGTCATCGAGCTGCTCGCCGTGGCCCGCAAGACCGACCTGAAGGTCCTGGTCACCTGGTGCATCTTCGCCGGGGTGGTGCTCGGCTTCGCCACCGACGCGGTGGTCAGCGCCGCCGGCGCCTGAGCCTTGTTGGTCGCGGAAGACACGCGCGGCGCAGTACGTTGATAGTGCGGACGAGTTGGCCGGGCGACCGCGGATCACCCAACGGTGAGACGAGGAAAGTCCGGACTTCACAGAGCGGGGTGATTGCTAACGGCAATCCGAGGTGACTCGCGGGACAGTGCCACAGAAAACAGAC
>Ga0335081_10010717_pt1 | contig 14829 bp, 15 predicted proteins | sample Lox_Sample_35_FD_206713 | JGI IMG/M metagenome (GOLD analysis project Ga0335081, IMG submission 206713) | Soil microbial communities from Loxahatchee National Wildlife Refuge, Florida, United States - Lox_Sample_3.5 | ecosystem: Environmental > Terrestrial > Soil > Wetlands | place: USA... | reverse complement strand
GGGTGGTGGCGAGCCTGGCGGCGAGCTGGCTGCTGGTCTCCCGGCTGGAGCGGCTCGGGGAGCGGGCCGGGTTTTCCGAGGCGTGGCTGGGGCTGGTCGCGGCGCTGGCCGCCGATGCCCCGGAGATCACGTCCTCGGTGGTCGCGCTGGCGCGGGGGCAGGCCAGCGTCGGCGCCGGGGTGGTCATCGGGTCGAACGTGTTCAACCTGGCGGCGCTGCTCGGGCTGGCGGCGGTGGTGGCCGGATCTATCGGCTTCCACCGCCGGGTGGTGGTCCTGTCCGGGGTGCCCGCGATGTGGCTGGCCGCGGTGTGCGTGCTGACGGTGGCCGCGGTGGTGACCCCAGAAGCCGGGCTGGGGCTGGCGGCCGTGGTGCTGGTGCCTTACCTGGCCGTGCTGGGGATGCGCCGCGCGCGGATGGAGCGCCTGCGGCTGCCGGCCAGGTGGGTCCGGTGGCTGCTGGCGGCGGTCCACGAGGAGGAGACCGAACTCGCCGAGGCGATCAGGCCCAGGCCGGGTACCTGGCGTGACGCGGTCGCCGCGCTGGCGGCGCTGATCACGGTGGTCGGGGCGAGCACGGTCATGGAGATCGCGGCCACGGCCGTGGGCCGCCGGTACGCGGTCGCGGACATCGTGACCGGCGGGCTCGTGCTGGCCGTGGTGACCAGCCTGCCGAACGCGGTGTCGGCGGTCTACCTGGCCCGGCGGGGCCGCGGCGCCGCAGTGCTGAGTACCGCCCTGAACAGCAACGCGATCAACGTGGTAGGCGGGCTGCTGATCCCGGCGAGCCTGGCCGGGCTCGGGCCGGGCTCGGGGCAGGACACGCTGGTGGCCGCCTGGTACGCGGGCCTGACCGTGCTCGCGCTCGCGCTGGCGTACCGCGGTCGGGGCCTGGGCCGCGCCGCGGGCACGGCGATCATCGCGGGATATCTGGCGTTCGTGACCGCCCTGATCATCACCGTGGAACAAGGAGGTGTCCGCTCGGCGGCGGCCGTACTCCCGGCCGTCGCCGTCGCCGGGGCCGGTGCGCTGCTCCTGGCCCGGCCTGCGACGCGGCCAGCGCCCCGCACCTGATCCTGAAGGCCGACTGTCCGGTGACACTATCCTCCCCTTGTCGTCGCAGGTTACAGTCACTAGCAGGACAGAAGGAGCCGGTGCCGCTGCGGCAGAGGCGGTGGGGTGGGGTGGGTGACGGCTGGCACTGCCGAGGTCGTGATCACGACCAAGTTGTTCAGGCCGGGCCTCCGGCAGCAGACCGTGGAGCGCAAGCGGCTGTATGACGTGCTGCGCTAGGGGCGGACGCTGCCCCTGCCCCTGGTCGTGGCGCCGGCCAGGCGGGCTCGCCCGCGGGGGTCGCCGCGCTGCGGCGGCTGGAGGCGGGCGGCTCAGACGTGCTGCGCGACGTGCTCCCCGCGTTCGTCAACGAACTGGCGTCGGCCGAGGCTCCCCTGATCCTCGTGCTGGACGACTACCACCTCGTCACCGGCGCCCAGGTGCACGCGACGGTCGCCACGCTGCTGGATCGCTGCCCGCCGCAACTGCACCTGATGCTCATTACCCGGGCCGACCCGCCGCTACCGCTCAGCCGCCTGCGGGTACCGGGTGTATGAGCCCGCGACGCCGCTGGACCTGGACGGGCCGCTGACGATCGATCCCGCGGCCGCCCGCCTGCTGGCGGAGTGGTACCAGCTGGGCGCGCAGGCGCTGAGCCGGTCACGCCGATCAACCGGTCCTGGATCGACGACCCGGTCAAGCGCCGCATGGTGGAGAGCCACATCCCGATGCGGCGGGCCGGCGACTCGGCGGAGATGGCCGCGGCCGCGGCGTTCCTGTGCTCCGACGAGGCCGCGTACATCACCGGCCAGACGCTCTTCGTCGACGGCGGCCTCGCCCTGTACCCCTCCTTCGAGACCACCTGGTCCTCCGAGTTACCGGGCAGGCGGCCCCGGGGTCATGATTCAGCCGGCCAGCATCTGCTCGAGCTTGAGCGGGTCGGCGAGATAGACAGCCCCTGCGGCGGCGGACGCATCGTCAGGGAACACCGTGCTGTGCCCCGCGCCCAGCGCGGCGACGATCCGCTGGGCGACCACTTCCGGTGGCGCCTTAGCCGCCTCGACGCCGGCCAGCATGTCGGTGTCGATCCCGCCGGGATAGACGCCCAGCACCTCGATCCCGCGGCCGCGCAACTCGGCCCGCAGCGCCTGGGTCATCGAGTGAGCCGCGGCCTTGGACGCGCTGTAGCCGGCCATGGGCGGCACCGGTGCCAGCGCGATGAGGGTGAGGATGTTGACCACCGCCGCGGGGGCGTTCCGCTCAAGAACCGGGACGAACTCCCGCGTAACGCGCAAGGTGCCCGTGTAGTTGGTGCGAAGATCCCGCTCGAAGGAGTCCAGGTCGCCATCGAGCACCCCGCCGAAGGCGAGCACGCCGGCGTTGTTCACCAGCACGGTAACGTCGTCGGCGGCGGCAGCAGCCGCCCGCACGCTAACCGGGTCGGTGATGTCCAGGGCGAGCGGCTCGACCCGGGGATCTGCGATCACGCTCGACCCGGCGAGCGATCCCAGGGTCCGGGCGGTTGCGTAGACCTTCGTGACGTCCGCCGCGAGCAACTCGTTGACGATCCGCGCCCCGAGGCCGCGGTTGGCGCCGGTTACCAGCGCCGTGCTTCCAGCGATTTTCATGGTAGGGCTTTCTGTTCCAGGTGAACTGACGACTCAACCGTATGCCGCAAAGAGTGACATCTTCGATGCTCAGATTCGTCAGGTTCATATCTGTTTAGCTCAGATGATCGAGCTTGATCGACGTTTCGCTATGCTCAGGCCTGTGGATGTCCTGGCCGATGTCCTGGCGGCCGCCGCGGTGCGCGGTACGGTCGCCGCGACCGTGCACGCGGCCGAGCCGTGGGGCCTGACGCTGGATCGTGTCCCCGGAGCCGCGTTCCACGCCATCACCGACGGGACCGCCTGGCTGCGGGTGACGGGCCGGCCCGGTACCCGGCTCATGCCCGGCGACGTCGTACTGCTGCCGACCGGCCTGGCTCACGACCTGGCCAGCGGGCCCGACGCCAGATACGAACCGTTCGACCATCTCGCCGCCGAACAAGCGCTGACTACCGGGCAGGCCCTGCACGTCGGCCCCGGCCCGGCGCAGACCCGGATCGTCTGCGCCTCCTACCACCAGGACCCGGCCCTCGCTTTGCCCGTCCTCGCTCTGCTGCCCGAGATCCTTCACGTGCGCTCGACCGAGGCGACGGTCGCGCTCCAGGCCACCGTGCGGCTGCTGGCCGCCGAACTCAGCCAGCCCCAGCCCGGCTCGACCACGGTGCTCAACCACATCGTCGACATCCTGTTCGTCCAGCTGATACGCGCCTGGCTTGCCACCGCGGCCCCAGCCGCCGACAGCTCCTGGCTGCGCGGGCTGGCCGACCCCATCACCGGCCGGGCGATCGCCGCGCTGCACGCCGACCCCGGCCGGAGCTGGACGATCGGCAAGCTCGCCGCCAGCGTCGGCGTGTCTCGCGCCACCCTGGCCCGCCGCTTCACCAGCCACGTCGGCGAAACCCCCGCTAGCTATCTCACCCGATGGCGGATGGACCTCGCCGCCCGCCGCCTGCGTGACACCACCGACCCGATCAGCGTGATCGCTGCGTCGATCGGATACACCTCCGAGTACGCGTTCAGCCGTGCCTTCACCCGCGCCCGCCGCATGCCCCCCGGCCGCTACCGAATCAAGGCAACCAGCCAGCGGTAGCGGCGACACCTCCGGGACCGGTTGGGCGGGCCGGCTATTGCGGGCCTTCTTGCGCTCGACCGCAGGCGCTTCGGCGACGGTGACCACGATCCGCTGACGTTCGCGCCGACCAGGGCCATCGTGGCCGCGCCCACCACGTCGCTGCCCGAGACGATCGGCGGCGAGCGGAACTGGGATTACCGCTACACCTGGGTCCGCGACGCCAGCCTGACCATGGAGGCGCTATGGGTGGCAGCGTGTCCCGACGAGGCGGACAAGTTCTTCGGCTTCCTGGCCGACGCCGCAGCGTCCCAGCTGCAACGCGGCGCTGACCTGCAGATCATGTTCGGAATCGGCGGCGAGCGCGACCTGTCTGAGCGGAACTGCCGCACCTGGCCGGGTGGCGGGACAGCCACCCGGTGCGGGTGGGCAACGGCGCGTGGTCCCAGCGGCAACTGGACGTGTACGGCGAGCTGCTCGGTGCCGCGCAGCGGCTGGTCGAGCAACTGGGCGAGCTGGACCCGGTCACGCGGCGCTTCCTGGCCGCCGCGGCGGACACCGCCGCCAGCCGCTGGAAGGAGAAGGATCAGGGAATCTGGGAAATCCGGGGCGAGCCGCGCGATTTTCTCTACTCCAAGCTGATGTGCTGGGTGGCGCTGGACCGGGCGATCACGCTGGCCCAGCGGCTCGGTGCGGAAGAACGGGTCGCCGACTGGGCGACCGCCCGGGACGAGATCCGGGCGGCCATCCTGGAGCACGGCTGGAACGAGAAGGCAGGGACGTTCACCCAGGCGTTCGGCGGGGAGGACCTCGATGCGTCGAACCTGATGCTGGTGATCACCGGATTCCTGCCCGGGGACGACCCGCGGATGAAGGCCACGATCGACGCCACCGCCGAACGCCTGACCGACGATCGCGGCCTGGTGTACCGCTACCTGGCGCAGGACGGCCTGGCCGGGGAGGAAGGCACCTTCCTGCTGTGCACCTTCTGGCTGGCCCAGGCACAGGCGCTGGCCGGAGAGGTGGACCAGGCGGTGGCGACGTTCGAGCGGGCTGTGGCGGCCATCAGCGACGTGGGCCTGCTCGCCGAGGAGATCGACGCGGACGGCGACATGATCGGCAACTTCCCGCAGGCATTCAGCCACATTGACCTGGTCAACGCCGCCTGGGCTATCGCCCAGGCCCGGCAGCGCGGAAACTGACCGTGGCCGCGGGCAGGTACCGAATCGTCCTGCGCGGCAGGCTCAGCGAAAGCTTCGAGTCCGCGTTCGACGGGATGACCCTGGAACACGGCCCCAATCGGACGGTACTGACCGGCGACGTCCGCGACCAGGCGCAGCTGTACGGACTGATCGGGCAACTGCAGGAGTTCGGGATCGAACTGCTCGCGGTGGAACCAGCCGACGGCTCCGGGACGGTTGCGACCCTGGCGCGGGTCCCGTGATTTCCGGCTTATGACCTGACGGTCTGGAACTCGAGGATGTCACTACCTGTTATGGTAGAATCACTTTAAGTGTTTGACTGTCTACCGAACAGGCATCCCCGGGACCGCAGGCTGTGAGAGGGGCCAGTCTGATGCCGAACGACGACGGCACGCCGCACGAATGCGTCGATCGCGTCAATGCCTGGGTACTGACCGAGCTGACCAGCCTTAACCGGGACATCCTGGCGCATCGGCGCCCGCCCGCTGACCTGGGCGCTGAGCTCGCACGTTCGGTTCTGCCGAACCTGCTGCCTCCGGAGTGCCTGCCGGTGCGGCAGGCACAGCAGATGGTGGTGCTGCTGGGCTTGGCCGGCGCGTCGCTAAGTCGGCACTACCAGGAACTGGATCATAATCACCGGCTAGCGCCGGAACGTGCTTTCGACTCATGCCCGGTGGGCGAGGCGGCCGTACCGTTCCTGGTTTACTTCAGGCGACTGGCGGAGCGCACCGGCTCGGGGCACTGCTACCGGGACAGCTACGCCTCGCTGACCCGGTGGAATGTTCCGACCGCGGAGGTCTGGTGGGCGGGCACGCGCATCGCGGTGCTGGCGGGGATGTTCGGGGACGGACTGGTACGTACCTATACCGGCACCGCGGACGAACGGCGATTCTTCGAGCTGATCAAGGCGTCGGAGGCCATCGAGGCGGCGGTCAACGCGGCGTTGATGCCGTTGTCCGACACCACGCTGGATGTGCGCGACCCGGAGGCGCTGGACCGCGTCCGGGTCGCCGCCGTGCTGCTGGGGGAAATGCGTCGCCTGAACGACAATTTCGCTGCGCTGCCCCCGGAACAGGGTCTGAGCCCGGACTACTTCATGGACGTCTTCCGGCAGTACGCGGTGCACTGGACGCCGGGGGATATCCCGCCGAGCGGTGCTCTCGATCCTGAGGCTATTGCCCGCGACTGCCTTCTCGGCATCAGGACCCCCGACTACGAGGCGCACACGAGACGGATCTTTCCGGCCCTGCTTGATGCGGAACGTGAGCTGCTGACCCGGCTTGCGCAGCGCCCGCCGCTGCCGGATACGGTATTGCGCTCGCTGGGGCTCGGCCCGTTCACGCTGGCCGGGATGTCAGCGGAACAGCTACGGAAGACCGTCGGCCGCTACCCGGTGCTCGCCGCCCTCTACCTGCTGCTCGTCGCGCATGCCCGGATGTCGGGCGTCCATCTCAAGATCGCCAGGAAGTACCTGTTCATTCCGCAGCGCCGACGCGAGGCCGCCGGGCTCGGCGATCCGGCTGTGGTGTCCAATCGCCTGGGCACCACGGGCATGGATGAGCGTTGCCTCGAGCAGCTGACCAGGGCACGTCGCCAGCATGCGCTCGCTTGCCTGCGCACCCTCCCCGGCAGCGACCTGGCCTGGATAGCCGGGCTGGACCACGGGCGGACCGCGCCGGCGGATCTCGGCCGCCTGGTCCGGCTCACCGGACCTGGTACCGGCCAGGACCGTCCGGTCGAGTGGCTAGGCCGTCCTGCCAGTCACCCGGAGCAAGGCGGGCGAATCGGTGCCGGCGCCACGGCAGCCGGCCCGGTCACCACCGCGAGGGCAGGCGATGACAGCAGGATGTAATCCGGAAGGACCTGGCCCGGAAAGCTCAGCCGGGTCGCGGATCAGCCACGATCCGCGGGCCCGCCAGGATCAGCTGCAGGCCGTTATAGACCACATCAGCGCGGTGATCTACATGCGCGACCTGGATGGCCGCTACATGGCGGTCAACCAGGCCTACGAACGCCTGTTTGACGTGCGCAGAGAGGAGATAGTCGGGCTGACCGACCACGACCTGTTCCCGGCCGAGATCGCTGACGAATTCCGCGCCAATGACCTGCGGGCGGCCTCGAGTGGCGGTCCCGTGCACGTGGAGGAGGTCGCGCCGGGCGAGGACGGTCCGCACACGTACATCACGGTGAAGTTCCCGTTGCTCGACCGCGCCGGCCAGCCGTACGCGGTATGCGGCATCTCAACCGACATTACCGACCGCAAGCGGGCTGAGGAGCGGGTGCACCAGCTCAACACGGAGCTCGAACAGCGAGTACGCGACCGCACCGCCGAGCTGGAAACGACGGGTGAGGTCATCCGGCTGCTCCTCCTCGAGGGCGACCCTTCGGGTGCTGAGCTTGTGCAGGTCCGCATGGCCACGGCAGGCCTGAAGTTCACGGCGGCCGTGGCTGATACCAGGACCTCGTTCACGCAGCAGCTCACCGCCTTCCGCCCGGATGTGATCCTGGCCGACTTCTCGCTGCCGGGCTTCTCCGGCGAAGAGGCCCTCGAGCTCGCCCAGGAGCTGTGCCCCCAGGTGCCGTTCATCTTCTTGTCGGGTCCGCTCGGCGACGAGGTCGCGGTCGAGCTCATCAGGCGAGGGGTCACGGATTATGTCCTGAAGGACCGGCCCGCCCGGCTCGTCCCGGTCATCATGCGGGCCATCGCCGAGGCGCGGCAGCGCGCGAGACTGGCTCAGACCCAAGCCGAGCTCGACCGGTCACAGCGGCTGGCGAGCATCGGCCGCCTGGCGGGCGGCATAGCCCACGAATTCAACAACCAGATCGGCGCGATGGTTCACTACGCCACTTTCATCCACGAGGAAGCCGGCCGCCGGGAAGGATCAGGCGCCGACTCCGGGACCTGGGAGGACATCGGCCGTGATGCCGGGCAGATCGAGCAGATCGGCAAGCGGGTCACCCGCCTGGTTCACCAGCTGCTCGCCGCCGGAGCCCAGCAACTGGTGAACAGCCAGTGTATTGACCTCAACGGGGTCATGCGGGACAGCGAGCAGGCGCTGCGGAGCACCCTCGGCAGCGGGGTCGATCTCCGTCTGGAGACCATGCCCGGCCTGTGGCCAGTTACCGCCGATCCGGACCAGATCGGCCAGGTGCTCCTGACACTGGCGGCCAACGCCGCTGAGGCCATGCCGGACGGCGGCACCTTCTCGGTTGCCGCCAGCAACGTGGTGGTCAGCGATACAGACCCGGGTGAGGTCCATGGCCTGCGGCCGGGAGACTACGTATGCCTGAGGGCCCGCGATACGGGCACGGGCATGGAAGCGGAGGCAGTCGAGCACGCGTTCGAGCCCTACTTCACGACCAAGCCGTTCGTGCAGGGCAGCGGGCTGGGCCTGGCCACCGTGTACGGCATCATCAGCCGGGCGGGCGGCGTCGTCGGTATTTCCTCGGTTCCGGACGTGGGCACCACGGTCACCGCGTGGCTCCCCCGCACCGGCCAGGACGGGTTCTAGCCGACCCGCTCCGGCCCCGGGCTCGGTTAACTCTGCCCGGCGAAGGGGAACCTCTGCTCGAGTGCCTTCAGGCCGGGAAGGAGCACGCCGTCGCGGACGGCGGCGATCGCCTTGCCCTCGTCCGCCTCGTCGCAGTCGAACCGGGAGGACCACTCGACGCAGGCGTGATCGGTCAGGGTGACCGGCCGGACGGTGATCGTGGACGTGTAGGAGCGGACCGGCAGTCCGGCCTCGCTGAACGTTCCACCCGAACGAGCGGTCGTTGTGCCACAGTGGGGTGATGGCCGGGGTGGGGCTGGTGCGGCGGTCTCCTGGGCTCGCCGGGCTGCTGGCGGCTCAGACCATCAGCCCGCTCGGCGACGCGATGGCGACGACCGCCCTGATCCTGCACGTGCAGCGAACCACGGGCAGCGCGACAGCGGTCGGGCTGCTGCTGTTCGCGCAGGCGATCCCGCCGCTGGCCGCGCCGCTGGCGGGGGTGATCGCGGACCGGTTCAGCCCGCGCCGCCTGCTCGCCGCCGGCTGGCTGGCCCAGGCAGTCCTGGCCGGGCTCGTGGCGCTGCTGCTGCCGCCGCTGGGAGCTCTGCTCGCGGTGGTCTTCGCCCTGGCCCTGGTCGATACCCCGCTGTCCGCGGCGGTCGGCCGGTGCATCCCGGCGGTGGTGGCCGACGATGATCTCGTCGCGGCCAACGCCCTGCGCAGCGGGGTGGGGGAACTGGGGACGGTACTCGGCCCGCCGCTGGCCGGGTTGCTGTTCGCCGTATCCGGCACCCGGCTCGTGCTCGGACTGGATGCGCTGACGTTCCTCGTGGTGGTCCCCCTGGCGCTGCGGCTGCCGGCGCTGGCGCGGGACACCGACGGCCGGCCCCGGCCCTCGTTCGTCCGCGATGCCCGCGACGGGCTCGCGTTCATCTGGCGCACGCCCTACGCCGTCGCCGTCGCCGTCGGCTTCTGGATAGTGGTGCTCTTCTCCGCCCCCGATGACCTCATCCTCCCTTTTCTGGCCACGGTGACCTTCAAGGCCGGTCCGGTCGCGGTCGGCGTGCTGCTCGCGGCGGCATCGGCGGGCCTGCTGGCCGGCCTGCCGCTCGTCCGTCCGGCCGGCCGCCGGCTGGGGGTGACCAGGGCTATCGTTGCCGGGTTCGCCGTCATGGCCGCCGGTAACCTGCTGACCGCGGCGGCACCCTGGCTGGTGGCGGCCTTCGCCGCCCAGATGATCCGCGGTCTCGCGATCCCGCTAGCGGATAGCCACGTGACGACGTACCTTCAGCGCAGCACGCCACCGGCGATGCTTGGCCGGGTTCTGGCCAACGTCTACGGCGGGGTGGGCGTCGCCGCGGCCGCCGGCTACCTCCTCGGCGGGCCGGTGCTTGATGCCACCTCCCCGCGCACAGCCTTCGTGATCGTCGGCTGCGGCGGCCTGGCCGGGGCGGGCGTCACCGCCCTGCTGCTCCGCAAGGCACGGCGTCGGCCAGATACCGGGCCTAGGGCTCGGGCGGCGGGCCCAGGATCGTGATCTGGTGCCGGGCGGCGGCCCGGGTCAGCGCGGCGAAATCCGGCGGTGCGTCGGGTGGCGGTGATGGTCGCCCTTTGCTCCACAGGCGGGGCTCGGGGTTAGCGGAGCTGCTTCACCAGGTGGATGTCGTCGTGGCCGTGCGGATAGCCCGGCGTGCGTCCGCATTCGGTGTAGCCGAACCGGGCGTAGAAATCCGGTGCCTGGAAGGAGTGGGTGTTCAGGGCCACCCGGTCGCAGCCGCGGCGCCGGATCTCGGCTTCGGCCGTAGCCAGGAGCCTGGCCCCCAGGCCGTACCCGCGCTGGTCGTCTCGCACCCAGAGCAGGTCAACATAGCCGCACCCGCCCCACGTCCACCCGTACAGTCCCGCGACCAGGTCATCGTCGTCCCCGCGGACGGCCACGCTGAGCATGCGGCCGTCGTGGTGGCCGGTGACGGCCGCGTTGAAGGCGCTGATCTCCGTATCGAGGCGTTCGGCGAGGTTAGCGTCGGCGTCACCGACGGCGAACTGGACCTCGTCCATCATCGCTCTCTTTCCACGGGGACGTACTCCAGGATGCGGCCGCGGGCGCGCGCCGCCCAGGACGCGAGCAGGGTTTCGCTGCCGCGCAGGTAAAGTTCGGCCTGCTCGGAGGACTCGAGCAGATTCGGCGCTGTCATGATGTCTCCGTCACGTCGTAGCTGGACACTTAGAGAGTCCGGTGCGAAGCGGTGGCGTTACCGGTGGCTGATGACTTTTTCCGTCCCGCCGATCCTGGCCGTGTAACGCCTGGGCCGGTCCGGCGACCATCTAGTGGGAGGGAGGTTCACGATCGCGACAGGCACGGACGGTCAGGGGGAGCATTCCGCGTCGTGCGGTCCCGACGAAGGCGAGCTGCTTGGGCGCCTGCGGACCGGCGACGAGGAGGCCTTCGCGTGCCTGGTCGACCGCCATCACGCGGCGATGGTCCGGTTCGCCCGCGGCTACGTGCGCAGCCCGGCGGTCGCCGAAGAAGTAGCGCAGGACGCGTGGCTGGGCCTGCTCCGTGGCCTCGACCGGTTCGAGGGCCGGTCGTCGTTGCGCACGTGGCTGTTCCGCATCGTGGCGAACCGGGCGATCAGCACCGGCCTGCACGAGCGGCAGCACCTTCCGGTCGACGACAGCGAGCTGGGGGACGACAGCGGCCGGTTCAGCCAGGACGGGTGGTGGGTCACTCCCCCGGTCCACTGGGCCGACGAGGCGGTCGACCGCATGGTCGCGCCCGAACTGGCGGCCCGCGTGCGCCAGCTCGTAGCGGATCTGCCGCCCGCGCAACGCCAGGTCGTCACGCTGCGCGACGTGGAGGGGCTGCCGACCGCGGACGTCTGCAGCATCCTCGGTATCAGTGAGGGGAACCAGCGCGTGCTGCTGCACCGGGCCCGCGCCCGGATCCGGCGACACCTCGAGCAGGAGGCGGTGTGGTGACGACCCGAGACGCCAAGCCCGACGCGCACGACATCACCTGCCGGCAGGCCGTGGGCTTGATGACGGATTACCTCGACGGCGCCCTGGGGCCGGACGACCGCGCCCTCGTGGAGGCTCATCTCGGCGAATGCGAGGACTGCGCCGAGCACCTGCGGCAGATCCGCATCACCGTCGCGGTCACCGGCCGCATCCGCGAGGATGACCTGGACCCGGCGGCTCGCGAGGACCTCATGGACCTCTACCGCCGCTGGCAGCGCGACCGGGAACCTTAAGGAGCCCTGATGCCGCACAACGTCCGGATCGAGAATTACGGCGGACCACGGGACAGCCTGCGGCCGCTGTTCGAGCTGGCCGAGGACTCCGCCGTGGAACTCGACTCCTACATCGACGCCGGCCGCGTCCTGGTCGCCACCTCGGACGGCGAGGTCATCGGCCACCTCCAGCTGACCGGCACCGGTGACCCGCACCAGGCAGAGATCAAGAACATGGCCGTGCGCGAAAACCACCAGGGGAAAGGGATAGGGCACCGGCTCATCCAGGCCGCCGTCGACCTGGCCGCGACCGAAGGCGTGCGGTTGATCCTGGTCGCGACCGCGGCCGCGGACATCGGCAACCTGCGCTTCTACCAGCGGCAGGGCTTCCGGATGCGGTCCGTCGAGCGGGACGCCTTCACCCCCGCCACCGGCTACCCGCGGGGCCTTGTCATCGACGGGATCGAGCTGAGAGACCGGGTATGGCTGGACCGGGCGGTACGGGGGGAAGTCAGGCCGTGAATACCGAACTCGCGTTGCTCGACGCGACCGCCCAGGCCGAGCTGGTCCGCACCGGCCAGGTCAGCCCGGCCGAGCTCGTCACGGCGGGCATCGAGCGGATCGAGGCGCTGAACCCGGTGCTGAACGCCGTGGTCACGCCGGTCTTCGAACGGGCGGCCGAGCAGGCGCGGGCCGCCCCCGCGGGGCCCTTCGCCGGGGTGCCGTACCTGGTCAAGGACCTGGCCTGCGAGATGGAGGGCGTGCGCTTCACCGAGGGCTCCCGGTTCCTGGCCGGCAACGTGTCCGCCTTCGACTCCGAACTCGTGCTCCGGCTGCGCCGGGCGGGCCTGGTCATCCTGGGCAAGACCAGCACGCCGGAATTCGGCATGGCGCCGGCGTGCGAGCCGGTGCTGTTCGGCCCGGTCCGCAACCCGTGGGACACGGGGCGTTCCACCAGCGGATCCAGCGGCGGCTCGGCTGCGGCGGTGGCGTCTGGCATGGTGCCGTTCGCGCACGGGAACGACCTGGGCGGCTCGCTGCGCTACCCGGCGTCCGCGTGCGGCCTGTTCGGCCTCAAGCCGACCCGGGCGCGCAACCCGCTCGGGCCGGAGTACGGTGACGTCGCCGCGGGCGGGGCGGTCGAGCACGCGCTGACCCGTTCGGTCCGGGACAGCGCCGCCCTGCTCGACGCCACGTCAGGACCCGACCTGGGCGACCCGTACTGGGCGCCGCCGCCGGCCCGCCCATTCGGGGTCGAGGTGGGCGCCGATCCCGGGCGGCTGCGGATCGGCTACACCACCCGGACGCCCGAGGGCGACCTCGGCCACCCGGACTGCGTCGCGGCCGCCGGTCACGCCGCCCGGCTGTGCGCCTCGCTCGGCCACGAGGTCACCGAGACCGACTGGCCGGGCTTTACCCCCGAGGTCGGCGCCGCCATCGGCACGATCATGAGCGCCGCCGCGGCGTGGATCATGCAGTACTGGATCCGGCACCTCGGCCGCGAGCCGGGACCCGACGAGATCGAGCCGCTGAACCGGGCGCTGTGGCAAGCAGGCGAGCAGGTCACGGCGGCGCAGTGGCTGCTCGCCGTCGGGGACATCCAGCGCTTCAGCCGCCGGGTCGCCCGCTTCTTCACCGGCTTCGACGCGTTCCTCACCCCGACGATGTCCAGCCCGCCGCTGCCCATCGGCACGATGGTCTCCACCCCGGACGACCCGTGGCGGTCGCTCCAGGTCAGCGCGCAGACCGTACGCTACGCGGGCATCGTCGCCAACCTCACCGGCAACCCCGCCATGTCCGTCCCCCTGTGGTGGAATGACGCGGGCCTGCCGATCGGCGTGCACTTCCTCGGGAGGTTCGGCGACGAGGCCACGCTCATCCGGCTGGCCGCGCAGCTCGAGGCGGCGCAGCCCTGGGCCGGCCGCCGGCCCGCGGTGCACGCGGCGACGATCGGGCCATCGCGGTTATGGTCTAATCGTGACGGCGCGGGCAGCAGGTCAGGCAGCATTCTGAGATGCGTCTGCCGGTTCTGCGCGCACGGCTGCTCGGTCCCGTGGACCTGAGGTTCGGGAAACGGCAGCTCCCGCCGCTGGACTCAGGCCGGGCCGAGTCGCTGCTCGCCTACCTGCCGAGATCAGGCGGCTGCGCGCGACCTTCGGCATCGTCACCGAGTTCGAGTTCCGGCTGCACCGGCTCGGCCCGATCGTGCTCGGCGGGCTGGCCATGTTCCCGGTCGGCCGGGCCCCGGATGTCCTGCGGCGATGGCGTGACTGGGCCGATGCCGCACCCGGTGAGCTGTCGACCGGCTGTGCCGTGATCCTCGCGCCGCCCGAGGAATTCGTCCCACGAGGCCGACCGCGTCCGCGACGCCTACGGCGACGCCAAGTACGCCCGCCTGGTGGCCCTCGAGGACACATACGACCCGGCTAACCTGTTCCGGCTCAACCAGAACATCCGGCCCAGCAGCCCGGCCGGCTAACGCAGGACCGGTCAGGCCGTGGCGCTGCCCAGGACGGTGGGACGGACGAACGGCGGGGACTTCGGCAGCTCGGTGTGCTCCGCCTGGGCCACGGTGAAGCCGGCCGTGCGGATGGAGTCGAGCGTGGGGCGGTTGCAGTCGCAGCAGACGACCAGCCGGTTCAGCCAGTTCACCCGGTCCTGCAGGCGGGCCGTGCCCGGGTCATCGGAGCGCTGGTGCTCGATGAACAGCAGGCGGCCGCCGGGACGCAGCACCCGGCGCAGTTCGCGGAGCGCCCGGGGCTGGTCGTCGACGCCGCACAGGACCAGCGTGGACACAGCCACGTCGAAGCTGTCGTCGCCGAACGGCAGGTCCTCGGCCGGCGCGCGCAGGACCTTGGCGTCCGGCCGCCCCGCCCGGACGCTGCCCTCCAGGCGGCGCAGCATCGGGGGCTGCGGCTCGGTGATCGTGAGCGACGTGACGGCCGGCCCGTACCAGGGCAGGTTGGCTCCGGTCCCGCCGCCGATCTCGAGCACGTCGCCGCTCGCCCCGGCGAGCAGGCGCTCCCGGAAGGCGCGCATCCCGGCCTTCTCGGTCCCGGCCATCTGGCGGTCGTAGGTCATGGCGAAGAATCTGGTTCGTAGGCTCATGACGCCAACGTACGAAGGCGGCGGCGCCCGGCGCATGAGGCGAACACCTCATCTTCGAGGGCTGTCGGGA
>Ga0335081_10010715_pt1 | contig 14831 bp, 9 predicted proteins | sample Lox_Sample_35_FD_206713 | JGI IMG/M metagenome (GOLD analysis project Ga0335081, IMG submission 206713) | Soil microbial communities from Loxahatchee National Wildlife Refuge, Florida, United States - Lox_Sample_3.5 | ecosystem: Environmental > Terrestrial > Soil > Wetlands | place: USA: Florida... | reverse complement strand
AGGAGCCGAGGTCCGCGACCCGCAGCCGACGGCCCCGGCCAGGAGCGGGCGGCCAGGCCGGGTCAGGGGCTTGGCCGACTCGCTCAAGGCCGCATGGCCCGGCTCGGCCGTCGCCCCGTGCCAGGTCAGGCCGCCTGGTCCAAGATTGAGTGGAGGGTTTGCCCGGTGCGGCGCGCCTCGACGCCCAGCGTGATCTGCGAGATTCCGTAGACCAGGCTGAACAGGCCGAACAGCAGCGCGAGAGTGACGGCGCCGATGCCGGGGCGCGCGAAGAGCAGCACGCCGAACGCGACGGAGATCAGTCCGCCCAGGATGAACATCGCGCGGGTGCCCGCGGTCTCGCCGGACTGGAAGCCGGCGAAGATCTCGAAGAAGCCGCCGACGAACGCCCAGATCCCCACGATCAGCACCAGCACCAGGGCGGTGGGGCCGGGCCAGACCAGGGCGACCACGCCGGCCGCGATGTCAATCAGCCCCATCAGCAGGCGACCAATCACCGGCCCGGCGCCGTCGCTACTGAACGCCCGCACAGCCTGCCAGCCCGCGTCGACGAACGCGTAGACCGCGAAGATGATGACGAGTGCGAGAATCGTCACCCCGGGCCAGGCGAGCGCGATGATCCCGACGATGATGGCGAGAACGCCAAGCACAATCAGCTGTGTCGAGGTTGATTTGAATTGGTCCGACATTGATCTGAACATGACAGGTATTCCTTCCTGGTGGGGGTTCTCAGCGGTCAGCCGGTGATGTGGATCTCGTCGATGACTTCGGAAACGCCGCTGGCCATCCACGCAGCGCCGACTACCGCGTCGCGCTCCGCCCGGGTGGCGACATGGCCGTAAAGCATCACCGTGTTCCCGCTGGTGTTCACCGTGATGTCGCTGTCATCAGCGACCAGCGCGGAGCGGTCCAGCGCGTCATGAACGAGAATGGTGACGTCGATCGGATCTGTGGCGTAGGAGATCTTGATGTCGTCCTTGATGTTGCGGACACCGGTCAGGCCGCCAACGGCCCGTTCGGCGACGGAGCGCAGTGAGCCGTAGCCCACGGTGCCGGTCAGCCTGACGTTGCCGTTGCGCGCGGTCGCCTCGACGCCGACCGGCACCGTAACGTTCAGCGCGAGCGCGTCGTTCGCCGCGGTGGTCAGGGTGGCGTCGTCGCGGTAGTCAGCGGGCGGCAGACGCACTTCGAGGTGATTGTGTACGTTCGTCACGCCGATGACGCGCCCGGCCGCGGCGGCCGCCTCCACGTATTGCGGGTAACTGGGCACCGTGCCGTTGAGCGCCACGTCCCCGTTGACGTTCTTGACGGTGATGTCTGACGGGTCAACGAGCGGGTCGAAGGTTAGTTCGGCTTCGACTGCCTGGCGGATATCCTTGGTCTTGCCCACTTGGGTGTGTCCTTTCATAACTGAAAGGCGGCGGGATTGCCGCTCATTAGCCAGTGCATCGGACAATCTCGCGGCGAGAAAGGCGACGCTGGCTGTGGTGGCATTGGCCTGCGCTATAGGAGAAAGCCACTGCCGGATCAGGGGAAGCGCTCAGCAGGGTCCCCGGATTCTTACCCGGTCAGGATGCGGCCGCGAAGGAACCGCGGGCCGGGATGGCGTCGGCGGTATCGAAGAGAACCTGCTGCAGTTGGCGTGGCAGATCGCCGCTCCACGCCAGGGCAGCCGTAGCGGTCAGCGGGCGCCGCTCGAGGTGGACCCGGATCATGTGGTAAGTGTCCGCCACCTGCTGGGCCGGGCCTGGCGTGTTCTGCCCCGCTCGGTCGTGGAGCGGGCCGGTCAGGACGGCGGTGGGGCGGCTGGCTGTGGCCGCGAAGGCCAGGGTCATCGGCAGCGAATGCCGGAACGGTGGGTCGGTGAATTCGAAACGAGGCTGGCTGGTCCGCAAGACCGCCAGCCAGGCGTCGTAGGTGGCGGCACCGGCGCGGCGCGGGGTGTGAATCAGCTCCATACCGGCCAGGTCATCAAGGGTGATGGTGCCGAGATGGCCGATTCCCGCGGAGGAAGGAATCCACACCTCGGGCTCGAACTCCCCGAGGCTCATGACGTCCAGCGGATCTGGCAAGGCCGCACCGGCCGAAGCCAGCCAGCCCAGGCCGGCATCGGCCCGGCGCTGGCGGATCAGCGTGAAGTCGGCATCCAGCGGCGTCTCCAGCCAGGTGACATCGGCGCCGGCCGCTGCGGCCGTGGACCGCAGCCGGGAGGCCGTCGCCAAGGCCAGTCCCTCCGGGAGGTTTGGGGGTAGGACGAACCGCAGCCGGGGCCGTCCCAGGCCCGCCGCGTGCCGGCTTCTGCTTACTCCGTGCTCGAGCAGGGACAGCACGGCCCGGGACTCCTCCAGCAGCACGCGGCCGGCTGGGGTAAGCCGTACGCCCTCGCGCCGGCGCTGCAGCAGCGGTGTGCCGACCATCTCCTCCAGCCGCCGGATCTGCTGGCTCAGCGTGGGCTGGGCGATGAACATGCGCTCCGCGGCGTGCGTGAACGTACCGGCGTCGGCGACCGCCACCAGGTAGCGCAAATGCCGCAGCTCAAGACCGAGGCGTGCACAACCTCCCGAGTCGGGAAGCTGATCCGGTCCGGTTACGTAGCCCATTTCTGTCACCTATATCCCTCGGCCGGGAGTCGCCCGCCGCACCGTGCTGCGGGGCGCTCCCGTTCACCAACGACAATGCCGCCCAGGGCAGCGTGACCGAATCCCGGAAACACACAGCCTTAGCCCGGCCGGACAGGGCGAGGCGGCGCCGTCGCCAGGTGATGCGATTCCTCCCGGGCTGGGCGCTGACCGAAGGTAGCCCGTTACCGCAGGCCTGGCAGCCCCGCGCGGGTCTGGCCACGGCCCGCATCCGCGATGGGTGGCCGCCGGGACGGCGGAGAACCGGTCGTATCCCGCATTTGCGTAGCCGGATCCCGTCAGCAGGCCCGCGCAGCGCCCGGTGCGCGGCGCGGCCGCCCCCCAGCCGCGCCACCGTGATCCACGACCAATGGACCTATTGCCCGCACGTGTTGGTCACCAGCGCCGCCGAAGGCTGCACTGGATCCGGCAAGGGACATTTCGCCCTGGCAGCGACGTCACGGGTCGGAGGAGCGACATGAACGGTCTGCCGGCAGGTCTTTGCATGTTGATGGACACGCCCCAGGGGGACCGGCAGCCCGGCCTGCGGATGCTGGATGGAAGGGACCGCCCGGCGAGGCTGGCGTTCGAGTGTGGCATCAGCTGGCGGCATGCCGCATGGCTTGACCGGTGGCTCGCGATCTTCTGGCCCCAGCCGCCCGGGGGTGCGGCCGCCCGGGTGATATGGCTGCTGGACGCCAGTACCGTCCGCTGGTCAGGAGGGATGGCAGGCGGTCGCGCCATGGCTCGGACCCGTTTGCTGAGGTCGGGCACGGAAGTGGCACGGCCCTCACTACGAATTCCCCTGATTCGGCTGGTGCATCCCGGTTCCTATCGTCGGGGCATGAACAACGAACTAAGCGCCACTGTCCGGCGTCCCTTCCTGGCCAGGCCCGTTACTGAGCCCGAGCCGGGGGCCCAGGACGCCCAGGAGAGCAATGATCTGCGCGTGAGCATCCGCCCTGGGCCTCTGCCCGTCATCGAGGTCCATCGGGAGATTGGCGTCTGGTCCGGCCGGCAGTTGCGGGATCAGCTGCTCTGGATGATGCGCCGGCACGGGGCATGGCTCGCCCTGGACCTTGGCGGCGTCACGTTCATCGATTGCGCGGGCATCGGTGCGCTGCTGGCGACGCGCCGCCGTGCTGAGCTCGACGGCAGATCGGTGCGGATCGTGCGGGTTTCGCCGCGTGTCCGGCGGATACTCGCGCTGGCCAACGTGCAGCAGGTGCTGATATCGGCGTTACCGCATTCCCGATCCCGTCGGCTCCCGCAGGCCGGGTAAGGGCCGGGGCAAGAATCGAGGAGGGACGTCATGGGCTACAGAGATATGTTCACGGTCCTGGTCGTTGACTCGCGCATCGAACGCTTCCAGTCCCTCCGCGACTCACTCGGTCGCATCCTGGGGCACCTTCGTGATGACCACCATCTGCGTACCGACGCCCTCGGCACCACCCGGGACGCCGTTATCCGCCTGCGCAACGACGCCTCCGTGGCCTGCCTCCTGCTGGAGTGGGGCGGGAAGACGGGCGGCATCGATGGGCAGCAGGTCGTGGAGGCACTGGAAGATACCGGCCTCCAGATCCCGGTATTCCTGCTGGCGCCACGCGACGACCTTGAGCACGAGCAGCATGGATTGCTGGTGGATGTTGTGCGCGGCTTGATCTACCCCGAGGAAGACGCACCGGACTTCGTGGCCAAGTACATCAACCGTCACTTCGAGGCTTATATCGAACAGCTCAAGACGCCGTTCTTCGGGCGCATCATCGAGTTCAACGAAGCGAGCAACGAGATGTGGACGTGCCCTGGCCACAACGGCGGGATGTTCTATCGCCGTAGCCCGGTCGGGCGCGTGTTCTATGAGTACCTGGGTGAGACGGTATTCCGCACCGACCTCGACAACTCCGTCGTCGAGCTCGGCGACCTGCTGGTACACGAGGGCCCCGCGCGGAAAGCCGAGGCCGCCGCCGCAGAAATCTTCGGCGCCGACCGGACCTACTTCGTGCTCAACGGCACGTCCACCTCCAACAGGGTCGTCACCGGAGCGCTGGTCTCCCGCGGCGACCTCGTGCTCTTTGACCGCAACAACCACAAGTCCAATCACCAGGGCGCCCTGGTCCTCGGCGGCGGAATCCCCGTCTACCTGCCGGCCGACCGTAATCCGCAGGGCCTGATCGGGCCGATAGACCCTGATGCGCTCGACGAGGAGCGCATCCGCGCGGCCATCCGCGCCAACCCGCTGGTCACCGACCCGGACCGCTGGCGGGCCGAGCGCCCATTCCGGCTGGCCATCATCGAGCAGTGCAGCTACGACGGGACCATCTACAACGTCCGGATGATCCTCGACCGCATCGGCCACCTCTGCGATTACATCCTGTTCGACGAGGCATGGGCGGGCTTCATGAGGTTCCATCCCCTGTTTTCCGGCCACTACGCCATGGGCCTCGATAGCCTCGGCCCGGACAGCCCCGGCATCATCGCCACCCAGTCCACGCACAAGCAGCTGGCCGGTTTCTCGCAGGCGTCCCAGATCCACCTGAAAAGTCGGCACATCGAGGGCCAGCCACGGCACGTGAGCGAGCTGCGCTTCAACGAGGCCTTCATGCTGCACGCCTCAACATCGCCCTTCTACCCGCTCTTCTCCTCGCTGGACGTAGGCGCCCAGATGATGAAGGGGCGGAGCGGCTTCCATCTGTGGAACGACGCCATCCGGGTGGGGGTGGAGATGCGCAAGACCATCCGCAGGCTGCTCCGGACATTCGAGACGGAGGCAGGCGGCGCCGCACTGCCACCGTGGTTCTTCGACCCGTTCGTCCCGGACGTGGTCACAGTGACCGGCTCCCCGCACACGGCCGATCTGCGCGACGAGCCCTGGGAGGAGGTGCCGACCCGGGTCCTGCTCGCCGAACAGCAGTGCTGGCTGCTGCGGCCCGGCGCACGCTGGCACGGATTCGCGCGCCTAACCGGCGGCTACGCGATGACCGACCCCAACAAGCTCACGCTGGTCACGCCCGGCTTCGACCGCGAGACCGGTGGATACCTCGACTGGGGCGTACCGGCCCCGGTGCTCGCCGAGTTCCTGCGCGAGCGCGGCATCATCCCGGAGAAGAACGATCTCAACACCATTCTCTTCCTCGTCACACCCGGCATCGAGGTGAGCAAGGCCGGAACGCTCATCACGGCGCTTCTGGACTTCAAGCGCTTCTTCGACAGCAATGTGCCCCTCCGCGACGTGCTGCCCGGGTTCGTCGCGGCCCGGCCGCAGGTCTACGGGAACGATCGGCTGCGCGACATTTGCCTGCGCATGCACGACTTCTACCGCAACGGCCGCACATCGGAGCTGCAGCGCCAGCAGTTCCAGTCCGAGCACTTCCCGGAGACGGCGCTGTCGCCGCAGGAGGCCACCCGGCTATTTACCGCCAACCAGATCGACTATGTGCCGATCGACGAGGTGGGCGGCCGTGTGGCGGCGACGATGGCGCTGGTGTACCCGCCCGGTATCGGCGTCGTGGTACCCGGCGAGCGCTGGGACGAGCGCGCCGCGCCCATGATCGCCTACCTCAAGCTAATCGAGGAAAGCTATGCCCACTTCGCCGGGTTCACGAGCGAAATCCAGGGCGTATTCCCCGAGATAGACGAGGGCGGCCGCGTGCGTCTCTTCACTTACGTCATCAAGGAATAGCGGATGAACCCGGAGGGCGGCGATGTCCTCACCGACCCTCGGTGAGGCGGCCGGCCCGGCACCTAGCGGCGCAGCTGATCGACCAGCTGCCGCGTGGTCCGGCTCGGCTCCGCCCCGACCTCGGCCAGGACTCTCTCGCAGTGTTGGTAAGACCTCAGCACGCCCTGGTCGTCCCCGCGTGCGCTTGCGAGGCGCATTACCAGGCGCCATCCCGCTTCGTGGAACGGCTCGGCGTCGAGGACGGCTTCGGCCAGGCGCTCAGCATCGTCGAGCCGCCCGGTGGAGAACGCGAGTTCGGCGGCCTCGTAGCGAGCGTCGGTCGCGACCTCCTGCAGCCACCGGCGGCGCTCGTCGGTCCAGGGCGACTTGACACCCGGCAGGTATGCGCCGCGGTCGAGGACCCGCAAGGCGGTGAGGGTGGCATCGAGGCAGTCGGCGCCCCGCAGCCGCGCAGCTTCCGCGAGCGCGCGCTCGAGATGGACAGATTCGGAGACGGCAGCAATCTCGTCGTTCAGTGCAACCTCGGAGCGCTCAGCGACCACCCCGCCGGGCGGCAGCACCGTGCGCAGCCAGCGGATCGCCTGGCGCAGGTATGCGCGGGCGGAATCATCGTCCCGCCCTTCGAACAGCGCATCGAGGAGCCCGCCGCGCTCGGCGCGGTGATGCCGGCGCGTGAGCAGGTAGGCCAGCAGCTCGTAGGTCTTGGCGATCCGCGGTCTGAGCTCTTCGCCGTCAACGAGGACCGCGCAGCGGCCGAACTCCAGCAGCTGCACCGACGCGCGAACCGACGGTCCCATCTCCAGGCCTTGTGTGCGCAGCGCGCGTGCGAGCTCGTACCACGGTGAGTCGGCCGTGGGCTCGGCATCGAGCCGCCTGGAGAGGACTCCAGGGAAGTCGCGCAAGGCCAAGAGCAGCATGTGGTTGAAGCCCTGGATGCGCGCCGCCTCGAGCGCAATGTCGGCGGCCCGGTCAGCAGCGTCCTCGTTGCCCACCCGCCACTCGGCCTCGGCCAGGTAAACGGCGGTAGTGGGCATGTCCAGCATCCGGCCGGTGCGACGCTCGGTCGTCACGGAGCGGCGCAGCCGTTCGAGCGCCTCCGCGTCGCGCCCCTGGAGCAGCAGCGCGTACCCGTACCAGGAATCGACCGGCGGGCCGAGGAACCCGACGCGGTGCGTGATCGGATGCTGGTCGACGGGATCCAGCACCCTCAGCGCGGCCGCCGGGTCACGGTCGAGCCGCAGTCTGAGGCGGGCTTCCTGCATACTGGCGAACAGCTCCAAGTTCAGCGCGGAGGTCTCGCGGGCCCACCGCCGGCCGCGCGCAATGGTCTCAAGTGCCTCGCCGCGCCGGCCTGCGTCCGTCAGCACTCGCGGCCCGACGAACGTGTCCAGCGACGTGTTGGTGAGGCCGCGGGCGCGGACAGCCTCGTAGAGTTCCACCGCTTCTTTTATCTGGCCTGCGTCCGACAGCGCGGCAATGAGCCATGGCTGGCCGAAGGCCTGGGTCCAGCCCACCGTCCCGGTGGTCTTGAGCACCGTGGCGAGATGCCCGTTCCCGTAGATGATCGGGAGCACCAGCCCGTCCAGGGGAGCTCCGGTGAGTTCCGGGACCGGAGGCTGAGGCTCGAGCAGATAGATCGCTACGAACGCGCGCAGAACGTCATAGTCGGCGTCGTGCGGGGCGAGCGCGAATGCCGCCAGCGTGTCGTCGTATCGTCCCACCGATTGGTAGGTATGGCACACCATGAAGGCGGCCGCTGAAGAGGTGGACGCGACGTCGGCGAGCTTGCCCTGAGCCGCGAGCCGGTCGAGGATCTCAACGCAGGGCCGGAAGTTCTCGCTTGCTATCGCGAGTGTCAGCCGGGCCATGACAAACGGCGACATGCCGTCCGGCTCGACGCCCGCCAGTGCGTCCAGCCAGCGTTCCGCGAGCCCGAAGTCGAGCCGGTTGATCACGTCGAAGATCGCCGTGGCCGCCGGCTCCAGCGCCTCGGCGGCCGCGCCGGCGCTCAGCAGGACCTCGGTGGCCTCCTCGTGGTGGCCCTCGGAGGCGAGCAGCCGTCCGTGTGCCACCCGCAATGCTCGCAGCCGCTCCTCACCCCAGCCCTCCAGCCGGTCCTGCAGGTACTCGCGGAAGCGGGGGTGGCAGCGCAGGGTGTGGCCGCTGTCCTTCCAGGTGACCGGGATGTGCGCGTTGCGCAAGGAAGCCAGGCGGGTTCCGGCGTCGGGGAGGCCGAGAGCCCGTGCCCGGGCGGCCGTGACCTCGCCGAGCACCGAGGTTGCGATAAGGAAGTCGCTGTCGGCCGCCGGGAGGTCGCGGAGGATGTGCGCGGACATGTAGTCATAGAGCGGATCCTCCTGCCCGCCGGCGGTGGCCTGTTCGCCGAACCGCCACGCCTCGAACAGCACGCCCGTCACCCATCCGCCCGTCGCCTGTACCACGGCGGCGGGGTCAGCCGCGGGCCTTCCTAGCCGCGTGAGCACGGCCGCCGCCTCCTCGACCGTCAGCGCCAGGTCTTCGTCTCCGAGCCGGGCGACGTCGCCCGGATGCCGCGGAAGAACCGACGCGGGCACGGGTCGCCGGCTGCACAGCACGAAGCGCATGTCGGCTGGCGCGTGCCGCAGCAGCGCCTCGATCACCGCCCACGCCTCCGGCTCGTCGCGCAGCCGCTCGAGCTCGTCGAGCACCAGCACAACGCGCTCACCGGTCATCGCCTCGGCGAGCAGGCCGATGGCCTCCGGATGCGGGATCCGCGCCGTGAGGGCGTCACGCGCGACTCCCCGAGCGCGCGGCACCGCCACACTCAGCGCCTCCTCCTGATACGTGACGAGCCGGCCGGGCGCGGTGTCGGTCGACTCCAGCGTCAGCCACGCGACCGGCCGCTCCAGCCGCTGGGTCACGGCCGCAACCAGCGTCGTCTTCCCGGAGCCCGCAGTGGCCGAGACGACGACAACGCGCCGGGACTCGAGTGCGTCGGCGAGCAGCGTCTCGGGCCTCACCCGCTCCAGCCATCGCTCGGTGGCAGGCGGCCTGACCTTGGCTCTGATCACCCGTGTTACCGGGGTAGCTGGCGCTGTCTCGTTCGTCGTCATCCCGCACCCCCCTCCCCCGGTAAGCCCTCAAAGTCCCGGCCTGGCTGTAGGTCGGGAGCTGGTTTCGCCCTGGTTCACGCTTAACGCCGAGTATCTACCTCATGGAGTCGAGCGCGCTATCCACCGATCCGCTCGTCCCGGATCACCCGGTGGTGCCCGGGTCCCGGCGAGAGGGCACACCGGGGGCGGCGTTCACACTAGCGGGCCGCCGCGATGAGATCAGCGCGCTGGACCAGCTGCTCGCTGGCGCCCGTGACGGTCACAGCGGAACGCTGGTGCTGCGCGGCGAGCCGGGAGTGGGGAAGACCGCGCTCGTTGAGTACGCGGTCTCCTCGGCCGCGGGGTTCCGGGTGGCCCGGGCGGTGGGCGTCGAATCCGAGATGGAGCTGGGGTTCGCCGCGCTTCACCAGTTGTGCATGCCCTCGCTGCACTTGATCGACCACCTTCCCCTTCCCCAGCGGAACGCGCTCGGCGCGGCGTTCGGGCTGAGCGCCGGGACGGTACCAGAGCGGTTCCTGGTCGGACTGGCCGCGCTCAGCTTGCTTTCGGCGGCTGCGGAGAAGGAGCCGCTGCTGTGCGTCGTCGAGAACGCGCAATGGCTCGATCGCGAGTCGGAGCAGGTTCTGGGGTTCGTAGCGCGCCGGCTCCTCGCCGGCCGCATCGTGTTGCTGTTCGCCAATCGCGAGCGCTCTGAGGAGCTCGCCGGGCTGCCTGACCTGATCGTCGAAGGACTGGGAGAGGAAGATGCGCGCGCGCTGCTGGCCTCGGTGAGCAAGGGGCCGCTGGACGCGCGAGTGCGCGACCGAATCATCGCTGAGACCCGGGGCAACCCGCTCGCGCTGCTCGAGCTGCCACGCGGCCTGCCGGCGGCGGACCTCGCGGTCAGGTTCGCACTGCCGACCGCGCTCCCGCTGGCGGGGCGGATCGAGGAGAGCTTCCGGCACCGGTTGAGGGAGCTACCGGCGCAAACTCAGCGGCTGCTGCTTATCGCATCGGCCGACCAGACAGGGGAGGCGGCTAAGGTCTGGCAGGCTGCTGAGCTGCTCGGTATCGGCGAAGAGGCGGCGGTAGCGGCGGAGGAGGCCGGCCTGGTCGACATCGACGCCGCGGTGCGGTTCCGCCATCCGTTTGTGCGCTCAGCCGTGTACTGGCAAGCATCCCGGGCCCAACGGCGGGCTGTGCACCGGGCCTTGGCCGAGGCGTATGACCCGGAACCCGATGCCGATCGCCGCGCGTGGCACCTGGCGGCGGCGGCTGCCGGCCCGGATGAGCGGATTGCCGCCGAGCTCGAGCGCTCAGCCGGCCGCGCGCAGGAGCGCGGCCGGCTGACAGCCGCGGCGGCCTTCCTGGATCGCTCGGCGCAACTCACCCCTGACCCGGGAAGGCGGGTCTCGCGGTTGCTGCTTGCCGCCGCAGCGCATCTCGAGGCGGGGGCGCACGGCCGGGCGCAGGAACTTCTGGCGCTGAGTGCCTGGCACCTTTCCGACCCGGTGGCACGCGCTCCGGGCATGCGGCTGGAAGGCGTGATCCGAGTCGCTGACGGGCGCGGCGGGGATATGCCCTCGCTCCTGCTGGCCGCAGCGATCGCGCTTCGCGATTGTGATCCCCGGCTGGCGCACGAGACGCTGATGGAGGCGCTGGAGGCCGCGCCTACCTAACCGCTATCGGCTTCGCTGTCGATGCGTTTTAATATTCGGCTCATGGAGCCAGAGGACACCGTGGTCGCGGCTCAGCTGATGGCGGTTCCGGCCGCCCTCCGGATGATTTGCCTGAGCTTACGGGTCAGGTCTGTCACGGCAGGAGGTCTTGTGGCGGCTGGACTTCGCGGTGGAGGATCTTGCCGGTGGGGCCCTTGGGCAGCTCACGGACGAACCAGACATGGCGCGGGTACTTGTAGGCGGCCACCCTTTCCCGGGCGAAGGCGCGCAGTTCCGCCGGCGTGACGGTCGCTCCGGGCTTGAGTTTGACCGCGGCGCCGATTTCCTCGCCCAGCTCGACGTGCGGGATGCCGATGACGGCGACCTCGGCGACGGCCTGATGCTCGTGCAGGGCTTCTTCGATCTCGCGCGGGTACACGTTGTACCCGCCGCGGATGATCAGGTCCTTCTGGCGGCCCACGATGAAGAAATAGCCGTCGCTGTCGACCTTGGCCAGGTCACCGGTGCGGAACCAGCCGTCCGGGATCGCCTCCGCGGTGGCGTCGGGCTTGCCCCAATATCCCTTCATGACATTGTGCCCCCGGATGGCGATCTCACCAACCTCGCCGCCCGGTAGTTCGTGGCCGTTTAGGTCCACGACGCGCATCTGGACCCCTTCGACCGGCGTGCCTATCGACCCGGGCTTGCGCACCCGGTCCGGGTGATTGAAGGATGCGACAGGGGAGGTCTCGGACAGGCCGTAGCCTTCCAGGATCATGCACCCGAAGGTCTGCTCGAAGCCGCGCAGGATCTCCACGGGCATGGCGGCGCCGCCGGAGATGCAGGTCCGCAGGGACCAGGTATCGGCGCTGGCGTGGGCCCGGTGATGCAGCATCGCCGCGTACATCGTCGGCACCCCCTCGAAGATCGTCACCTGGTCCCGCCCGATGATCTCCAGCGCCTGGCCGGCATCGAACCTGGGCAGCAGGGTCAGCGTGCCGCCGCCGACGATGGTCGCGTTCAGGCCGCAGGTCAGGCCGAAGACGTGGAACAGCGGCAGGCAGCCCATGGTCACATCGCCAGGGTCGGCGTGCAGCAGGGTGGCGGCGGTCAGCTCGGCGTTGCGGCTCAGGCCCGAATGCGTGAGCTCGGCGCCCTTGGGCCTGCCAGTGGTCCCCGAGGTGTAGAGGATCACGGCGGTGTCGTCGCCGGACTGCTCCGCCGCCGGGACCGCCGGGGAGCGCCCGGCGAGCAGCGAGCCCATGTCGGGCTGGTCGACCTCGAACACCTGCACGCCTGTCCCAGCGGCGCCCTTGCCTGCCTCCACCGCCGCCTCATGCCAGGCGAACAGGGCCTTCGCCCCGGAATCGCCGAGGTAGTAGGCGACCTCACGGTTCTTCAGCAGCGGGTTCATCGGCACGACCGTGGCCCCGGCGCCGAGCGCACCGTAGAAGGCGATCGGAAATGCCGGCACGTTCGGCAGCATGACCGCGACCCGGTCACCCGGCACTACCCCGGCAGACGACAGCAGGGACGCCGCGCGGCCGACCGCGTCCCGCAGTTGCGAGTAGGTCAGCACCAAGTCGTCCATGCGCACCGCCGCGCGCTCGCCATGGTCAGCCGCCGCTCGTGCCAGCAGGGAATTCAGATTCGCCATTACAGCCTCCAGCACGGCATCGTCTCGATACAGCCCATTTGCATCATGCGCTCAGATCGGCGGAATCGACAGGCATGTTCCAGCACGCATGTCCCGGTTTGAGTCACGGAACGTCACCGCGGCGAGCACGATGGGCTACCCCGAAGCGTCGGCACCGCCAAGGGCAATACTGCTGGCTAGACCCGTTCTTCGCACATGGTGTTGGACGCTGGTCGGCGGGTGTCTGGGTCGTGTGTGGTTGCCGGGACGTCTGGTGGAATAGATCATGTGATTGCTGGTTGATGCCGGGCATGGGCGGGATGTTAAGGACTGGTCGTGGGCATGGACGGGCGCGGGCGGAGATCGCGGCCGTCCGGGTGCTGGAGAAGCGGCTGGGCGCGCTGCCGGTGGTCGCGGAGTTCGGGCGCAGGCTGCGGATCGCGGAGATCATCGATGAGCTGTGCCCGATCCGGGACGTGGCGTGGATCTCGCACGGCGAGGTGGTCGAGTTGCTGGTCGCGAACCGGCTGACCGCGCCGGCGCCGATGGTGCGGGTGCAGGCGTGGGCGGCGGCGATGGCGGTGGACGAGGCGTACGGCGCCGGGCCCGGCCTGCTGAACGACGACCGGATCGCCCGTTCCCTGGACGCGATCGCCCCGCATCTGGACGAGATCACCGGCAGCGTCGGGGCGGCGGCGATCACCGGGTTCGGGGTGGATGTGGCCCGGCTGCACTGGGATATGACCTCGATCTCGCTGCACGGCGCCTATCCAGACCCCGCCGCTGGTTATCCGGCGCCGCGCTGGGGCCACCCCAAGGACCGGCGCCCGGATCTGAAGCAGATCCAGACCGGGCTGGCGGTGTCCGGGGACGGCGGGATCCCGGTATTCCACCACGCCTATGACGGCGGGGCGGCGGAGGTATCCCAGGTGGTCGGGGCGATGACGGCGCTGAAGACGATCGCCGGGCCCCGGGAGTTCCTGCTGATCGGCGATTCCAAGCTGATCTCCTGGGCCAATGTGGCGGCGATGGCCGCCGGGCAGGTCGGTTTCGTCGCGCCGCTAGCCGCCTCCCGGGTCCCGGCCGGGCTGTTCGCGTCGCTGCCGGACGGCGCGGGCGTCCCGGTGGACTACACCGCCGGCCGCGACGCGGGCAAGCCCGCCGCCGCGCGAGGCGTCTACCGGGTGCTGGAGGACGAGGGCATGGACCTGCCCGGCCCCCGCAAGAGCGACCCGGTGCACCGCCTGCGGCGGATCCTGGTGTACTCCTCGGCGAACGCGGCCGGCGCGGCCAAGGCCAGGGCGCTGAAACTCGCCAAAGCCACCGAGGACCTGGACAGGCTGGTCCGCACCGCCGGCAGCCGCTTCCGCCCGGACGCCGAGGCGGTGGCCGCCCGGCTGAAAGCGATCAGCGTCAAACGCCGCGTCACCGCCTACCTGCGGGCGCAGGTCACCGTGACCGACGGTAAGCCCGCGCTGGCCTGGCACTTCGACCAGGACGCCATCGACGCCGAGGCGGCCGGCGACGGCTGGTACGCGCTGCTGACCAACCTCGATGCCGCCGACGCCGACCCCGCCGGGGTCTTCCGCCGCTACAAAGGCCAGCAAGTCGTCGAGCGCCGCTACGGCGACTTCAAAGGCCCCCTCGCGGTCGCCCCGCTGTTCTTGAAGACCAACCGGCGCATTAGCGCCCTGATCACCGTGATCTGCCTGGCCCTGCTGATCTTCTGCCTGATCGAACGCCAAGTCCGCAACGCGCTGGCCCCGCACGGCGGATTGCTCACCGGCCTGCCCGGATACGGCCCCACCCCGGCCAGGCCTACCGGCAAGACCATCTTCGAGGCACTGGGCGACCTGCGGCTGATCCCAGCCCACGATGGGAACCCCGCCGTGATCCCCAAACCAGCCGGCATCCAGGCCCGGCTACTCGACCTGCTCAAGATCGACATCAGCCGACCCCGCTGGCTCACGCAGTGAAACCCCATGTGCGAAGAACGGAGCTAGACGCCGAACGCGCCGACCGGCGGCACCTCACCACCGCCCTCACCACTCCCGGCAACGGCAACGGCAACGGCAAGCTACCTCGCGCCGCAGCCGGGAAGGCAGGCGGGCAGTGACCGGGACAGCCACGGCCCCGGTCGCGCCGCCGATCCCGGACGAACTCGACGCG
>Ga0335081_10010714_pt1 | contig 14833 bp, 15 predicted proteins | sample Lox_Sample_35_FD_206713 | JGI IMG/M metagenome (GOLD analysis project Ga0335081, IMG submission 206713) | Soil microbial communities from Loxahatchee National Wildlife Refuge, Florida, United States - Lox_Sample_3.5 | ecosystem: Environmental > Terrestrial > Soil > Wetlands | place: USA... | reverse complement strand
ACGAATGGGTCAACTACTATCATAAGGTGATGGGCTTCCGCCAGTTGATGCACTTCGACGACAAGGATATCTCAACGGAATATTCCGCGCTGATGTCGAAGGTCATGTCGAACGGTAATGGCCGCGTCAAATTTCCGATCAACGAACCGGCGGAAGGTAAAAAGAAAAGTCAAATCGAAGAATATCTTGATTACTATCTGACGCCCGGCGCACAGCACGTCGCGCTCATCACCGGCGACATTATCCAGACTGTTTCGCAATTGAAGAGCAACGGTGTCGAATTCCTGCGCGTGCCTGAAACGTATTATGAGGTTTTGCCCGACCGCGTTGGCAAGATCGATGAAGACTTAAAGATCATCCATGATCTTGGCATTTTGGTGGATCGCGACGATGAAGGTTACCTGCTCCAAATCTTCAGCGCACCGATTCAGGATCGCCCCACGATGTTCATCGAAGTCATCGAGCGTCACGGCTCGCAAAGCTTCGGCAAAGGCAACTTCAAGGCGCTCTTTGAGGCACTGGAGCTCGAACAGGAGAAACGAGGCAATCTCTAATGAAGTTCGTGACCTTCTCGACTTCTGATTCTGCGTTGCGTCCCGGTCTGTTGTTCGATGAGGGAATTCAGACCATTCCTTTCGCTTCATTGATGGATTTGATACAAGCCGGCGATGAAGGACTCGGACATGTTCGCAACGTTCGGGACACAAGCCGGATTCCGTTAAACGAAGTCCGGCTTCATACTCCCATCTCACGCCCGCCAACTCTTAGAGATGGTTATGCCTTCGAGAACCATGTCAAAACTGCCAATGCCAACCGCGCGCGCGACGTGCCCGCGGAATGGTATAAGTTCCCCACTTTCTATTTTACGAATCCGAATAACATCCTCGGACCCGATGATGAGATTCCATATCCATCGTACACAAAGGAAATGGATTATGAACTCGAGATTGCGGCAGTGATCGGCAAGCCCGGTATCAACATCAAACCTGAAGACGCACCAAGCCATATTTTCGGTTATACCATTTTCAATGATTGGTCCGCCCGCGATGTGCAGCGTGAAGAATTGAAAGTTGGGCTCGGCCCGGCAAAAGGCAAAGATTTCGCCTCGACGCTCGGGCCGTGTCTCGTCACTGCGGATGAATTCGCGGACAAGTCGGTCAACCGACCCGGAGTCTATGATTTGGAGATGCGGGCGCATATCAACGGAGTTGAAAGATCACATGGCAACTTCAAAGATATGTACTGGTCGTTTGGCGATCTGATTGCGCGCGCATCGGAAAATGTGCTGCTGTTACCCGGAGATGTGATCGGTTCCGGCACGGTTGGCACAGGATGCCTATTGGAGTTAACCAAGGGTCGGGGTCCGTGGTTGAACGAAGGTGATGAGGTTGAATTGGAAATCGAACGAATCGGCAAACTGCGAAACAAGGTTGGTAAAAAACCATGAACAATGAAGATAAACCCGTGATTACAATTCGTCCTAAGGGATCGCATCTCACCAAACAAAGTCTGCCCAACTTTGAAGGCGTTTCTGCAAGAACCGCAGGCTCGACCCAATTATGTATGCACCTGATTATTATTCCGCCGGGAGGCAAGGCCACGCCGCATTATCACAACGGTTACGAAACGGCGATTTACATCATCCAGGGCCAGGCTGAGACAAAGTACGGCCCACACCTTGAACATTCCTGCATCAATGAAGCGGGCGACTTCCTGTTCATTCCGCCGAATGTTCCACATCAGCCTGTGAACTTAAGTAGCGAGGAACAGGTCATAGCCGTCGTGGCACGCAATGACCCGAACGAACAGGAAAGCGTGGTCGTCATGGATGAGCCAGTGGCTAAACCAGGAAGATAGCATGAACTTAAAAATTCTATTTAGATTTTTGATAGCTATTACTTCTGTTCCAATCATCCTAGCTTGCAGTCTGTTTATCCAGCCGGGGTCAGGAGCATCGCCAACTCTACCTGCCGCAGCCACAGAGCCGCAAAATGGGATTTTGCTTTTCGCTTCGCCCATCAAGCTCGTGATTCCCGATAGCTTGGCGGTCAATGCTACAGCCGAAACGATTGATGTGGCCACTGACCAAACGGGCATGCCGTGGGACGCGGCGCCCGCCCATTTACAAATCACTTTTCATAACTATTCGTTGCAAGGCAGTTTCCAGGTCCCGCAGATTTTTGTCTATCCCGCTATGGATTATGCGACAGCAAATCAGAGAGCCGCCGAGAGCATCCAACAATTGCAATCTATTCTAGCAAACCCGCAGACGCAATATACGAATGATGTTTTGCCAACCGTTCCTTTTATCGACGCTGGACAAGTGTTCGCGGCGCAGGAAAAAATTCTTCCATTCAACGGCGGATCCGGCATCCGAATCGTGACGCAATATGCATCGGATGTTTCGCCCATCAATAACGGCGGATTGTTTTATCACTTTGAAGGTTTGACGGGCGACAGCAAATATTACATCGTCGCCATCCTGCCAGTCAATCTGCCCTTTTTACCTGCCGATAACAATCCGGAGTCGCCTGTGCCGTCCGGCGGAATTGCTTTTCCGCAAAACAACGCCTCAGGATCGAGTTTCGAAAACTACTTTAACCAAACTACCGATCTGATCAACAAGTCCTCGGCCGATCAATTCAACCCGTCGTTGAATCTCTTGGATCAGTTGATTCAATCCATCTCAATTCAAGTTCAATAGGAAAAAATGAATAAATCCCAAAAGATGATTTCGATTTTTGTAACAATGATTATTGTCCTGGCATGCAACCTTCCCTCGGTGGCGGCCACACCGACCAGTCAGCTTAATGTCGCCACCGTTGTGGCAAGCACTCTTCAGGTTGTCACGGCCGCTGCCCAAACCAGCGCAGCGCTGGCGACTCCCACGCTCTCTGCAACGTCTACTGCAACCGCAAGCCCTGTCCCGCAGGGCTTGTCCATCAATTATTCTAATATCAGCCTGCTCATTCCCCCGAATTTGGCAAGTGGGACCACGGACGTCACCACTACCGACATCGAATTTCCTTATACCAACCCTTCTGCGGGACTCATGCCACAGCATACAAAGGTTATCCTGGACGGATATCCTGTACAAGGCTCAAACCTGCAACCGCAAATCATCGTGTTCAACGCCGGCCAGTACGCCCGTTATTCCGACTTAGCTCAGCAGACTATTTCAGGCCTTCGATCCATGCATTATCAACATGGACAGCCGCTTCCGCGAAACCTGCCAGCTGGTCAGTTCAGTGCCGCCGTGCAGTCGCTGAACTTTGTAAACGGGAACGGGATTCGGTATCTCACACAATTTGATCAAAGTCCGCTTCCCGTCAACAATCATGAATTGGTTTACTATTTTCATGGCATCACCAGCGACGGAAACAATTACGTGCAGATGATCCTGCCTGTCCAAGCACCATTCCTCGCTCCTGATGAAAACCCCAATTCGCCTCTGCCTCAGAATGGCATTCCATTTCACACCGATCCATCCTATTTCAACGCGATTGCGCAACAACTTAACGCAACTCCACCCGATCAATTTTCCCCGTCTCTGGCCTCGCTGGACGCGCTGATTCAATCCATTACGATTTCCCCGTAAAATATTTGTTTTTGACAAAAGGAGCTAACAGTGGAAAAACGACGTCAACTTGCGAGCGATACTGGCTTGTACACCTACGAGACATTCGAAATTCTATTGAACTATGAGATCACTCGCGTTAAACGGTATCCCAGCCCATTGACTTTGATGCATCTTGCGCTTACTACCGAGAACACCACGCCAGATTTTATGAAACAAGCTCATGTTGCCATGACGAATTTGCTTGAGCGCACCCTGCGTATCTCGGATGTGCCCGCTCATTATAAAGATGATTTCCTGATCCTGCTTCCTTCTGCGGATGGCGACGCCGCCCACGCTGTGGCCGATCGAATCCTCGGACAATTTCGCACCACCCAAAGCTTCGCCACTGGAAGGTTATCTCCCAAACGAAATGCCTATCTTGGCGCCACTACCCATAATGGCAGCGATATCACCTCCGACAAACAACTCCTGGCCGAAGCTGCCATTGCCATGAATGAAGCTCGCGCGCGTCAGTCTTATACGTATATCGCCTTTGCAGATATTTCAAGCGGCCTGCACAGACCTTAAAGGAGTTCCTTATGCCTTTCTATCATAGGCTTGGTCAAATCCCGCACAAACGACATACGCAATTCAAGAAAGCGGATGGAAAGCTTTATCGGGAAGAGTTGATGGGCCTGGAAGGATTCTCGTCGATCCAATCCATCCTCTATCATCACTTTCTTCCGCCGCGCGTGATGAAGATCGAGGACCTTGGATCGCTCACGCCCGAATATTGCGACTTCGGTCCGATCCGTCACCGGGCCTTCAAAACGGTTCAAGCCCCGCTCGGAGCGGATCCCGTCTCGGCGAAGACTCCACTGCTCGGCAACGCCGATGTGATCCTCGGTGTATGTCGCGCCTCGAAGAGTATGGATTATTTCTATCGCAATGCACAGGCCTACGAAACCTGGTTCGTTCACGAAGGGAATGGCACGTTGAAAACGCAATTTGGCAACCTGGCATTTCATTCCGGTGATTACATCGTCATCCCGTTTGGAACGACCTGGCAGATGGAATTGGATTCAAAAGAAGCGCGTTTCTTTACAATCGAGAATCCATCGCAGATCGAACCGCCGCGTCGCTATCGAAACGATTACGGCCAAATGCTGGAACATGCGCCGTATTCTGAGCGCGACTTCCGCGTGCCGTCCGAGTTGGAGACGCATACTGAGCGCGGCAACTTCGAGGTCCGCATAAAGGTGCGTGACCGATTGACGCGTCACGAGTTGGATCATCACCCGTTCGATGTTGTCGGCTGGGATGGTTATCTTTATCCTTGGATTTTTAACATTGAGGATTTTGAGCCGATCACAGGGCGTGTTCATCAACCGCCGCCTGTTCATCAAACCTTTCAGGGACACAACTTCGTGGTTTGTTCGTTCGTGCCGCGTCTCTTCGACTATCATCCTGAGGGCATCCCCGTGCCATATAATCACTCGAATGTAAACTCTGATGAAGTCATTTATTATGCCGAGGGCAACTTCATGTCGCGCAAAGGCATTGATCAGTATGACATCAGTTTGCACCCGTACGGGCTTCCGCACGGACCTCAGCCCGGCTTGACCGAAGCTTCGATTGGTAAAAAAGAAACGAATGAGCTGGCCGTGATGGTGGATACCTTCTATCCATTGAGCTTGACGCGGCAAGCCGTCGAAATGGAAAAGCCTGAATATATGGCGAGCTGGCTGGAAGGAAACGGAGAATAAAAATGACTGCTACATTGCCGTTCCTCATTCGTCTAATGGGTTTGCGAGATCCACATGCTGCGAGCCATGCCGGCCATGTTAGTGAATTCGCTTTTGCGCTGGGTAAAGTGGCTGACTTGAAGGCAGACGACTTGGAGATTCTAAATTATGCCGCCTCCATTCATGATATTGGCAAGATGGCCATCAATGAATTCATAATCAACAAACCTGGCCGTTTCACGGAGGCAGAATACATCATGGTTCAGCAACACGCAAAAATCGGAGCGAGTCTCGTGGAAACGATGGGCATCAATCCGTCCATCCATTCGATCATTCTTAATCATCACGAAAACTTCGATGGAACCGGCTATCCTAACGGAGAAAAAGGTGAAGAGATTCCGCTCGGCGCGCGTATCATCCGCATTGCGGATACGTACGATGCACTGACAAGCAACCGTGGTTACCGGCCTGCCTATTCACGTAAAAAATCGTTAGGGATCATGGAGCAGGAGGCGCAATTTTTCGACCCGGCGATGCTTGAGTTATTCTTCAAGAAAGTAGTCCGAAAACATTAGGGCGATTCGCTTAAAGCTCAACAATTTTCATGTTATAAAGATATCAATCTGATTGATATGGATCATATGCAATCGCGTAAAGTCGTTTTGATTCTCGCAACCGCATCGACCGTCTTCTTCTCGGCTTGTGGAACAACTGCCATAACTCCTCAGCCATTGACCGTCAATGAAGCCGCCGCGACGCTCGTCGCGCTGACCGATCAAGCGGCCATACAATCCGCCAGCCTGAACACTCCGACACATTCACCATCAACCTCCACGCCGACATTTGCCAAGCCGCTTTTGTACATCAACGATAATGCCCAATGCCGGACCGGCACGAGTCCTAACTTCAAAGTCGTAGACACATTGACTAGCGGCATTACCGTGGAAATGATCGGCAAGGATACTGCACAAAGCGCCTGGTTGGTCCAAGTACCTAGCAGCGTGGACACATGTTGGGTTTTGGCAGGCGATGGTTCGCCAAGTGGGGATTATGAAAGCTTGCCGGAAGTGACACCTCAACCAAGCACGCAGAAAATGCCGGGCATGCCCGCATTCGTAGGCTGGCCCTGGTTTTGTACATATGTTAGTGGGGTAATGTACAAATCTACGGTAAATCTTTCGTGGATTGATCCTGCACACGATGCCAATGGTTTTCGTGTTTACCGGCAGGATACACTGATTGCAGATTTGCCGGCGGCCACGACCACACTTATCGATACGAACAATGTTGTAATTGGCACGGATTTGACATATAGCATCGAGGCGTATAATGATGCTGGGTCATCTCCGCGTAGAACGATGACTATTCCATCCATTTGCAAGTAAAGGATTGAGAATCGAGGAGGAGAAATGAGAAAGCTCTTGGTAGGAATTTGTGTTTTGACAATCGCCGCGCTGGCCTGCAACATCAATGTGCCATTGGGTTCTTCTAATAATCATCAACAATCAGCGATAGAGACGGTTGTTGCACAGACGATGCAGGCAGTTCTAAGCGCTTCAAGTGCTTCAAGCACTCCGATGACGGTTTTAAATACACCAGCCTTAATGACTCCCTCACCTTCTGCAACACCGCTGGCTGTTATCAAAGCCAGCACATCTTGTCGAAGCGGACCAGCGGAAACTTATAATAGCGTTACTGATCTTACGCTGAATCAAAGTGTGCCAGTGCTTGGAAAGGATCCTTCAGGACAATACTGGTTGATTCAAATTTCATCGGGGACATGTTGGGTTGCAGCGCAAAATGTGTCGATTACAGGGAACACGCAGGCGATTCCAGAAGTAACTCCTGCACTAACCGCATCAGATGGTGCGCCAGCCGCGCCCACCAGTCTGTTTTATAGCTATTCCTGTACATCACTTACCGAAGCAACGATAACGCTCACATGGACTGATGTGGCAAATAATGAAACTGGTTACCGTGTCTATCGGAATGGTAGTGTTATCGCGGAGCTGCCCGCGAATTCGACCACCTTTACCGATAACACATCGAGGGTGCAGGGCAGTGTATTCTCGTATAGTGTCGAGGCTTTTAATAGTGTCGGCGTATCCGATCAACGCACTACAGGGGACTTCCGCCTAAGTGGTTGCCAAAATCCTTAATGCCAAACGGTCACTTCCAGCGTACCAGCGTTTAATAATGTCGGCGAGTCTGTCACACGCGGTCAAAGATTTCAGTATAACTAGCTGGAGACCAGCACACTAGATTTTCAATCATGTATATAAAGTAGATGCATGATGTTCCTTGCAGCAGTAGTGAATCATCGATGGCCGTATTACGTCCGGATAAGATTACGACATCGCACGCAACATTTCACAAGAGGTAAAAATGAAATTTAACCTGCGTTTGTTAATTCCATGTTTTGCTTCAACTCTTGTCTTTCTATCTGGCTGCGGACCGAACGGACCGACACCTGTGCCTAATTTATTGACTGTGGATTTGGTTTCGCCTCGGACATCCATTGTAATATGGCCGCAGGCTCCCTATATTCTGGCGGCACAAGCATCTACCCAAGGCTTGGGAACAAATTCATCCAATAACGAACCGGTTCATGTTAACTTCTATGCCAATGGACAATTAGTTGGGTCTGTTGATTCCTCAACGGGTTCTCAAGCCGTACTGAAGTGGACCCCTCCTGAAGTCGGAGAATACAGCATCCAAGCCCAAGCCCAAACGAAGGGCGCGACTGCATCGTCAAAGACAATCCAGATGTGCATTCTTAAGATAGATACCAGTCAAGGTTTCCGTCTTTGGGGGTATGGGTATAACGGTCCCTGTGTCCTACCCGCTGCAAGCACTTCCCAGGCTCCGGTTTCTCTTAGCGCTACGGAAAAACCTGCCAGTCTAAGTTATAACTATCATTGTTCATCCAGCGTCAGTCCTGCCATTATCAATTTTCAAGTAAAAGTAAGTGATCCTGGAAACCGCGTTTCAGTCGTGGACATATTTTATACTGGCCAAAACTATACCTTCAAAAGCCCGATCGTGTCCGATGGTGCAAGTAGAAATGATGTTGACGATTCAATGATCCTAAATGAGACCTCGGTCGCATCTGATGGAACCAAGATTTATACAGGCTCCACCGAAGACTTGGGTCTGACCTCTTCTTCTATCTTGTCCGGCGCTACTGCGGCAATCCAATGGTGGGCGCGGGCACTGAAAAATGGCGTCGGCACGAGTCAAATCCTCGCCGAGGATGGTCCGTATATTGTTCCAATCGGAGCGTGCACTGCTCCAGTGGTAACTCCATAACATATTATCCGATACTAATTTTCATGTTGCTCCTTTGGAGACTTTCACAAAGGAAAATCGAGGTGCCAATTTGACACCACCAGGCGCAGGTTGGCAAACCACGGAAATATGGAGTTTGTATGGTCATGAGGTTGCAATTTAAACTATCAATTGATTAGTGCCTTTGTGGGATTGAAATTGTTTTTTATAAGTGCCATAATAAAAATAAGACCAATTTTAAGGAGAGTGCCATGAGACGCGTAAGAAGACTTTTTGCCGTAATAATGATTTTGGCGCTTGGTATGATTGCGTGTAATTTGCAATTTAATACTTCAATACAGCCTTCCGCAAATACCCAAACATCAACACCCCAGCCACCTGACCTTAGTGTCGCATTAACTCTGGCGGTACAAACGATTCAAGCGGCTACTCAACAAGCGGCATCCGGAATTCCGACCAGTACTTCAATTCCGCCAGCGACACCGCCAACGGTCACGGTTAGTTCCCTCACAAATTGCCGGACGGGTCCAAATATAGACTATCAATTAGTAATGCAATTCCAACCCGGCATGACCGCGGAGGTAATTGGCAAGAATACGTTTACAGGCTATTGGATTATCAAATATCCGGGTGGCGGAGGGAATAGTTGCTGGCTTTGGGGACAATATGCAACAGTCAACGGAGATACAGATGGCTTGCCGGAAGTGGTTCCACCGCCGCAACCTCCTACGCCCACGCCGGCACCGACCGCGCCGAATCCACCCAAGAGCTTGAGCCTGAGTTGCAGCAGTGTAAATACTTCGCATAAAGTTGGAAACTTCTGGCTGATCAGTTTCCAATGGACGGTGAAGCTTAATTGGAAGGACACTTCCAACGATGAGTTCGGTTTCTATGTTTACAAAAACGGATCTTTGTTAGCTACACTCCCTGCTAATTCGACTTCGTATACAGATCAATTCAGTGTGGGATTGTTATTCAAAGGGACTAGTACCTGGGATTACGGTGTGGCAGCCTTTAATAATTACGGCTCCTCTGTGACTAAGGATATAACGCTTTCGAGTTGCCCATAGTGCATAAGAGCGAAAACGGGACGGTGACTTTCAAAGTCACCGTCCCGTTTGATTCTGCAACTACTCTTTTGCACTCAATGATTTGAGGAAATCTCCATGCAAAATACATAATTGATACTGCGAAGATTGGCAGAATCATCTTGATGACAGGTCTCAGACCTGGCCTAACCAATAGTCCTTTTGTGGGAATTGCATTTTGAGCAAAAGGTGCAATAATTATTATTATGTTGAAGAATAAATTCAAGGAGAATGCCATGAAATCCATAAGAAGACTTTTTGCTGTAATAATTATTTTAGCGCTGGGTATGCTTGCGTGTAATTTGCCATCCAACACGTCAGCTCCGCAGTCACCTGATCTCAATAATGCGCTGACGTTGGCTGTGCAAACTATTCAGGCGGCCACCCAACAAGCGCAATCTAGCTTACCGACGGGAACAACTGCTCCGGCGGCCACGCCTTCAACCCCTATTGTAACGGTCAGCGCTGCGACCAATTGCCGGACTGGGCCGGGTACAAATTATGACCTTGTGTTGACCTTTCAGCCGGGCGCGTCAGCGGAGGTGGTTGGTAAATATACGCCGTCCAATTATTGGATTATCAAAACCCCAACGGGCGGCACATGCTGGCTGTGGGGAATGTATGCCACCGTGCAGGGCAACGTTGACTCTTTAGCGGAGATTGAACCGCCTACTGCACCACCGGTCGCGGTTGCCCCTACGACGGTCCCCACTTCTGGTTCGAATTCCGGCTCGAATCCGAAGCCCACTGCAACTTCGAAGCCTGTCTTTATTAATCCAATCCTGCTAAATCCAGGCACCATCAAAGTCTTTGCCTTGCCACCTGCCGCGCCGTCGAAGTTAACCGTAACCACAACGTGCACATATAGCGTCTTTCATATTCTGTCAGTTCGCACCGACCATCTTAGTTGGCCATCCGTCAGCAATGCAACGGGCTACAACGTATATGAAAACGGCTCCAAAATCTCTGGTACCATCGGCACTAGTATAAATTTGATTGGCGCGACATCCACAGGCAATGTATCCTTCGGTGTCGCCGCTTACAATTCCTTCGGCACTTCTGGTACTACCAGTGCGACGGGCCATTGTTAAAAATATGGCAATTCAATGACCAAGGATATCTCCTTATCGAGTTGCCCATAATGATATAGAAAGGAGACAGTCGCGTATGTGCGACTGTCTCTTAAGTCATTCTTTAGGCAATTCTGTTGCTGATAAAACAATCTAAGAAAATCCATATAAAAGATACATATCTACTACACATAAAATACATATCTATTCTGTTAGTTGGGTTATATTAAGTGCAACGCGAGACGATTATTGAATAAAGAAGGATAGGAAAATGCCTATAAAAAAACTTCTCGCCCTATTTGGTATTCTTGCACTAGTAACGCTGGCATGTGGCTTCACTGTTGATTTGGGTAATTCAGCTTCCAGCACGCCGACGCAGATCACGAGTATGGATCAAGTTTCGACAATGGTCGCCCAGACCATGCAGGCACTTACGCAAGAGGCGCTCTTGTCGACTCCTGCCAGCACGCCCACACCCGCTGGCTCGGCAACGCTAATTAATTCTCCATTGCCTCCTACTTTGAGTGTTGGTGTTGCTACGAACTGCTATGCTGGTCCGAACACTAACTACGGCTTTGTGATCACGATCCGTCCCGGAACAACTGTAACCGTGGTTGGGAAGGATACAGCCGACAACTATTGGATTATAGATGTTCCCGGCTATCCTGGAACAGTTTGTTGGCTTTCTGGGCAGTACGCGAGTGTGAGCGGCGACACCAACTATCTCCCTGCACCGGCAACTCCACAGCCTCCAATCTATTATACTTCGAACATAAATGTTAATTGCTATAGGTTGGCACCTTGGCCGAGGTATGGGGGAAGTAGAACACACTGGCCGCGGCATGGGGGAGGTGGATGGTCGCGGTATGAGTATGGTTGTGGTTGATTCTACCGCCATCCTTAATTCTGGTTTAAGCTCCAGTTCGAATCCGAGCCTCACCGCAACATCGGAGTCTCCTGTTGTTAATCCGAACATCCTTAACATAACGTGTTAGCGCCTAATAACAAGGTTATGGAAAATCTACACATAAAATGCATATCTATTCTGTAAGTTGGGTTATATTAAGTACAACGAGGGACGATTGTGGTATAAAGAAGGAAGAAAAATGTCTATAAAAAAACTTCTCGCCCTATTTGGTGTTCTTGCACTAGTGACGCTGGCTTGCGGTTTCACTGTTGATTTGAGTAATCCAGCTTCCAGTACGCCGACGAATCAGATCACGAACATGGATCAAGTTTCGACAATGGTCGCCCAGACCTTGCAGGCACTTACGCAAGAGGCGCTCTTGTCGACTCCTGCCAGCACGCCCACACCCGCTGGCTCGGCAACGCCAATTAATACTCCATTGCCTCCTACTCTGAGTGTCAGTGTTGCTACGAACTGCTATGCCGGCCCAAGTACGCACTATGGCTTTGTAATCACAATCTACCCTGGAACAATTGTAACCGTGGTTGGGAAGGATACAGCCGATAACTATTGGATTATAGATGTTCCCGGCTATCCTGGCACATTATGCTGGCTTTCAGGGCAGTATGCAAGCGTGAGCGGCGATACGAACTATCTCCCCGCACCAGCCACGACAGTGATCTTGTATAGCCTGAGTGAACCCACGAATCTGCGCGTGTCATGCAGTAGACCCGCACCTCGGCCCACACCGACTGCTGGTGGTACGCCCTGGCCGTGGCATGGAGGAGACGGAGGGTGGGGATATGGGTACGGTGGTGGTGGAACGGTTGTCCTCCGCTGGAGGAATACTGATCCCAATCAAACTCAAGTGCGCATTTATAGAGATGGATATCGAATTACCACATTGGGCGGAGGCGCGACGTCCTACTCGGATAGCTTTGGGGAGTGGCATGGCGGCGTCACTTATGGCGTACAAGCAGTCAATAGTTATGCCGTCTCCAGCATCGTGACCGTTGACACAGGTAATTGCAGATAAGTAAAGCGAGAACCGGATTTCACTGAAATCCGGTTCTCTTTTATTCTTCAAATTGTTCTTTAGCTTTCTTCGATTGCTTGCCGCGCTCCGTGGTATCGAGGATGCGTTTGCGTATGCGATACGAAAGCGGCGTCACTTCCAGTAGTTCATCATCCAGCAGATATTCAACGGCTTCATCCAAACTCATTTGACGCGGCGGCGTCAATCGGATTTCCATATCGCCGTGCGATGAACGCACGTTGGTCAAATGTTTCTTGCGGCAGACGTTGATCGGGATATCCTGCCCGCGGCTGGCCTCGCCAACCACCATGCCTTCATAAACGGCTACACCGGGATTTACGAACAGTGTGCCGCGTTCTTCTGCAGACTTCAAGGCGTACGCCGTCGTATCGCCCGCTTCCATCGCGACGATGGAGCCGGTGGTGCGTGTCGACATCGGTCCGGCCATTTCATCGTAACCATGAAAGATGGTATGCATCACACCCGCGCCACGCGTGGATGTCAGGAATTGATAACGGAACCCAAGCAAGCCGCGCGTCGGCGCGATATAAACCATGCGCGTCGTCCCTTGACCCGAATCGTGCATCTCCGTCATCGTCGCGCGCCTCGACCCGAGCATTTCCACCACCACACCGACAGTTTCATTGCTGGTCTCGATGTGGACTTCTTCAAACGGCTCGAGCAATGAGCCATCATCGGCTTTATGGAAGATCACTTCCGGCCGCGAGACCTGGAATTCATATCCTTCACGCCGCATGGTTTCAATCAAGATTCCCAGATGCAATTCGCCGCGTCCGCTGACGAGGAAATTTTCAGCAGTTTCGGTTTCTTCGACACGCAAAGCCACATTGGTGCGAAGTTCATCGAATAAGCGCTCGCGTAATTTACGTGACGTGCCCCATTTGGCTTCTTTGCCGGAGAATGGCGATGTGTTGACCCCAAACGTCATGCGCACGGTTGGCTCTTCGACTTTAATCGTTGGCAACGCAACCGGATTCAATGGATCAGCTAATGTCTCACCGATTGCAATTCCTTCCAAGCCAGCCAGTGAAACAATGTCGCCCGCGCTGACTTCTTCCACTTCGACTTTGTTTAAACCCTGGAAGGTATAAAGATAACGCGCAGTCTCAGGCAGATTTTCTCCATCCATCTTTAGGCGCGCAAGCTTCTGTCCGGCTTTGATCTTGCCCGCGAAGACGCGTCCCACCGCGGTGACGCCGCGATAATCATCGTAGCCGAGAGTCGTGACCAGCAATTGCAGAGGCGCATCGGGGTCAACTTTTGGCGCGGGGATTTGTCGGAGGATCGTATCGAATAAAGGCTGCAGATCCGGTCCGAGGTCCGGGGTAAGACCTGCTTTACCAGCCGTGGCTTGAGCATAGATTACCGGAAAGTCCGCTTGCTGATCGTTGGCGCCAAGTTCGATGAACAAGTCAAACGTTTCGTTGAGCACACGCGCCGGTTCGGCATCTTTGCGATCCACTTTGTTGATGACAACAATGGCTTTGTGTCCCATCTCGAGCGCTTTCTTCAACACGAAGCGCGTTTGCGGCATAGGACCTTCAGCGGCATCCACCAGAAGCAAAACGCCGTCCACCATGTTCATGACGCGCTCGACTTCGCCACCGAAATCGGCATGACCGGGCGTATCCACGATGTTGATCTTGACTGGTTGTTTGGTTTGTGGATCGACGATAGTGATGGCGGTGTTCTTGGCAAGGATGGTGATGCCGCGCTCGCGTTCGAGGTCGTTGGAATCCATGACGCGATCCGTCATTTGCTGATTCTCGCGGAAGGTGTGAGCCTGGCGCAGAAGAAAATCCACGAGCGTGGTTTTGCCGTGGTCGACGTGCGCGATGATGGCGATGTTACGAAGATCGGTTCGTTCGATAAGCATACTTATTCCTAGTTATTTCAACTGTCATTGCTTCGCAATTGCGCTCGCACTGACATGTAGATATACACACAAAAACCCCCGACGGGGAAGCCGAGGGTTCCATTATGTTTCGAAGTGTCGGCGTGCAAACGATATTGTATCAGAGGGAATGAATTTGAGGAAGGGCGGTAAAGTCGGAACAAGCAATCCGATCCACATAGATTTACGAATAGATGATATCGGTACAAAGGCCTTCGCGAGTTC
>Ga0335081_10010712_pt1 | contig 14834 bp, 12 predicted proteins | sample Lox_Sample_35_FD_206713 | JGI IMG/M metagenome (GOLD analysis project Ga0335081, IMG submission 206713) | Soil microbial communities from Loxahatchee National Wildlife Refuge, Florida, United States - Lox_Sample_3.5 | ecosystem: Environmental > Terrestrial > Soil > Wetlands | place: USA... | reverse complement strand
CGATGGGGTCGCCGCCCCCAAACTGGCTCTGGAACATCGCCCCAATGGCCAAGCCGTGATTTGTGCCGCCGTGCCGGTGCGTGCCGGTCAGATGCGGATCGCCAAACTGGTGGTGTGACCCTGTGGGGCGGCCAATGCTAGAGTGCTTTGCCCCGTCGGCTGCCGGCCAGCAGTATGGCGGTCAACGCGATCACGGCAAGGCTGAGACTTGCCGGCTCGGGTGCCGTCCCGGCATCCACTGATTCGACATTGCCGGTTCCACTCGAGGAAGGGGCGATCGGCGGAAGAGTGGTGAGCGCCGAGATGACCGGACCTGTGGGGACGGCACAGCAAGGGGTGGAAGGCGGGAGCGATGAAGCCAGCACGGGGAGAAGGACGGGTCTTGGGGTCGGCAATTCCAGGGGCACGCCCTGGACCGGCGAGAACGCGGCGACGCCTACGGGGCTGGCCGTTGCCGTAGGTAAGACCGAAACGATTGTCGAGTAGAGGGACTGATTCTCAAGAGTCAAATCCGGAACGACCTTTGGCTTGGTCAGCGGAGTGGCGAAATCCCGAGGACCGGGCACGGGGTTCTTGGGGGCGTCGAGTACGGCTGCTGCCTTGATGAGCTTTTCGGGCACAGTCTCAACTTCGTTTTCCGGGGTATCCAGCGTGGTCGGCAGCGGTTCCTCCTGGGCCACCGGCTTCTGCGGCGACAAAGAGATCCGGTTGCCGCAACGCGACCGGGCGTACAGACTGCCGTCGGTGAGCAGGGTCTCGCCATCGGTCAACGCCACGGTGTGACTCGTCCAGTAAATCTGATTGCCTTTGCGGTAGGAGAGATACACGGGTCTGACGAAGGGAGACCGGGTGGTGCGGATTTTGGCACGTTCGAATTCCTGGTAGTGACTCTCTGCCACCGGGTCGGACGCTAAAGCGGCGACCAGTTCTTCCTTACTGAACGCACCGCCCGGAATAATCGAGTAAGGATAAATGCGCCGCGGCGCATCCCGCAGCACGGCGGGATATACATCGGCCTGCTCCAGTGCCGAAGGCGAATTGAGGAAAGCCGCGGCAATACTGTCAGCGGCGCGGCGTTGCCGCCATCCGCGGAACACCCCTACGCTGCAGAACAGCAGCGATCCAGCCACAGCCGCGGCCATGGCGGCGCGATATCGCGATCGATGATGTCTGCGGCGATACCTGGCACGCTTCATACTTGGTGGTCAAGACCGGGAACAACATTCGATCCTGCGGGCTTCTGTCGAACTCAATTCTAATTCACAGTACGCGCCGGAACCATAGATCTAGACGATCATGTTGGGACAACTAAGTACCTAGCGGTCATGGTACAAACTGACTAACATGCGCCCACGGACTACAGGGAGTTTCTTGGTAGGCTTTAAGGCTACTCGGGGAAAGGATTAAGATCTTTAGGTAAGATTTCCTAAAGCTTTCGTACCATTACTCGTCGTCATGTTGAGCTGAGAGTCGCGTAACTACCGAGAGGTCTTCGAGGGTCGTGACATCGCCGGTCACGGAATTCGAGGTCACGATTTCGCGAAGGAGGCGGCGCATGATTTTGCCGCTGCGCGTTTTGGGAAGGCTGTCGGTGAAGCGGATCTGCTCAGGCTTGGCGAAGCCGCCGATTTCGTGAGCCACCCACTTGCGCAGGTCTTCCGCCAACTCGGTGTGGTTCCAGTCGCCCTTCTTCAGGGTCACAAAACAAGCCACCGCCTGGCCAGTGATCTCGTGGGGCTTTCCCACAACAGCGGCCTCGGCCACTGCGGGATGTTTCACCAATGCCGACTCCAGTTCCATGGTGCTGAGGCGATGGCCGCTGACGTTCATGACGTCATCCACGCGCCCCAGAATCCAGAAGTAGCCGTCTTCATCGCGGCGGGCGGCGTCGCCTGCCAGGTAAACGCCGTCGATGCGCTCCCAGTATTGCTGGCGATAGCGGTCGGGATCGCCCCACAAGGTCCGGGCCATGCTGGGCCACGGACGCCTCACGATCAGGAAGCCCTCCCCGTTCGCCGGCACGGGTTTGCCCTGGAGGTCCACCACGTCGGCGATTACGCCCGGAAGCGGCAGCGTCCCGGAGGCCGGCTTCAGAGGTACGGCGCCGGGCATGGGCGCGATCATGATGGCGCCGGTCTCGGTCTGCCACCAGGTGTCCACGATCGGACAGCGCTCCTTGCCTATGGTTTTGTAGTACCACTCCCAAGCTGCAGGATTAATCGGCTCGCCCACCGACCCGAGCAGCCGCAGACTCGACATGTTGTGGGCATTGGGCCACTGATCGCCCTGGCGAATGAACGCGCGAATCGCGGTGGGCGAGGTGTAGAAAATGTTGACGCGATATTTTTCGATCAGCCGCCAGAAGCGGTCGGGTTGCGGAAAGTCGGGCGCGCCCTCGTACATCATGGTGGTGGCGCCCGCGGAGAGCGGGCCGTAGACGATGTAGCTGTGACCGGTCACCCACCCGATGTCCGCGGTGCACCAGTAGGTGTCGCTGTCGCGGAGATCGAAGACCCACCGCAAGGTCATGTGAGCCTGGAGCAGGTAGCCGCCGGTGGTGTGGACGATCCCTTTGGGCTTACCGGTGGTGCCCGAGGTGTAGAGAACGTAGAGCGGGTGTTCGCTGTCGAGCTGTTCGGCGGGGCAGTCCTCACCCACGTTCCGATCGAGCTCGTGCCACCAGTGGTCGCGGCCGTCCTGCATGTGAATCGTGCCGCCGGTGCGTTGGTAGACGATCACGTCGCGCACGCTGGGGCAATCGGTAAGCGCTTCGTCCACGGCGTCCTTGAGCCGGACCTCCTTGCCGCGGCGCCAGGCGCCATCGGCGGTGATGACCACCTGCGCGGACAGATCCTGAATGCGGGCCTTCAGGGCCTCCGCGGAGAATCCGCCAAAAACCACGCTGTGAGTGATGCCCAGGCGGGCGCAGGCGAGCAACGCGACGGGCAACTCCGGGACCATCCCCATGTAGATGATGGCGCGGTCGCCGGGCTTCAGCCCGCGGCCTTTGAGGACGTTGGCAAAGCGGCACACCAGGCGATGGAGTTCCTGGTAGGAGATCATTCGCTGGTCGCCGGGTTCGCCTTCCCAGAGAATCGCGACTTTGTTCTTGCGATGGGTCGCGAGGTGCCGGTCTACGCAGTTATAGGAGACATTTGTTTTGCCGCCCACGAACCACTTCACGAAAGGCGGATTCCATGCGAAGACGTGCGTCCATTTCTGGAACCAGAACAATTCCGTTTCCGCCAGTTCGCCCCAGAACTCCTCTGGGCGTTCCGCGGCCTTCTGATAAAGCTCGCGATAGCCCTGCATGCCTTTCACATGGGCGTGTTTTACGAACTCGGGGCTGGGCGGATAGACGTTCTGGCTGGCCATAGGCGAATCTTATCAGAGTGGAATTGGTGGGGTTGACTGTGGGGCAATCATCGTTTTTTGTGGTCTGCCTGGAGTGCTCGGGTCATTTCGCGGTCCACTTCTGGATCCCGACTGAGAATCGCTCCTGCGCGCTCACCTCGACGCGCAGCGCGGTGGTGGACACAGGCTTGAATGTGACCGTGTTGAATTTGTCTTTCTCCACTGCGTATGGGTCCGAGGTCTCTACGGTCTTCCACTCTTCGCCGTCCTTGTACAGCAGCCGCCAGGAGGCGGGCACGCGGACGCTGCCCTGCCCCGTATCATCGAACCAATAGAGGCCGCACTCGGAAACAGTCGCCGCCTTTTCGAAGGTGTAGTCTACCGACTCCTGATTGCCTCGCGCGGGATACCAGTCGAAGTATCCGGCGTGGTCGTTCGACGCCGTTGGAATCTCGCCATCTTTGATCACGTCGAGGTTCCGCTGCTGCGGCTTCCCGGAAGCGGTCACCTTGGCAGTAGTGACAACCGTTGGAAACGGCAGAGGCTTGGCGCTCGCGGTAGAGTTGGGAAGCCACACGATCATCTGGCCGCGCCCTCGATTGGCCCAGGCATAGTAGGGGATCGCGGTGAAGTCCTGCTCCTTCTTCGTAACGTTGCCCTGGGCATCGAAAGCCAATGCGACTGCCTTGCCTTTGACTACCTCGACGCCTTTCAGCAGGTCGGACTTATACGCCGCGGTAAGCTTCGCGGAGTCGGGCAGCATGAGGTTCCGCACTTTGCCGTCCGGGTTGTCCACCCATTCGGCGGCGTAGACGATGGGCCCGCGTTCGATCGCGACGCGGCCCCGGTCGGCCGCAACCAGGCTGTTCGCCAGAACGCGCCGGATTGGCATCGGCAGACCCAATTCGATGGTGTCGCCGGCCTTCCAGGTACGGGCGAGCGCCACGTAGCCCTTATCGAGCTTCACGGCAACCGGTCTGCCGTTGACCTTGAGAACCACCGGTTCGGCATTCTTGTCCGCGAAGCTGTACAGGTCGCTGGCAATCGGCTCGTCGCGCGCCCATCCGGGGATGCGCACGTTGATGGTGAGAGCGGCTGCCTGATCGGGACTGACGGTCATCTTCACGGCGCCATCCCAGGGGTAGCGCGTTTCCTGCATCATTTTGACGCTGCGGCCATTGTCCATTTTGATTTCAGCGGTGCTGCCCATGTAGAGGTTGACCCACAGGGCATCGTTGCGCTGCGCGTACACGTAGCCCGGGACTGAGGCCATGAAGCGCGTGATGTTCCCCGGGCAGCAGGCCACGCCGAACCACGGGCTGCGCTGGTCCTTCCCGGCATTGCCGGTGGCCTCCAGCGGATTCTCGTAGAAGAACGTTTTGCCATCGAGCGCCACGCCGGAGATCAGGCCGTTGTAGAGCGTCCGCTCCATCACGTCGATGTACTTGGAATCGGCATGCAGCAGAAACAGGCGATGATTCCAATAGTCGTTGCCCACCGCGGCGCAGGTCTCGTTGTACGCGCTCAGGTTGGGCAGTTCGTAATCGACGCCGAAGGATTCGCCCGCGGCGCGCGCGCCCACGCCGCCGGTGACATGCAGCTTCTTGCCGGCGACATTGTCCCAGATCTTGTCGAGCGCGTTGACATAGGCCATGTCGCCGGTGAGCGCCGCAACGTCCGCCATACCGGAGTACATGTACATGGCGCGGACGGCGTGGCCGCCGGCGACGGCCTCGGTCTGGTCCACCACGCGCTGCTGGGCCTGCACGTACGGGTTGCCGGCTCCCTGTTCGGAACTGGCGGGCCCGCGCGAATCGAGCATGAACTTGGCGAGATTGAGGTAGCGCGGATCGCCGGTCACGCGGTAGAGCTTGGCCAGGCCCATCTCGACGATCTGGTGGCCCGGCCAGATGGCACGCTTGCCAGGGCCGAAGGTCTGGTCGAGCAGATTGGCGGTGCGGAGCGCGATGTCGAGCAGCGTGCGCTTGCCGGTGGCCTGGTAGTGCGCCACGGCTGCCTCGTAGAGGTGACCGAGATCGTACAGTTCGTGGCTGTTCACGCCTTCCAGGATCCAGCGCTCGTTGCCGGACCACGGATGGGGATGCAGCGGATCGATAGTGCGCGCGGTGTAGAGGTAGCCGTCCGGCTCCTGGGCCGCGGCGACCTTTTCGACGAGGCCGTCGATATAGGCGTCGAGCTTGGGGTCGGGGTGCACGCTCAGGGTATAGGACGCGCCTTCGATCACTTTGTAGACGTCGGTGTCGTCGAAGGGATATGGCGGATACTTGTGGTTCTCGAACGGCTCGCCGCGGAGAGCTTTGGCGGCGCGGATGAAATTATCGACGCGCCCGGTTTCTTCGTCTTTCTGGAAAGCGAAGGGAATGGTGACCGTGCGGTTGGTCTCGATGCGCGGAGCCCAGAATCCGTCGTTGACGTGGACGGCGGTGAAGGGAACCGGCTTCACCGGATAGTCGCGGGTCTGCGCGAGTAAGGGCCACAGGAAGCCCGCGAGCATGGTCCCAGCGAATGCTGCAATCGCTTTCATGGCTATAACGTAGCACATGGGTGTATCAAGGCACCGAAGGGTTGACTGACATCCAGTGGGGTGGCCCACTCGCCCGTAACGCGTGTGAAGCCGGAGCAGGCCTCGAGAGCGAAAATGTGGACGCCGCCCCGGCGCATGAGCGGGGAACGCCGGCTCGACTGGGAAGAACCCGGCGCGGGAGCGACGCTATGCGATAACCATGAGCGCCAGTCGGGCCACCGGGGTGGGGAGCAGAGTGGGAACGCGGCAGCCTCGAAAACCCCTCGTCGCCACTGGCACGGTGCACGCCCGACAAGCGCCGATGAGTCGGGGCGCGGCAGGCCGGAGGGCCTGCGCCACGTCGGCTCATCCATGTTCTTCAGGAGGACCAGAGACCAGCGCGGCTTCGGGAGTTCTGAGGCCCTCCGGCTCCTGATATAGCGTCCGGCGATTGTTGCTCTTGGTCAGCATTAACTGCACGTCGCTGATGTGGCGCTCCTCGAAGGCGCCTTCGCAGTAGGCCAGGTAATAGTCCCACATGCGCGTGAAGCGGTTGTCGAAGCCCAGGGCCTTCACCGATGGGAGCGACGCGTGGAAGCGCTCGCGCCACGCCGCCAGGGTGCGCGCGTAGTGGCGGCCCATGTCGTCCAGGTGGAAAGGTGACAGTCGCGTGGCGCGGGCAAGCGACGCGAGGATGCCGCCCAACGATGCCAGCTCGGAGCCAGGAAAAATGTATTTCTGAATCCAGTCCACCTGCTTCCGGTAGGCAGCGAACTTGCGTTCGTTGATGGTGATGGTCTGCAGGAGCATGGAGCCGTCCGGTTCCAACAGCCGGTCGCAGGCGCCGAAGTACTGGTCGTAGAACTCGTATCCGACGGCTTCGAACATCTCGATGCTCACGATCTTGTCGAAACGGCCGCGCAGGTTCCGATAATCTTCGAACAGCAGCTCGATGCGGCGCCCCGCATCATCGCGGTCGAACGATTGCCGGGCATAGTCGTGCTGCTGGCGGCTGATGGTGGTGGTAGTGACGCGGCAGCCGTAGTTGCGAACCGCGTGCAGCGCGAAGGCGCCCCATCCGGTGCCGATCTCGAGGACGCGGTCCTCGGGGCGGAGGTCCAGCTTGCGGCAAATGCGGTCGAGCTTGCGGATCTGCGCCGTTTCGAGCGGATCGGCCGCGCTCTCATACCAGGCGCAGGAATACATCATGCTGCGGTCGAGGAAGAGGTGAAAGAATTCGTTGCTCAAATCGTAGTGCGCCCCGATGTTGCGGCGGCTCCCCGCGATGGTGTTGGCCTTCATGCCGTGGCACAGGCGCTCGATGAATCCCCGGAAAGCAGAGAGGAAGCCGTTGTTTTGCTCCAGGCGGTCGAGATTGCGGACCGCCAGCCGGACCACCGAAACGAGGTCGGGCGAGGACCAGTCAGCATCCATGTACGACTCGCCCATGCCGACGTCGCCGCCGGTGAGGGCGCGCTGGTAGAAGCGCTCGTTGTGCACTACCAGGATTGCTCGCAGCTCGCTGGCGGGATCGCCGAAATGCGTGGTGCGGCCGCCGGAAATGAGTTCGAGCGAGCCGCCGGTGAGCCCTTCGAGGGTCTTCAGAAACAGCTTTCGGGTGGATGAAACAAGCCAGTCATTCATGGGTGGAAACCTCGCGAGCAACGCGCCGGCCCGGATGGGTGAATACCGGCACTTTCTTCATGTAGAGGCGCAGCGCCTCCCAGTGGATGGCGGCAATCACCTTGGCGGTCATCCAGGGATGCATTCCGAGCGCTTCGAGGAGGGATTTGGAGGACCAGGGCCGGCGGCAAAGATTCAATGTGGCGTCGAAAGTGGACTTGCCATCGGCGAGCGTGTTCATGTGCGCGGTGAGATGCCCGGCCGGCGGGGTCAGCACGAAGTCGTAATCGAGCCGCATGTCCATGAAGGGAGAAACGTGCATCATTTTGGGGCACCGGTAGCCCAACGCCTTGCCCGGGGATCCGGCCGGGCGATGATTCGCCGGCGACAGCCAGTAATTGTGGGTCTCACCGAAGGTATTGTTCACTTCGGCCAGCACCAGTTGTAAGGTTTCCGCGGAGTCGTAGCAGTAGAAGAACGAGATTGGATTGAAATTGTAGCCCAGGTACCTTAAGTGAGTCAGGAGGAAGATAGGGCCGTCGGGCAGGGTGACTCCGTTCGCTGCCGCATCCTCTTTGAGGCGCTGCCGCAAGGGGGTCCTGGGATCCCCGAAATGGTCCCTTTCGTCAAAGCTCGCCCAATTCCAGCGATTGTAGCTGAGAAATGGGGAGATGCGAGTCTGTTGGGGAATCCGGTCGATATCGAGGAACGCCATGAAAAGGCGGTAGGTAAATTCGTGGCGCGTGGGTTGGAACCGGCGGTGCCGCAGGGTGCCGAAATAGAAGGCGGAGTCCATAGTCAGTCCGACGTGGCGCGGGCACTCCTGCCGGCCGCGCCGGGCCTCGTCTCGGCGCTTTTCGGGTCAACGTGTCCCGGGCGGCAGCCTCGAAAACCGCCCTGGTACGAGACTTGGTGGCGGCCAAGCGTACGGGAGAGTTGGGACGCGGCAGCCTCGAAAGCCCTTCGCTGCATCGACTCACTTGGGGGCCAACAACCGCCGAGATGAGTCCCGGCGCGGCAGACACGAGTGTCCGCGCCACTCAGCACGCTACCCCCAACGCCCGCGCTACCCGCAGTGCGGAGTTCAATCCGTCTTCATGGAACCCGTAAAACCAGTAGGCGCCGCAGTAGTGGGTTCGATTGTGGCCGCTGATCTCGCCCCAACGGGCTTGTGCTGCGATGGCCGGGCGCGTGTAGAGCGGGTGCTCATAATACGTCTGCAGAATGACCATCGCCGGATCGATGGCGCCATCGGCGTTCAACGTCACGCAGTAATCTTCCGCCACGTCGAGTGACTGCAGGCGGTTCATATGGTAGGTCACGGTGACCGCTTCCGGCGCGTCTTGCCTGAGGTTGTAGTTCCACGAGGCGCGCGACCGGCCTCGACGCGGCAACAGGCGGGAGTCGGTGTGCAGACAGGTGGCATTCAGGCTGGTGGCGAAGTTTCCCAGCACCTCTCGCTCGCACTCGCTGGGAGATTCCAGCAGAGGCAGGATCTGATCTCCGTGGCAGGCGAACACCACCTGGTCGAAGGTCATGGGCGATGGCGCCCCCGAAGGACGCGACCGGAAGTTCAGGGTAACGCCGGACGCGGTTCGCGCGATAGAGGCGATGTCTCTCTCGCGGTAGATGCGGTCGCGGTAGGGAGCGGTCATGGGCCCGATATACTGACGGCTTCCGCCGCGAAGCACCTTCCATTTCGGGTGGGTGTTGATTCCCAGGATCCCGTGGTTATCGAAAAAGCGAATCAGCGTGAGGGCTGGGAAGGAGCGGATGGTATCGAATGACATCGACCAGACCGCCGACGCCATCGGAAACAGGTAGCGCTCGCAAAACTCGGGCAGGTATTTACCCTCGTCCAGGAAGTCGCCCAGCGTGGCGCTCTCGGCGCCCGGCGAATTCAAAAGCGCCGGAGCCGTGCGATTGAAACGCAGGATCTCGCGGAGCAGACGGTATTGAGAGGGCCGGAAGAGATTCGACCGCTGGGCGAAAAAGCCGTTCAAGCCGCGGCTGGAGTATTCGAATCCGCTGGAGGGGCAACTCACCGCAAAAGACATGTCGCTGGGCTGAGTTTCCACTCCCAATTCCGCGAACAGCCGGACCAGGTTCGGATAAGTGCGATCGTTGTGGACAATGAATCCGGTGTCGATGGGAAGCGGTCCACGGCTGGACTCGACGGTCACGGTATTGGTGTGGCCGCCCAGGCGTCCCTCCTTCTCAAAAAGGGAAACCTCGTGCATGCGGCTGAGGTAATACCCGGCGGCCAGGCCTGAAATGCCGCTGCCGATCACGGCAATGCGCACTAGGCAGCCTCGCGAACGGCGCTGCCGGGGTCGCGGAACGGGCGCAGGTCGCGAGCGATTCCCAGCAGGCTCAGGAATTTCAATACCACATACGTGATGTCCACTTCCCACCACCGGTAGCCTTGCCGGCAACTCGTCATCGAGAAGTGGTGGTTGTTGTGCCAGCCCTCGCCTAGCGTCACCAGCGCGAGAAGCCAGTTATTCCGGCTATGGTCGGGCGTGTCGAAGCGCCGGGTCCCCACGATGTGCGCCAGGGAATTGATGGCGAAGGTGAAATGGTAGAGGAGCACTGTGGACAGAAGGTATCCCCAGATCAACACCGAAGGCCCCGCGAGAGCCAGGCATGCGGCCAGAACGGCGGTCGGCACCCAATGGTGCCGGTCGAGCCAGCGAAGTTCGGGGTAACGGGTGAAATCAGCGATGCGTTTCGGGTCGTAGGTGTCGTGCTCGTTGGAAAGTACCCAGCCGGCGTGAGACCACCAGAAACCGCGTTGCCAGGGAGAATGGATGTCCTCTTCGCGGTCGGAGTACCGGTGGTGTTCGCGATGGAGTGCCGCCCACCAGAGGACCCCCTTCTGCCCCGAGCTTTGGGCCAGGCAGGCGAGCAGGAATTGCGCCACCCGCCCCAACTTGTAGCTGCGGTGGGCGAAATACCGGTGATATCCCGCCGTGACTCCGAACATGCGGACCCACAGGGTCAACGCCGCCAACCCCGCCAGCCGCCAGGAGAACGGCACTAAGAATACCGCCGCCGCCCCCAGGTGAATCAGGACGAATGGGATGACCGAGCCGAATCGATAAATCCGCAAACTCACCTCCCGTATTGATCTACGATAAACTGGCCGGACCGGATGTGTCCAAGAAAATACAGTAAGCTTACAGAGAAAACACAATCCGGGCAGGACGGGCGGGCCGTATAGTGGATGGCGGGGCGTTCCGGCTCGGTGGCCGGATTGCCGGCGAGGGGACCCGTGAAGCTGTTCTTGAAGATTTTGTTCGGCGCGATTTTCCTGTGGATGACGGTGGCCACCATACGCACCAGCCTGGAAGTCAGCCTTTGGGCGGCCATGCCGGATTACGCCAGGAATCCTTGGGCGATGGCCACACTTTACGATGCTTACTGCGGCTTCATCACCTTCTTCGTGTGGGTAGTCTATAAGGAGAGGCGCATCGGGCCCTGCATTCTGTGGTTCCTGCTGATCATGGGCTTGGGAAACATTGCCATGTCGGTTTACGTGCTGATCCAGCTTTTCCGGCTCAAGCCGGACGAGCCCGCGGAGAAGATACTCTGGAGGCAAGCGTGACGGTCGGGCAGATGTTCCGGCGCAAGGTCGTCCAGCCCTTCATCGAGCTGCTGAAGCAGGGGATCACGCCGGAGCGCATTTCCCTGACGATTGCTTTGGGGATAACGCTGGGGGTGACCCCGGTGCTCGGTTCCACGAGCCTGCTGTGCGCCCTGGCCGCGCTGTTTTTGCGCCTCAATCTGCCGGCCATCCAACTGGTGAACGGCCTGGTCTATCCGCTCCAGCTTACGATGCTGGTACCGTTTCTGCGGATCGGGGCCTGGATGTTTCGGGTGGCCCCTCCAGCCGTTTCGGTGCCGGTGCTGTTCCGGATGATTCGGGCCGATATGTGGCACGCCATCGCGACCCTCTGGACGGCCACGATGCATGCCCTGGTCGCCTGGCTGACGCTGGGCGCCATCGCAACCGGCCTGTTGTACCTGATCCTGGTCCCGGTCTTGCGCGGGCTCTGGCGGCGTGAGCGGGCGGCAACGGAGGTCGCCGCCTGATGGTGACCCTGATCTGGACCGGCGCGCTGGCGGTCGCCGGCCTGATGCTGGTCCTCTGGCTGGTCCACCTGGCGCTGCGGAATGCCGCGATTGTGGATGCGGGGTGGGCTGGCGGCCTGGCGCTGCTGGGGATCCTCTACGGCGCCGGCGGCGATGGCTGGGCTGGGCGCCGAATAGTCATTGCGGTGATGGCCGCGGCCTGGGGGTTGCGGCTGGCGTTTTACCTGCTCTTCACCCGGGTGCTGGGTCATCCCGAGGAGGGCCGGTATGTGCAACTGCGGCGCGAGTGGAAGACGAACATTCCGTTGAAATTCTTCTTCTTTTTCGAGTTTCAGGCGCTCCTGTGCGTGGTGCTGTCGGCGCCGTTTCTGCTGGCGGCAGTGAATCCGGAGCCCCAACTGTCGTGGCTGGAGTACGCCGGGGCAGTATTGTGGCTGGCGGCGATCAGCGGAGAGATCGCGTCTGACTGGCAACTAAGCCGTTTCAAAGCCGATCCCCGAAACAAAGGCAAGACCTGCCGGGCCGGCTTGTGGAACCTCTCGCGCCACCCCAACTACTTTTTCGAGTGGCTCATCTGGATGGCGTTCGCCATCTTTGCGCTGGCTTCCCCGTATGGGTACATCGGACTGCTTTCACCGGCGCTGATCCTGTATTTCCTGTTCAAGGTTACTGGGATTCCCGCCACCGAAGCGCAGGCCCTGCGCAGCCGCGGCGAGGATTACCGCCGATACCAGCAAACCACCAGCGCCTTCGTGCCCTGGTTCCCCAAGCAATAGTTATCCAGGAGAATATCGTGTCCACCCAGACTCTGGAGCAGCTCAAACCCGGCGTCGATGCGCCACCAGCGTGGTACAACGGCCTGCTGGAAAAGGATCTCGTTCCCGACGGGCTCATCCGTCTCGGCATCCGGCGCCTGCTGCGCGAGCGACTACGCGAAGAGAGCCGCGGAGGCGTGGAATCGCAGGCCGCCCGCATGGCCGCATTTGTGGAGCGGCTGCGGTCCAGCCCCATTGCCATCGAAACCGGCGCCGCCAATCAGCAGCATTACGAGGTGCCCGCGGAGTTCTTCCAGTGCATTCTGGGACCGCGGCTGAAATACAGCTCCTGCTTTTGGCCCCAAGGTGTCGCGACGCTTGCGCAAGCGGAAGAGGCGATGCTCGGTCTGACGGCGGAGCGCGCCCGGATCGGGGACGGGCAGGACATCCTGGAGTTGGGCTGCGGTTGGGGCTCCTTCTCGCTCTTTGCCGCGGAACGCTTCCCGGGCAGCCGCATTCTCGGCGTCTCGAACTCCCGTACCCAGAAGGCCTTCATCGACGGCGAAAAGGCGCGACGCGGCGTGCGCAATCTGGAAATTGTGACCGCGGATGTCAATACCTTCGAGACGGGGCGCCGATTTGACCGCGTTGTCTCGGTGGAGATGTTCGAACACATGCGCAACTACGCCAGGCTGCTGGAGAAGGTGTCTTCCTGGACACGGCCGGGCGGGATGCTGTTCGTGCACGTCTTCGCGCACCACCGGTTTGCGTATCCCTTCGAGGTGCGCGATGCCTCCGACTGGATGGCGAAACAGTTCTTCACGGGCGGCCTGATGCCGAGCGACGACCTGCTGCTCTACTTTCAGGATCATTTCCGCATCCGCGACCACTGGGTGTTGGACGGCACGCACTACCAGCGCACCGCCGAAGCGTGGCTGCGTGAATTGGACGGTCGACGCGCGGAGGTGCAGGCGATCTTCGCCAAGGCGTATCCGGCAGGCGAAGCGCTTCGCTGGCTCGTCCGGTGGCGGGTGTTTTTGATGGCCTGCGCCGAGTTGTGGGGATTCCGTGATGGGCAGGAGTGGATCGTCTCCCATTATCTGTTCGAGAAAGCAGGCAAGGAGTAACCTGGAAGCGATGGCTGTCTCGCCGATCGTACCTCTCGTTCCGGTGGACGAGTACCCGGAATCCAGCTACCGTCCGGAAATGGAATACGTGGATGGTTTCCTCGTGGAGCGTGGAATGCCGACCATTGCTCACGGCCTGTTGCAGATGATTCTGGGTTCCCACTTCCGCCTTTTCCGACAGCAGTTTCGATTTGCTGTTATCTCCGAGGCTCGTACACAGATTGTGGAACGCGCCGACACCGCGTCCCCGACGTCATCCTCTGCCCATTGCCTTTGCCCGCTGGAAAGATCGTGACTTCGGCCCCTTCGTGATCAGGATCCTGTCGCCAGACGACAAGACATCCGAGCAATTGCAGCGATTCCAGGCCTACAAGCGGATCGGGGTTCTTCATGTTATCCTTCTCGATCTCGAAGAATACCTTGCCTTTCGGTTTGAAGACGGTTCTCTGCTCCAGTCACGGTTCACCACGCTCGATCTGCCGTCGGGCTCGGTCCCCTTCGACAGCGAGGCACGGTTTCGCCAACTCATGGACGAACGGGCCGAAGGCTAAGCACGTTGACAATACGCGGCAGGCCGGGGTAAAACCGGCACATGCCAAACACTTCCCGGCGGGGCTTCCTGGCCGCGAGCCTCGGCGCATTCGCCGCGGCGCGGTTCTGCCGTGCCGAAGGCGCCGCCGACCTGGCCGTGCTGACGCTGAAGCAGGCTTCCGAGCAGATTCGCGCTCGCAAGGTCACTCCGCTGCAGCTCACCGAAGCCTGCCTTGACCGCATCAAGACTTACAACCCGAAGATCAACGCCTGGATCACCGTGATGCGCGACAAGGCCCTGTCGCAGGCGAAATCGCTTGGCGAGGAGCAGGCAGCCGGACGCTTCCGCAGTCCGTTGCACGGGATTCCGATCGGCCTGAAGGACAGTATCGACACTGCCGGAACGCGAACCACCGCAGCCAGCGCCGTGTACGAGTATCGCTTCCCATCCGAAGACGCCGAAGTCGTGCGGCGGCTCAAAGCGGCAGGCGCGGTCCTGATCGGGAAGTGCAACATGCATGAGTTCGACGCCGGCGCCACATCCGCCGTCAGTTACTGGGGCCCCGTGCGAAATCCGTGGAACCTGGAGCGAGTGGCGGGCGGCGCCTCCGGCGGGTCGGCAGCGGCGGTCGCCATGGGCAATTGCTTCGCGGCCCTCGGAACCGATGCCGGCGGGGCGGTCCGCACGCCGTCCTCCTACTGTGGCGTGGTTGGCCTGAAGCCGACGTTTGGCCGTGTCAGCATGCGCGGCATCATCCCGTTCGCCTGGTCGCTCGATCATTGCGGCCCCATCGCCCGTACAGTCGAGGATGCCGCTTTGCTCTT
>Ga0335081_10010711_pt1 | contig 14836 bp, 12 predicted proteins | sample Lox_Sample_35_FD_206713 | JGI IMG/M metagenome (GOLD analysis project Ga0335081, IMG submission 206713) | Soil microbial communities from Loxahatchee National Wildlife Refuge, Florida, United States - Lox_Sample_3.5 | ecosystem: Environmental > Terrestrial > Soil > Wetlands | place: USA... | reverse complement strand
CTTTGCTTTCCGACTGCCTCAAAGCACCCTTTCGTCGGAAGGATAAGTTGTGAAATGTTTCTTTTTGACAATGACAAAAATCTGAGTTAACTCAATTCTATAAGGCTTCATTCCGCTCTATGATACACGCCAAGATAAATCTCTCAGAATATTCGTTCTATTCGGCAAGGGTCCTCTGGAGGGGTCCATTTCTCAGTCGACTACTCTTCAGATTAATGGTCACCAACCAGACCTCAGAAGCCCCGGGGGTTGTTGAACCTTCATAAGGATGGCGGGAGAGGGGAGGTGAAGATAGGAATTTAGGTAGGAAACGGTTTGAAACCGTTCCTTTACAGGAGTTATTAAAAATCAAATTCTTTGCATGGGGCGCTATGCGACGTGAAGAAGGAGGTAACAATGCGCCTTCCCAAATTTGAATACCTGGAACCGAGATCGCTTAAGGAGGCTTCCAAGGCTCTTGCCGCAGACCCTGTAGGAACTCTTCTTCTTGCCGGAGGGACAGATCTCATTGTCAACATGAAACACGGGGTGATCCAGCCCAAACGGCTCATCAACCTCAAGGCCATCCCAAAATTGGCTTATATCTCGGATGCAAAGGATGGATTGAAAATTGGCGCGTTAACCACTCTTCACGATCTCGCTTCTTCTCCGTTGATTCAGGAGAAATATTCCACTCTCAGGCAGGCTGCCAGGGAGGTTGCTGCGTATGCTCATCAGACGATGGGAACTCTGGGTGGAAATCTATGTCAGGGAAACCGTTGCCGTTTCTATAATCAATCGGTTTTCTGGAGGGGCACCAGATCGACTTGCTATAAAGCCGGAGGAGAGGTTTGCCATGTAGTTCCTGCCCCTCCGACAGGCGGGCGGAAGCCTAAAGAATGCCATTCAACTTATTGCGGGGATATAGCTCCCGCCCTGATTGCTATGGATACCAGGATTAAGCTGGCTGGTCCTACACAAGAACGGACTCTTCCCCTTAAGAAACTCTATACTCAGGACGGGAAAAAACCTCTGTCTTTGAGGAAAGGAGAAATCCTCAAGGAAATTTTTGTCCCCTTCCCTTCTGGCTGCAATCTCTATCTCAAATGGAGGCTGAGAGACTCCCTTGACTTCCCTATTGTCTCTATAGCCCTCCATCTTGAAAAAAATGGCGAGGGCGGAATTGACAGGGCAAAGGTCATCTTCAGTGGAGTAGGCCCTGGGCCGGTGGAGGTGTCGGAAGCGGAAAAAATGCTTAAGGATGCATCTCTTGACGACCTAACAATTGAGAAGGTTTCCCATCAGGCAGTCAAGGAGATCTCTCCGATGCGAACTTCCATTGCCTCCCCCGCCTATAAACGAAAGATTGCCGGGATCCTTCTGAAACAAGCAATGGACAAATTGCGGAATGCGGAATGATGATTGCTGAAGTCACACCCCAAATGAGAAATCCAAACGCGAGATCAAATATTCCGAACTCCGCAATCTGAAATCCGAGATATTCCCCTTGCCCTTAGTGGGAGAGGGTGGAGACGAGGGGGAAAGGAGTTCTGCATGAAACGTACCATCAAGCTTCATGTCAACGGGGAAGAGTTCGAAGTCCTCACAGAAGAGAACAAAACCCTTCTTGAGGTCTTAAGAGAGGACCTCGGGTTAACAGGAACAAAGCGGGGTTGTGATCTGGGCGCCTGTGGGGCATGCACCGTGCTTATCGATGGAGGCCCCCACCTCTCCTGCCTCACATTAGCAGCAGCCGTTCAAGGGAAGAAGATTATGACGATTGAGGGGCTTGCTCAAGAGGGGGAACTCCATTCCATCCAGAAGGCCTTCGTCGAAAAGGGGGCAATTCAGTGTGGATTCTGCACACCCGGGATGATTTTGACAGCAAAAGCTTTTCTCGATGAGCATTCTCATCCTTCAGAAAGAGAGGTGAAGAAAGCGATTTCCGGAAATCTCTGCCGTTGTACAGGCTACGTGAAGATTGTGGAGGCAATTATCTCTGTGACAAAAAACTCGTAGCCAACCAATTATTCTTAATAATTTTTTGGCCCATTCGAAAACAGGGAGAGCAAAGTGAGAGAATATGAGATTATAGGGAAGTCCCTCCCAAGGGTAGATGGAATTGAAAAGGTAACAGGACAGGCCAAATTTACAGTCGACATGGCTATGCTTGGTATGCTTCATGGAAAATTTTTGAGAAGCGCATACCCTCATGCAAGGATCCTCTCTATCAATGTGGAAAAAGCAAAAAGGCTCTCAGGTGTGAAAGCAGTCATCACTCGGGACGATGTGGCTGGCATTCGATATGCTTTTGTGGATACGCCCAGGTATCCTGCAGATGAGACGCCGCTGGCTGTAGACAAGGTCCGATATATCGGAGATGAGGTGGCCGCTGTGGCTGCAATTGATCTCGATACTGCTGAGGAAGCCATCCGCCTGATTGAAGTGGATTACAAACCTCTAACCCCGGTCTTCGATCCTGAAGAAGCGATGAAAACCGGGGCTCCGGATGTCCATGAGCCCTTTGAATTAGGGGCAAAGACCGAATGGGAAGACTGGGGTGTCCGCCGCGATAAGAGAGCTCTCGACTGGAGAGATGCAAAGAATCTGAGTGGCCGTACAAGCGTTGCCTTTGGCGATGTCGAAAAAGGATTTGCCCAGTCAGACTACGTGAGAGAGGACCGTTTCGAAACGAAGGCCACGGCTCACTGTGCTTTAGAGCCCCATGCTGCCCTGGCTTCTTTTGAACCCTCTGGAAAGCTGAACATGTATCTCTCAAGCATGGGGATTTTTTACAAGCGGTTCATCCTTGCAAAAACCCTCGGTCTTCCAATCAGCCAAGTCCGGATTCTCAAAACCTATGTAGGCGGGGCGTTTGGCGGAAAGATCGATCTTTTCCCTTATGAATTCTGTGCAGCTTTCCTTTCTCGTCTGACAGGAAAGCCTGTCCGGTTTGAGATGGAAAGAGAAGAGGTCTTCACCTGCACGCGACAGAGACATCCGACGATCGTCCATATCAAGACGGGTGTGAAGAGGGACGGAACCATTCTGGCCCAGAAAATAAAATTCATTGCCGACAATGGAGCGTACCGCGGCTCTGGTGCCATTGTCGTTTACCTGGGCCATGCCTTCAGCATCCCCGTTTATTCCGTTCCCAATTATCACTACGAAGGATATTCCGTCTATACCAACAACCCCATTCGAGGACCTCAGAGGGCTCACGGCTCGCCTCAGATTCGATTTGCCGTCGACTCCCAAATTGAGATGATCGCTGAAGAACTTGGACTCGACCCACTCGAAATCATGCTCAAGAACGCACGGAAGAAGGATGATATCCTTCCCAACGGCGATGTCCTCAAAAGTTGCGGCCTTTCTGAATGCCTTCAAAAAGCGGCCCAGACCTCGGGCTGGAAGAAATGGAGGGGAGATAGAGTGAAAAGGACTCAGGAGCGCGAATCGGCATCACGATATAAAAGAGGTCTGGGGATGTCTTCTTGTTCGATGTTTAGCGGCGCGCCCTTCTACCCTTTTGCCTCTTCAGCCCTTGTCAAGCTCCACGATGATGGAAGTGTCACGCTCTTCACCGGCGCGACCGAAATGGGTCAGGGCTCGGATACCACGATGGCCCAGGTTGCTGCTCAGGAGTTGGGACTCCAATTGGAAGACGTAAGGGTCGTCTCTGGAGATACTGAACTCTGTCCCATTGACCATGGCCAGTTCTTAAGCGGCGGAGCCTTTGTGACCGGCAATGCCGTCAGACTGGCTGCTGCCGATGCTAAATCCCAATTATTAAAGTTGGCCGTTGAGGTATTGGGTGTGGATGAACCAGATCTTGAGACAAAAAAGAAACGCTTTTATGTCAGAGGAAACTCCGATAAGAGTGTCTCCTATGCTGAATTGATCCAGTTGAGTGTTCAGAGGAACAACGGAGACCCGATCATCGGGAAGGGAAACATGAAGGCTGTTCAGGAGGCGGAATTCTATCCGAGTCTGGCAAAAACCAAAGGCCACTTTACTGATGCTTATGGATTTGCTGTGCAGGTCGCCGAAGTGGAGGTCGATACTCAGACCGGTCTTGTCAAGGTGCTTAAGACCGTGACTTATCACGACTGCGGATTCCCGTTGAATCTATCTATCGTCGAAGGGCAAGTCCATGGAAATGTTTCCATGGGATTGGGACAGGCTTTATGGGAGGAGATTTTACTGGAAGGGGGACAGATTCAGAATCCAACCTTTCTCGATTATCGAGCTCCTTTGGCTACTGAAACACCCAAGATGATCAGCGAAATGGTAGAAACACGAGATCCTGGCGGTCCGTACGGAGCCAAGGAGGTAGGTGAAGGCTCCATTTCCGGGATCTTAGCAGCGGTTGCGAATGCCGTTTACGATGCTATCGGCATTCGCTTTACCCGGCTTCCGATCACACCTGAAAAAGTCTTGGAGGCCCTATGGAAAAAGTGATCATGTTTAAATCAGAATTGGAGACCATGTCGAGGGAGGCATTGCTGGATTACCAGCTCGGCCTCTTCAGAAAGCAGATGGCTTATGTCTACGAACGAGCCCCCATGTATAAAAGAAAGTTTGATCAGGCGGGCGTCCAACTTGGAGATATCAAGACCATCGATGATGTTCAAAGAATTCCCTTTACAGTGAAAGAAGAACTAAGACAGAGTCAAGAAAAATATCCTCCTTTCGGAGACTTTCATTGCATTTGTGCGGAAGAAGGCGTGAGAGTCTTTCAAACCACGGGCACAACAGGCATCCCTGTTCGTTCTCTCTTGAGTAAAAAAGATTGGTATGTCAACTACTATGAACAGTTTATGTATTTTATGTACGGCTATGGAATTACCAAGGCGGATACCATATTTATCCCCTTTAACTACGGACTTTATTTAGCCTGGTGGGGAATCCACTCATCTTTTGAGCAAGGAGGTGTTCTCGTCATCCCGGGGGGTGGACAGAGTTCTGAAGACCGAATCAGAAATATTCTTGAATGGAAGCCCACCGTCGTTTGTGGAACGCCCACTTACATCCTTTTCCTCGGGGAGACTGCTAAGAAGATGGGTGTGGATCTATCAAAGACGACTGTTCGGGTTGTCATTACTGCCGGAGAACCAGGGGCTCAGGTTCCCTCAACAAAAAAATTGATTGAAACCACCTGGAGTGCCAAAAACTATGATGACATTGGTTCCACAGAAATCTCCAACTTCGGTTTTGAATGTGTCGCTCAAATGGGAACTCATATTATTGAAAGTATGTTTCTTGCAGAGGTCATTGATCCAGTAACGGGCAAAACCCTTGGTTCGGGCCAAGAGGGAGAATTGGTGCTCACAAACCTTTGCTGTGAATCAATGCCTTTGATCCGATGGCGGATGGGCGATATCGTCAAATTCGATGTGAAGAAATGTGACTGTGGCAGAACATTCCTCCGACTGGAGGGAGGAATCATCGGTAGGGCAGACGATATGTTCCAATTTGGCGGAGTCAATATCTTTCCCTCCGCCATCGAAAATTTCGTTCGCGAAACAAAGGGGTTCTCAAATGAATATCAAGTCATCGCCCCTAAAATGGGATCAGGAAAGCGTCTAAGGATTCGGGTGGAACCCTCCTCCTCTGCACTCTCCAAGGAGGAGATGGATCAAGCAGTGAAGGCCTTCAAGAATGTCTTTAAATTTCGGATTGGGGTCACTCCAGATGTGGAAGCCATGAAGATTGGTGAACTTCCCCGATTTGAGGGCAAAGCCAAGCGGGTCATCCGGGAGTCTTAAGGCTCAAACGAACGGAGGTGGTTAAACCAATTGGATGGAACAAGACTTTCGGCGCTTGACAACGTTTTGAGCATTCATATAACGGAATAACATTTTACGAGAAGGAGGCCTCTATGAAGAACAAATCATTAGTCAGTAATATCGGCATAAGGTCACCCTTGATGTTAATTATTGTGACCTTCCTATGTGTTCTGAATCCGCAAGTATCTATCGCCCAGCCCATCGTACTCGGTGTTCCTATTTCCCGAGGGTATCCCGACGGCGTGGACGCAGAAAGAGGAATAACCTTGGCGGTGGAAGAAATTAACGCCAAGGGCGGAGTTAATGTAGCCGGAACAAAGCGTCCTTTCAAAATTGAAATAAGCGACACCCGCGACCTTGAACCAGGGGTCCCCGTGGCCGAGGCACTTCTGGCAGTGGAGAGATTAATTATCGAGAAAAAGGCAAATTTTATTATAGGTGGTCCTATTCGGTCGGAGGGAGCTTTGGCAGCCATGGACGTACTGTCTAAGCATAAGACAGTGTCCATACTCTCCGCAGGAGTTTTAAGCCCTGCCTATCACAAGCGCATAGCTGATAACTACGATAAGTACAAATATTGCTTTAGAACAACGGGGAACGTAGTCCCTATGATAGAGGGGACAATTCGCACTTTTGAGTCGATTAGAGCCAAGAAAGGATTTGATAAAGCTTTTATCATGGTGCAGGATGTCGCCCATGCTCGGGCTGCTGGTAGCGCTGTGAAAGACGGACTTGAAAAGAAAGGGTGGAAAATCGTTGGGCATGAGGTATATCCAACAGGAGCTACCGACTTCTCTGTTGGACTATCCAAAGCTAAGGATGGGAAGGCACAGTATTTAATCCCGTGGTTTGATATGCCTGAAGTCTCGATTTTGATGAAGCAGTGGTATGACATGAAGGTGCCGGCGCTACCCATTGGCTACATCCATGCTCTTAAGGACGAACTCACCTGGAAAGCCACTGATGGTAAAGTTGCTTACTCAGTGGTTCTCTACGCAAAGGCAGGTTCCGTAGCCACAAGGGCAATTCCCATGACCGAGAAGTTTGTTCCCGCCCATAAGAAAAAGTATGGAGTGGAACCCAGGTCAGAATGGGCGTCTACCAGCTATATGGTGGCTTACATCCTAAAAGACGCCATTGAGCGGGCGAAGAGCCTTGAACCTGACCTCATCATCCCGGCCTTAGAAAAAACCGATTTAATGGGGACTTACGGCAGGATAAAGTTTGACCCCAAGAATCACCAGATTATAGAGAACGGTGACCCAAAGGAGACTGCCGTAGACATGTGGGCACAGTGGATGGATGGCAAGAGAGTGACTGTCTTTCCAGATAAAATAGCGACTAAAGGTTTAGAGCTGCCACCTTGGATGAAGTGAGGCTTATCAAGAATTTGTAGGGAATATCACAAGAGATGAATATCTTTATTTTTGGGCTCGTTAACAGTGTCATTTTAGCCTTGACAGCCAGTGGTTTTGCCTTGGCGTATGGTGTCAGCCGATTAGCTAATTTCGCTCATGGAGCCCTGTATATCTTGGTAGGATTTGCCACTTGGCTCTTTCTAAACCGGCTGGGGATAAACTATATAGGATCAATACTCCTTTCTATCATCATTGTGTCAATTATTGGTGGCGGAATCTACCGTTTGTTCCTTATCCGGGTAAAAGGTATGCCCGTATCTGAGATTATTGCCTCTTTGGCCTTGGGCATAGCGATCATGGAGCTGTTTCGGTGGAGGGGGTTTATAAGCGAGGCTTATATGCTCCCTCCTTTTATTAATGGTTCGGTAAGTATAGCTGGAGTAATGATCGATTGGCAGCGCCTCATCATCATCGGCGTGGGCTTGGCAATGATGTTATTCCTGTGGCTGTTTACTCACCATACTAAAGTCGGCCTATCTTTTAGGGCTATCGCTCAAGATAAGCATGCCAGTATGATGTCGGGGATAGAACCGGATCGAACCGCGGTGATTTCTTTAGCCATGGGTTCAGCCTTGGCCGGAGTCGCCGCGGTCGTGATCCTTCCTCTGGGTAATATAACTGTAGAAACAGGATACATGGTTCTGACAAATGCAATAGCCGTGTGTATCATCGGAGGACTCGGGAGTTGGGCAGGTGTCTTTGCTGGTGCTTTTCTGTTAGGCTTTGCTCAAATACTGACTGCAGCTTTTATCGGACCCCAGTGGCAAATGGTGGTGGTTTTGTTATTCATTATTCTTACGTTGATATGCAAGCCATCAGGTCTTCTTGGAAAGCAAAAGGAGCTTGAGGAGAGGGTTTAAAGATTGGATGAAAAAATTGGGCGCCGGGAACGATTAGACCGGGGTATCAAAGTACAAACGGAAGGCATCTATGCCATTTCTTCGTGGCGTGGAATAGCCTATTCATTGTTCCCTACGGTTTCTTTTGTCTTGGGAATGCTGATTATCCCCTTGGTCGTGCCATCGATGACATGGCAAAGGATTATGACCATTGCCTGTATTTTTGCATTGTTGGCTTTAAGCTTTGATTTCCTCGCTCATTTCGTCGGGATCGTCTGTTTAGGCGGAGCATTCTTTACAGGAGTGGGTGGATATATATCTGGGGTTCTGAATTCAGCATTTGGGTTACCAATGGTAATCACAATTCCTATCGCCACAATTGCTGGGGGAGCTATTTGCACTTTCTTTTTACTTCCCTGCTTGCCAATACGAGGCATTTACTTTGCCATCGTGAGCCTGATGTACCCGCTCCTATTTGCCAGAGTGATTCAAGCTCTGGAACTCTTCGGAGGTACGGATGGTTTGCCTGGGCTTGCTACTTTCCCCAATATATGGGTTGAGCTCTACTTTATCATACCCATGACTCTTATCCTAACCTTCGGTCTGAGAAGATTAGTTAACGAAGACTTTGGGATTGTGCTTCGCGCAATAAAAGATAATGACCAAGCAGTCAGGGCTTCTAATATAAATATCGCCTGGTATAAAACGAAAGCAGTATTTATAGCCTCAGCGATAGGTTGCTTTGCCGGTGCTTGTCTTGCTCACCTTTACGGTTGGGTAGGCTTATCCTTATTTGCATTAGACTTTTCCATATTCCCCATCGCCGCTACCGTGGTGGGAGGGGTGGGCACTTTGGTGGGCCCTATTATAGGAGCTTTCATCTTGGCTCCGTTATCAGAGATGCTTCGAGCTTTTGGACCACTCCGGGTGGTCTTCTACAGCTTTGTTTTAACAGGCCTTGTCGTATTTAAGACTGAAGGTTTGGTGCCTTTTTTGCAGAGAAAATATCACCAGTTTGAGCGTTGGACAGAAATATGAATGAAGACGTTGTCCTCCAGGTTAAAGGTGTGAGCAAATCATTTGGTGGGGTGAAAGCGGTAGATAATGTAAGCTTTGGCGTATTCAAAGGCGAGATTCTCGGCATTATTGGTCCCAATGGCTCAGGGAAGACCACATTAGTCAACCTCATTACCGGTTTTGTTAAGGCAGACTCGGGTATGGTTTTAGCGGAAGGAAGGAAACTTACAGGATTGGCACCTGATAAAATCGCCGGTCTCGGGATTGTCCGCACCTTTCAGATACCAAGACCGTATCACTCCTTATCCGCTGTTAAAAACTTAGTCGTCCCGTTGTATTCTTCGAGGATTATGCACACAATTGGCGGCAAGCTAGGAGATAGAGATACCGTAGCCTTGGACATCTTAGAGGAAATTGGTTTTGAGCGGGACGCCCATGTTCCGTACAAGCTCGCCTCTGCCTTTTCTGAAGGCTATCTAAAACGCCTCGAGTTAGCGAGATGCCTTGCTCTTAGACCTTATGTCATTGTCATGGATGAGCTTTTCTCAGGTTTGAGTGTGAGCGAGATTACAGCAATGATTCCTATGGTAGAGAGACTCCACATGAATGGGATTACCATAATAATGGTGGAGCATAGGGTAAGAGAGCTTTTCCAAATAGCGCATCGGGTGATGGTGATGAATTTTGGAGAAAAGATTGCGGAGGATGTCCCGGACAATATTATGAAGAATGAAATCGTCAGGCAAGCCTATCTAGGGGTGACGTAGAACAATGCTCGAAATCAAAAATCTCTTGGTCTTTTATGAGAACGCTTTAGCCCTTAATAATGTGACCTTCACATGCCGAGAAGGCGAAATAACAGGGGTTTTTGGACCTAACGGCGCGGGCAAGTCAACATCGATGTATACCATTTCAGGAATAATCTTAGATATGAAGAAGACAGAAATCATGAGAGGGGGAGAAAGAATAACAGTACTCGGCGAGATCCATTTCAGGGGCGAGGATATTATAAACGTTAAGCCGAACGAAAGAACAAAGAAGGGAATTGTACTTTGTCCGGAAAGACGGCGAATCTTTTCTGAAAGTAGTACTCTTGAAAACCTGAAAATAGGTGGTTATCTGGCAACACGCCAAGAGGCAAAGAGAACCCTGGAATATGTATTTAGCCTTTTCCCAGCCTTGAAAGATCTAAGAAATAGGGAGGGTGGCTTCCTGAGTGGTGGTGAACAGCAAATGCTTGCCATCGGCAGAGCATTAATGGCTCAACCGAAGCTATTGTTGCTGGATGAACCCCTAATGGGACTTAGCCCAATAATGCAATCAAGACTTGTTCAAGCCGTCAAAGACATCAACGAGAAAACTGGTATTACGATATTGATCACTGAACAGTATGTTCAACCTATCCTCCCGATAGTAGATCGGGGCTACGTGATGGAAAAAGGGACAATTGTTTTGGCAGGAATAGCGAAAGAACTCACGGATAACCCCCACGTCAAGGCAGCTTACCTTGGGGCTTGATTTTAGACCGGCGATTTCTAAAACTTTAAAGAAATTAGATGGGTAATCATCGGGTATTTTATGACAGTCACGTCAAGAGATGGTAAAAACATATTTGGCGTTATTGAAGATATTTGTGAGAAATATCCTCGCAAACCGGCGGTCATATACCTGGGTGAAAAATTCTCTTATTCTAAACTAAGAGATTTGGTCCAAAGATTTGCCGCTGCTTTATCCGATTTGGGTGTGAGGGTTGATGATAAGGTCATGATTTATATTGCAAATTGTCCTCAGTTCCTGATTGCTTATTTTGGAATTCAGGAGATCGGTGCAACCCCAGTACCTGTTTCCCCCATTTACACTCCTTTTGAGCTTGAATACATGGTTAATGATTCTGGGGCCGAGACGATCATTTGCCAAGATACAAATTTCCGCTATGTCAAAGAAGTGTCCGAAAAAACGAATTTAAGAAGGATAATTGTTACTAACCTTGCAGATTTACTTCCATGGTGGAAACGGGCGATAGGAAGAGCACTCGATAAGGTCCCAAAAGGCGTAGTTAAAAAGACCAGTCAGGTATATTCTTTCAGCGATTTAATAAGAAGATATCCAAACCAACCAACAAAAGTGACCATAAAACCCGAGGAACACCTTGCCTCAATTCTTTATACTGGTGGAACAACAGGATCCCCAAGAGGGGTACCAAGTTCTCACGCTAAAATGGTATGCTCCCTAATGGACTATCGAGATCTGACAAAGGACCATATTCCAGAAGGAGGGGATGATGTCCTCCTCATTGCCGTTTCTCTTTTTCACATGATGGGACAAGAAGCAATTCTGGGTTGGGGATTAGGGAAAGGTATTAGCGTTGTGTTGATGCCTGTTCCTCAAGTTGATGCTATTTTAGAAGCCGTAAAAATGTACAAGGTAACGATATTTACGGGTGTGCCTGCCCTATACCGTATGATCCTGGGAAATGATAGGGTAAAATCGTATGACCTAAGTTCACTGAAATATTGCTGGTGTGGGGGTGATGTCCTTCCTTCCGATCTGTTTAAACGATGGTACGAAACATTTCAAATCCCGTTATATCAGATTTATGGTACCACAGAAATGGGCTGTATCACTCTTAGTCCTTTAGACAGATTTCCTGTGATAGGGAGTATTGGGCTTCCCATACCATCTAAGGAAATTAAGGTGGTTAACCGGGAAACCTTGGAAGAAATACCAACAAATGGAGTGGGTGAGCTATTGGTCACTTCTAAATATGGAGCCCAAAGGTGTTATTGGAACAAACCTGAAGAAACCTCAGAGTGTTTTGTGGAAATAGGCGGGACAACATGGAACTTAACTAACGATTATGTTCAAATTGATGAGAACGGACACGTGTTTTATCTCGATAGAAGTGCAGACATTATAAAATATAAAGGGTACAGCGTTTCATGCTCAGAGATTGAATCAATTTTGCAAAGCTTTAAAGTGGTAAAAGAGGCTTGTGTTATCGGTGTTCCAGATCCTGCAGTAGGAGAGCTCATTAAGGCGATCGTAGTACTCAAGGAAAACACGCGAGGTGTCGACGCCTCCGAACTGATTAAGTGGTGCCGTGAAAAGCTTGCCCCTTACAAGATTCCTGACTTCATAGAATTCAGGGATATGTTGCCTAAATCTAAAGTTGGCAAGCTACTAAGGCAGGAAATAAGGGAAGAAGAGCGAAGGCGATGGCAAAAGAGAAAATAACCTCTAAAAAAATAGATGGTCTGCTAAAACTATTTACTCGTAAATTCAAGACATTTCTACAATTTGCCACCCCTCTTTTGTACAAAAACATGACGAGTATCCCTCTTTTAAAATTTAGAACTCTTTGCTTTTCCTTATAATTCCGGGATTAAAAAGATCATTTTATCTAGAAAGGACGGGAAACTTCTAACCCCCAAATTAAATCCTCTTGTGTCGGAAGGGAAGTCTTTGGGGTATGCAATCTGGAGAAGGTGCTGAACTCGGAGAGCACGGGGCGGGGATTAGGGCTTAGGAGTATGAGGGAGCGGACAGAGTTTTCGGGTGGCTCATTTGCTATCTAATCCGCCGGAGGAAAAGGAACGATCATTCGTGCATCGTGGCTTTAAAATATTTAACTGCATTCCTATCTTTTAACGTCTTCAGACCTCCGTCGGGGATTCCTCCGACCAAACTCCCGCCCAAAAACTTCTTCCTCGTGATTTTTTAAAATTCCCCTTCCATACAACCTTTTAAGTGATAATCGATAATTCTTGTTGAGGTTTTCATTCAAAAATAGTAAGCTTTTGTCAAACGATAGGGATTTAAACCAACCTCCCAACTAACCTTTGGAGGACCTCATGATCACGCAAGCAGTTAATCGAAAACTTGCTGCCATCCTCAGTGCAGATGTGAAGGGTTATAGTCGTTTCATGGGGGAGGATGCAGCGGGAACGATCCGGACTCCTAATGCTTGCAAAGAAGTGACGTCAAACCTCATCCAACGACAAAGAGGCAGAGCGGTGGATGCTCCAGGGGATAACGTTCTCGCTGAATTTGGAAGCGTGGTCGATGCGGTTCGTTGTGTTGTTGATATTCAGAAAGAGCTTAAAAATCGAAATTCCCAGTTGCCTGAGAACCGGAGGATGGAGTTTAGGATGGGTATGAAGCTTGGGGATCTGGTGGAACTGCATATTTAATCCCCCAAGGGGATTAGTTCGGGGTGATTCGGTCAGAGTTCAGCGCATAAGAAAAAAATCAATCATCTTTATTAAAACTCCGAACCCATCACTCCAAACGCCCAACTCATACCGAAGGGATGGCATTGCTGACGAGAAGACATTTTCTAAGGTTTCTTTTGGGATTACCTCTCTTTTCTTCCTTTCCATTTCATGTTCAGGAGACATGGGCAGATTCTTCCCTCCTCCCAAGAACAGGAGCAGACTCCATTGGCCGATTCTTCAAAGGAGAAGGACTTCAATACGAAATAGGGGTTTGGATATTTAAGCAAGTGGCGGTGGGGAAATTAAGCTTCAAGGAAATGGAAGAAAAAGGTCGCTATATAGCCACCCTTCAAGGGGAGACCCTGGGCATCTTGGGGTGGGTGGCTCGTTATCGCGTGGATACCTATCGCTCTATTATGGAGGAAGTCGAAGGAGGGGGGCGCCTCCGATCCATATCCTTCGAAGAAGATGTGAAGGTTGGAGACAAGGTGAGAAGGCGAACTCATTTCTTTGATTATCAAAAGCGAAAATGGACTCAGGTGTCGCAAAGAAGAAAGGATTGGCCCCAAATGAAAGAGGAAGAGGAAATCCCTGCAGGAACGGTCTATGATGATTTCCTCACTGCCTTTTATAATTTTCGCTATGGGGTTTATGGTGAAATTGAGAGGGGTAGGAAATATGCAGTACCCACTTTTCCAAGAAAGGGCGCTTCCAGTTACATCGTGCGGGTGGCTTCGAAAGGGGAGGAAGAGAAGAGAAGAAAATCTGAGAAGGCCAAAAATGAGAAAGAGTATTTCGTTAATCTTTTGCTGAATCCAGAAGTCACTCACTCCAAAGAAGGTCTCATTGAAGGGTGGTTATCGAAAGAACTTTACCCCATAGAGGGGAGGATCAAGGATGTCATCCTCTTCGGGGATGTGAAAGGAACACTGATTAAAAAAACGCGGACTTAATAGTTCGGGGTGTATAGTTTATATTGATAAATAAATGGAAATTTTAAAAACTCTGAGCTACAAATCATAAAATGACTCCGGACTTGAATTATGGATACCCAACCTGTTACCTCATTCATCCTTCTGGCAGCCCCGCCTGTTGGAGCAGCAAGAAGGATCCTCGGTTTCAACTGCTGAAATATCTTTAATATGGCTGTGATGATGGTCGTCTTGCCCGCTCCTATCCCAACCCGTATCCCAACCCGTTCCTTGACAACCCTCTATCTGTCCCGTAGAATACGCAAAAACATCCTTGTGTCCTGTCTACCGGCAAGCAAGTGTGTTCCATGACCAAATTTCTATGAAAAAAACCCTCTACCTTTATATCTGGAAGGAGATTCTTCCGATTTTTTTCATCGGCCTGATGACCTTCACGATCATCCTCCTGATGGATAAAATCTTCAAGCTGATCGAATTGATTATTAACAAGGGTGGAAACGTTACAAACATCTTGATGCTCCTTCTCTACATCTCCCCATCTTTTCTCGCCTTTACTATCCCCACGTCAGTCCTCCTCGGAATCCTTCTCACCCTTGGCAGGCTATCAGGAGATAGTGAAGTCACTGCCTTCAAAGCTTCGGGAATAAG
>Ga0335081_10010710_pt1 | contig 14837 bp, 15 predicted proteins | sample Lox_Sample_35_FD_206713 | JGI IMG/M metagenome (GOLD analysis project Ga0335081, IMG submission 206713) | Soil microbial communities from Loxahatchee National Wildlife Refuge, Florida, United States - Lox_Sample_3.5 | ecosystem: Environmental > Terrestrial > Soil > Wetlands | place: USA... | reverse complement strand
CCTCCCGCATCTCGGCGAGCGGCTCCACGGCGACCACGTTGTGCCCGGCGGCGAGCACGGCCGCGCTCAGCTTCCCGGTGCCGGCTCCGAGGTCGAGGACGCGCAGCGGCGGTCGGCCGAGCAGCCACTCGATCGCGGCCCGTGGGTAGGCGGGCCGCCCGCGCTCGTACTCCTGCGCGACCGCCCCGAACGAGCGTGCGCGCCGCTCCCGCTCGGGCCCTGGAAGGTAACGCTGCTGCTCGGCCATGGCTAGACCTCTAGCAGCCGCCAGGCGCTGCTCGAGGCCGGTCGCAGGCCGTCGGGCTCCGCGTCCGGCGCGGAGCGTCGATCGCGCCGGCGCAGCGGCGCTCCCGCCGGCAACCACACGCTCCCCCGGCGTCAGAGCTGGATCGCGCGGATCGCGTGCTCGTCCGGGAGCTTGTCGAGGATCGCGTGCAGGATCTGGCGCTCGTCGGCCTGCTCCCGCTGGAGGTCGTCGAGCAGGAGGTGGACGGCCGTGTGGGTGATCTTCAGCTGCCCGGGTGTCAGCGCGACCGACACGACGCCGAACTCGTCCGGTTCGGACTCGAGCCCGGCGAGCACTTCGCGTGCCAGGCGCCGTATCTCCGGCTGGCGGGCCTCGTCGGAGATGAGCAGGTGCAGAGCGATCGTGGACACGCGCACCTCGGGGGGCTCCAGCAGCAGGTGGTAGGCCGCTTCCGGCGGCGTGGGGGCGTCGTTCATGGGCGCCGAAGCCTAGCGTGGGGACATCGCGCGTCGCGGCCGGGAACAATGCAGCGATGGCAGCTTCCGCCCCGCAGCTACGGAGGGTCACCAGCGAGGACGTCCCGGCGCTGGCCGGCGTGCTGGCCCGGGCCTTTCTCGATGATCCCGTCGCCGGCTGGGCTTTCGCGGTCGACAGCCTGCGCCTGAAGGCACTCGAACGCTTCCAGGGGACGCGCATCTACCAGCTGCTGGGCGAACAGGAGGTGTGGACCGACGACGAGCGCCGCTGCGCGGCCCTGTGGGCGCCGCCGGGGCGCTGGAAGATGTCGCTGCGGGAAGTCGCCGCCATGGTCCCGGCCTTTCTGCACCCGCGGCTGATCTGGCGCATGCCGGTCGCCGCGGTCGGCTGGGAGAAACTCGAGCAGCACCATCCCCACGACCCGCCGCACTGGTATCTGGCCGTGCTGGGCACCGATCCGAGCGCGCAGGGGCAAGGGCTCGGCTCGGCCGTGATGGGCCCGGTGCTCGAACGCTGCGACGCCGACGGCGTGGGCGCTTACCTGGAGTCCTCGAAGGAGAGCAACATCGCCTTCTACTCGCGCCACGGCTTTCAGGTGACCGAGGAGATCCACCTGATGGCCGGGCCGCCGATGTGGAAGATGTGGCGCGACCCGCGCTAGCGGGTGATCCCGCCGGGCGGCGGCGGCGTAAGAATTGCCGTGATGTTCAAATCGGTGCGCCCCACGGGCGGCGGATCGGCGAGCGAGCCCCTGGGGGCGCTGGCCGACGAGGAGCTGATGCAGCTCGTCTACAGGGGCGCCGCGCACGCCTTCGAGGTGATCTACGACCGCCACGCCGAGGCCGCCTTCTCGCTCGCGCTGCGGATCTGCGGGCAGGGGGCGCTGGCCGAAGACGTGACCCAGGAGGCCTTCCTGTCGCTGTGGCGCTCGCGTGCCCGCTACGACCGCGGTCGGGGCAGCGTGCGCAGCTGGGTCCTGGGGATCGTCCACAACCGCGCGATCGACGCGGTCCGCCGCCGCGGCGTCCGCGACCGCGGGGCGGTGCGCGACGAGGACGTCGAGGCCCAGCTGCCTGCGCCCGAGCGCACCGACCTCGAGGTGGCCCGCCGCGAGGAGGCCCGCGAAGTGCGCGACGCGCTCGAGCAGCTTCCCCAGGAGCAGAGCCGCGTGATCGAGCTCGCGTACTTCGGTGGGCTGACGCACGTCGAGATCGCTTCGGTGCTCGACACGCCGGTCGGCACCGTGAAGGGGCGCATGCGCCTCGGATTGGCGAAGATGAGATCGACCCTGGCCCATCCGGCGGAGGCGATGCGATGAGCACGCGCCCGGGCGCCGGCGGCCACGACACCTTCTCCGAGGACGCAGCGGCCTACGTGCTGGGTGCGCTCGCCGATGACGAGCACGGGCGCTTCGCGGCACACCTTCAGGGCTGCGCCGCCTGCCGCGAAGAGGTCGCGCGCCTGCAGGTGGTGGTCGACGCGCTGCCCCTGGCCGCGCCCCAGCTGGGTGCCCCGCCCGAGCTCAAGCGGCGGATCATGGGGGCGGTCGCCGGGCAGGCGACCGGGCAGGCTCCCGGAGACGCTGCTCCCCGGGAGCCCGCGGCCGCGTCCCGGCACGCGGGCTCGCGGGCGCCGCGGCGCTCCGGGTGGCGCTCGCCGCGGCGTTGGGCGCTCGGCGGGGTCGGCGCATTGGCGGCGGTGGCGGCGGCGCTCGCGTTGGTCTCGCTGGCAACCTCTGGCGGGGGTGCGGGGCCGCGGGTTGTGCGCGCCCAGGTGCTCGCGCGCGGTGCCAGCGCGTCGCTGCGGATCAACGGCGGCAGGGCGGAGCTGGTGCTCGACGGGATGCCCCAGGTGCCGCCGCGGCGCACCTACCAGGTGTGGGTCCAGCGACGCGGAGCGCCGCAGCCGACCGATGCGCTGTTCAGCGTCAGCAGCTCCGGCGGAGCGACCGTCGCGGTCCCAGGCAACATCGCGGGGGTGAGCGCGGTGCTGGTCACCGCCGAGCCGCTGGGGGGCAGCCGCACGCCGACCTCGTCCCCGGTGATCGTGGCGCGCCTCTGATAAGGCCGCCGTCCGCTCGCGCCCGTGGCGCGAGCCGTGCGCGCCGACGTGTTCACAACCCATGTGGGCACGTCAGCTAGGCGGCACCCGCCCCGTTGCGGCTGTGCTGTGCCTCCTGCGGAGCGGTCCGCGGCACGAGCGCGCTCCCGCTCCCGCCTCCCGTCACCCGGCGCACGAGCGCGGGCGCCAGCACGCGCAGCGCGGCTGCGATCGCGTAGGGCCGCGGCACGTACACCTCGGCCCGCCGGCCGAGCCCGGCACGCACCACCGCCTCGGCGGCGCGCTCCGGGGTGGAGACGATCCAGCGGGTCGCAGCGCGGCCGGTGAGCTCGGACTGCGGGAAGCCCTCGGTGGCGATGAAGCCCGGCAGCACCAGGCCGACGTGGACGCCGTGGGGGTGCTCCTCGGCCCACAGCGCGTCGGACCAGCCGGCCAGTGCGAACTTCGACGCGCTGTAGGCGCCGGTGCCCGCGCGTGCCACGCGTGCCGCCGTCGAGGCGACGTTCACGATCGCACTCGGGGCGCTCGCGCGCAGCAGGGGCAGCAGTGCCTCGGTAAGCCGGACCGGGGCGTCGAAGTTGATCGCCATCGTGCGCCTGACGTTCTCGTAGCCGCCATCGGCGAAGCGGGCCCGCCACGCTGCGCCGGCGTTGTTGACGAGCAGCTCGAGGCGGCCGTGGTGCTCGAGCACGTGGTCCCTCACCCGCTCCGGCGCATCGTCGTCGAGCAGGTCGACCGCCACGAAGCCGACCCGCCCGCTCCCGAGTTCCTCGGCGAGGCCGCGAAGACGCTCCTCGCGCCGGGCCACCAGTATCAGCTGTGCTCCGGGCTCGCGGGCGAGGCGGCGCGCGACCGCCTCTCCGATGCCGCTGGAGGCGCCGGTGATGAGCATCACCCGGGGTGTCGTCGTCGGTGGGTCCGCCACTAGCGAGGGCGGTTAGCCTTTCAGAAATCACCGAGCCCAAGAGCCCACATGCGGCGCCCGTGGGGGTCGCCGCGCCGAGCTCGCCCCGCAAGCTCGAGGCGCTCGAGCTCTTCGACGGACTCGAGCGCCGCTACGACGCGCTGTCGGCGGCGTTCAGCTTCTGGCAGGATCCGCGCTGGCGCTCGGCGATGGTTGACGCGCTCGGGCTGCGCGGGGGGGAGCGCGTGCTGGACGTGGCGACCGGGACCGGCCTGGTCGCGGCCGAGCTGCGCGCGCGTGCCAACTGCTCGATCGTCGCGGTCGACCAGAGCACGGCGATGTTGGCGGCGGCCCGGGCCCGGTTCGCCTCCGCGCCCGGATCGCCGGTCGAGCTGCTGCAGGCGGAGGCCGAGCAGCTGCCGTTCCAGGACGAGAGCTTCGACGCGGTGAGCTTCACCTACCTGCTGCGCTACGTAGACGATCCGCCCGCCACGATGGCCGAGCTCGCCCGGGTCCTGCGCCCCGGCGGAGCGATCGGCTCGGTCGAGTTCGGCGTGCCCCCGTTCGCGCCGGCGCGGACCGCGTGGCGGGTGTACACGGACATCGGCCTACCCCTGCTGGGGCGGGCGTTCTCCCGCGAGTGGGAGCACGTGGGCCGCTTCCTGGGACCCAGCATCCGCGGCTTCTACGAGCGCCACCCGGAGGAGCGGATCGTCGGCTACTGGCGACGCGCCGGCCTGGAGCCCGTCGAGGTGCGGAGGATGAGCTTCGGCGCGGGCGTGGTGATGAGCGCCCGCAAGCGCCGCCCACCGGACGGCAGCGGGTGAGGCGGGTGGCGCGTCCGGCGTCCCGGCAGCTCGCGGCCGACCCCCGGCGCCCGGCCTTCTACGCGCGCGGGCGCGGGCGCGCGGGCGAGGTAGTCGCGCTACTGCACCCCCCATACACGCTGTGGCACCTCAGCTACTTCGCGATCGGGGCGGCGCTGGCGCCCACCGTCCACGTGTCGCGACTGCTGTGGGGCCTCGCCGCCTTCGTCCTGGCCGTGGGAGTGGCCGCCCACGCGCTCGACGAGCTGCACGACAGACCGCTGCGGACGTCGCTCAGCGACCGCTTCCTGCTCTCGGCCGCGACCGTGAGCCTCGCGGCGGCACTCGCGATCGGCGTGGCCGGCATCGTCACCGTGTCGGCATGGCTGGCTCCGCTGGTCCTCGCGGGCGGGCTGTTCCTGCCCGCCTACAACCTCGAGCTCGCCGGGGGACGCTTTCACGGAGACCTCTGGTTCGCGATCGGATGGGGCGCCTTTCCCGCCTTCACAGGCTTCTTCGTAAACGCCCTGCGCATCGAAGCGGCGGGCCTGCTGATCGCTGCTGCGTGTCTGGCGATCAGCCTCGCCCAGCGCCGCCTGTCCTCGCCGGCGCGGGAGCTGCGGCGGCGGACCGCGGCCGTGACCGGCGCCCGCGAGCGGGCCGACGGGACCAGCGAGCCGCTGACCGTGCAGAGCCTGCTCGACCCGCTCGACGGAGCGTTGATGGCGATGTCGGTGGCGATGCCGCTGGCCGCCGCGGCGCTGCTGTGCGCTCGGCTGTAGAGGCCGGACCGCACGTGTAGGTGCGGGACCGCATGTGGAGCCGGGATCGCGCATGTAGACGCCGGACCGCACGTGTAGGTGTCGGGCTAGAGCACGCGGGCACCGGCACAGGGGTGGACCTCGAGGGCCTCGTCCGGCGGCTGCACCTCGGGGGCGAACAGCCCGAGGACGCTGCCGCCGAAGCCGCCGCCGATCATCCGCGCCCCGGCGGCGCCCCGCGCGCGCAGCAGCGCGGCGGTGGCATCGACGGTGGGCGTCGACGCCTCGTACAGGTCCCGCAGGCTCTCGTGGGAGGCGTCGAGCAGGGGTCCGAGCGCCTCGAGCTCTCCCCTGTGCAGGGCGGCCGCAGCCGCGCGTACGCGGGCGTCCTCGCCGAGCACGTGGGAGGCGCGCATCCGCAGCCGCTCGGGCAGCGCGTCGAGTGCTCCCTGGTCGGCTTCGCTGAGGTAATCGATGCCCAACAGCTCGCATGCGCGAGCGCATTCGGCGCGCCGGTCGTTGTAGCCGGAGCTCGCGACGTTGTGCCGCTCACCCGAGTCGAGCACCACCAGCCGCCATCCGCCCAGCCCTAGCGGCACGAGCTGCACCTCGAGCGTGCGGAAGTCGATCAGCACGGCCTGGTCAGCCTCGCCGCAGAGGCTCGCGAGCTGGTCCAGCAGACCGGTCCTCGCCCCTACCCAATCGTTCTCCACGCGCGAGCACAGCCGGGCGAGCTCGACCGGGGCGGGGCGGGGAGGACGGGGCTCGAGCGCGAGCTCGAGCAGCGCGAGGCACAGTGCCACCTCGAGCGCCGCGGAGGAGGACAGTCCCGCGCCGCGCGGTAGGTCCCCGCCGATCCGAAGGACCGCCGAGGGGAGAGTCCAGCCCCCGCGTTGCAGCTCGCCGGCGGTGCCGCGCACGAACGCCCTCCAGCCGCCCTGCGGCGCCGGTTCCCCGACGCCGAACTCGTCGCGCTCGTCCAGATCGCAGGCGATCGCCTGGATCCGCGCGGGCTCGCAGGCGCCGGCCACGGCCACTCCGGCGGGCTGCGCAGCGGCGTCGGCGTGCGCGCTCGCCGCGGGAGCCTCCGCGCCTACCGCGGCGGCCTCCGCGGTCACCGTGATGCCCTCCGCGATCGCGAAGGGGAGGGCAAGCCCGCCGTTGTAGTCGGTGTGATCCCCGATCAGGTTGACGCGCCCGGGGGCGAATGCGCGAACCCGCTCAACCGGCACGGGAGAGCGCCTCACGGAGGTGCTCCGCGGACTCCTCGGGCAGGACGTCGGAGATGAAGGTGCCGGCGCCCTGCTCGGAGCCGGCCGGGTACTTGAGCTTGTCGGCCGTGCGCAGGGGCGGGTAGAACTCCACGTGCAGGTGGCCGTCGAGCCGCGACCCGGTGCGCGTGGGCTTCTGGTGCACGGCCATTACGTACGGGAACGGCCTGGCGAACAGCGCGTCGAAGCCGCGCACCACGCGCTGGAGGGTCCCCGCCAGCAGCCTCAGCTCCAGCGGCTCGCAATCGGACAGGCTGGGACGGTGCTCGCGCAGCGCGACGTGCACTTCATACGGCCAGCGGGCCGCGCGGGGCACGTAGGCGAGGATGCTCTCGTCCTCGTGGATGACGCGCCGCCCGTCGGCGACCTCCCCCGCGTTCAGAAGGCACAGCGCGCACGTGCCGAGGCGTGCGTCGGCGGCCAGCTCCAGCGACGGCACGGGCGGCAGGAAGGGGTAGCCGTAGATCTGCCCATGGGGGTGGTGGAGCGTGACGCCCACCTCGACCCCGCGGTTTTCGAACACGTACACGTAGTCGATCTCCTGGCGCGCCCCGAGCTCCTCGTAGCGCTGGCGCCACACCCACATCAGCGCCTCGGCGCGGGACGCCGGCAGGCTTCCCAGCGACAGATCGTGCTGGTCCGTATAGACCACGACCTCGGCCTGCCCGTTCGGCTCCTCGAAGGCGGGGAAGCGGTTCTCGAACACGACTATCTCGAAGCTCTCGGCGGGGATCTCGGTCTGGGGCCCGCCCGGGCGGGTGGGGCAGAGCGGGCAGTGCTCGCGCGTGGGCAGGAAGGTGCGCTCCTGGCGGTGGATCGCGTACACGACCTCCTCGCCGCGGAGCTCGTTGAAGCGCAGTTCGCTCAACCCGGCTCCCCCGCGTCGCTGAAGAAGATCAGCGTGCGACCGTCGTCTTTGGTGCGGCGCTCGATCAGCAGCGCGCCATACCGCTCGCTCCCTTCCGAATGCCCCTCCGCCGGGGTCGGCTGACCGTCTGCGGCTCCTTGGGACGGTGACGTCAGCGGCCGTTCACGTCCGTCGGACATGATGCGAAGGTATATCCGCAAGCAGTAGCGCGAGCGTCCGCGAGCAGCAGCGCGAGCGTCTCGGGCCGGCGCCACAGCCGCACGTGGCGCGCATGCGGGAGCGCTCGCGTCGTCTTACGGATCGGCGTTTCCCCGCATCAGGTCTGCGGGATTCCCGCTCGCATGTGAGCTTGACGACAAGGCAGGGAAGCGAGAAGGTAGTGTCCGATGCAGCACTGGGTGCTCGGCACGCACCGAAACAGCCTGAGAGGAGGACGCAGATGTCTGATGCGGACCACGCTCACGAAGCGGTGGAGCGTTTGGACTACGACGACCAGAAGGCCGGACGGCCGGGATTCGATAGGCGCACGTTCCTGCGCAACACGGCCCTGACCGGTGCGGCCGCCGGCACCGTGGGAGCGTTGCTGAGCGCCTGCGGCTCGAGCGCGAGCTCGAGCAGCGGGGCGAGCACCATCTTCGGAACGAGCGAAAGCTTCAAATTCACCTTCGTCAATCACGTCACGACGAACCCGTTCTTCGTCCCGACCCAGTACGGGATCCAGGACGCCTGCAAACTGCTCGGCTGCACCTACGCGTGGACGGGCTCGGAAACGAGCAACGTCAGCCAGATGGTCAACGCGGTCAACAGCGCCGTTTCCGCGAAAGTGGACGGCATCGCCGTCTCGCTGGTCGACCTGACGGCGTTCAACTCGCCCGTGCAGTCGGCGCTCAGCGCCGGAATCCCGGTCGTCGCCTACAACGCCGACGCCCCAACCAACCCGCGCCTGGCCTACATCGGCCAGGACCTGTTCGTCTCAGGCGAAAAAATGGGTGAACACATCGCGGAACTCGTGCCCTCGGGCGACGTCGCGCTGTTCATCGCCACCCCTGGCTCGCTGAACATCCAGCCCCGGATCGAAGGTGCGCAGAAGACGCTCAAGAAACACTCCTCGATCACAACGCACGTGATCGCCAGCGGCGCCGCGGTCCCGCAGGAGCTCACGGTGATCGAATCGTATTTGACGGGCCACCCCGAAACCAAGGGCATGTTCGCGGTCGACGCCGGCTCGACGCAGGGCGTCGCGCAGACGATCCAGAAGCACGGTGCCAAGGAAAAGGTCAAGGGCGGCGGCTATGACCTGCTGGAAATCACCGAGAAACTGCTGTCCTCGGGCTACATCCAGTTCACGATCGACCAGCAGCCCTACCTGCAGGGCTTCCTGCCGATCGTCGAGCTGTACCTCTACAAGGCGTCGAAGGGCCTGACCGGCATCGCCGACGTCGACACCGGGCTGAAGTTCCTCGACAAATCAACCGTCCAGCCCTACGTCACGACGAAAAGTCGTTACGAGGGTACGGCCTCGACGGCGGGAGTCTCGTAGACCGCGTCGTCTAGGCTCAAGTCGTGGCGATCGCGTCCGGCAGCGAAGCTTCGACACAAGCTCCGTCCGAGGGTCCGGCCAGCACCCGGAGGACCCTCGGCGCGAGCCTGGTGAAGCTCGGCCGCGCGTTCCTGACCCTGCGCGAGGGGTCGATCATCGTGGTCACGATCGTGACGATCGTGTACTTCGCGGCGACCACCCCCAACTTCGCGACCGGGTCGAACTTCAAGACGCTGCTGCCGTACTTCGCGCCGATCGCGATCCTCGGCGCGGGCGAGGTGTTCGTGATGATCAACGGCGAGATCGACCTCTCGATCGGCGCCGTCTACCTGATCACGCCGTTTCTGTTCTACAAACTCTCCAACGCCGGCCTGCCGCTCGTCCCCGCGGTGCTCGTGGCGCTGCTCGGCAGTGCCGCGGTCGGCCTCGTCAACGGGTTCTTCATCGCGGTCGTAGGGGTCTCCTCGTTCGTGGCGACGTTCGGGATGCTGTTCGTGCTCGACGGCCTGACGCTCGTGACCTCGCACGCAGCGCCCGTGTCGACGCCCGGCACCTCGCCGCTGCACGTGAACACGTTCGCCCAGGTGTTCGGCGGCGGCATCTACTCGGAGGTGATCTGGGCGATCGGCATCGTCGTGGTCCTGCAACTGGTGCTGACGTTCACGCGCTGGGGCGTCTACACGGTGTCGGTCGGCGGCAACCGCCTCGGCTCGGCCGAGGCCGGCGTGCGCGTCCGCCTGGTGCTGATCCGCAACCTCATCCTGTGCGCCACTTGCGCCGGCTTCGTCGGGATACTCGAGGCGGTTCGTTCCGTGACCGCGACGCCGGACCCGTCGGGCTCGAACCAAATCCTCTTTGAAGGGATCGCCGCGGCCGTGATCGGCGGCACGCTGCTGCGCGGCGGCTCCGGCACCGTCGTCGGCGCCCTGATCGGCGCGCTGTTCCTAGGCGTGGTGCACGACGGCCTGATCATCAAGGGGGTGAGCGCCGACTACCTCGACCTCTACCTCGGCCTGGCGATCATCCTCGTGATGTCGATCAACGTCTTCGTCCAGCGCGCCCGCACCGGGTCCGGCCTTGGCTGAGCAGCCCCCGAGCGAGCCGGCCGTGCCCGCTGGAGCGGCGGGGTCCGGCGAGGCGCTTGTGCGCGGTGAGGCGGCCGGGTCCGGCGATGCGCCCGCCCGGAGCGAGGCTCGCGGCAGCGAGGTGCTCCGCGTCGAGCACATCTCCAAGAGCTTCGGTCCCACGACGGCCCTGCGCGACGTCAGCCTGCACCTGCGCAAGGGCGAGATCCTGGGCCTGCTCGGCGACAACGGCTCGGGCAAGTCGACGCTGATCAAGATCATCTGCGGCTTCCAGAAGCAGGACGGCGGGCGCATGTTCCTGCACGGTGAGCCGTACGAGCCGAAAAGCGTCGACGACGCGCGCGCACACGGGATCGACACCGTCTACCAGGACCTCGCGCTCGTCGACGAGCTTTCCGTGTACCACAACCTCTTCCTGCGCCGCGAGCGCGTGCACGCGCCGATCCCGTTTCTGGAGAACGGGCTGATGCGGCGCGAGGCGCGCAAAGCGCTCGACGACATCGGCATCAACATCCCGCGGCTCGACGTACCCGTCGCGCGCCTGTCCGGCGGTCAGCGCCAGGCGATCGCCGTCGCGCGCACCGTCTACGGCGAGGCCGACATCCTGCTGCTCGACGAGCCACTCGCCGCGATGGGCGCGAAGGAGGGCGGGATGATTCTCGAGCTACTCGACCGCCTCAGGGAGGAGGGCAACGTCTCGGTGATGATCATCCTGCACAACTACGCCCACGTGTTCGCGACATGCGACCGCGTGAACCTCCTCCAGGACGGCGTGATCGCGCTGGACAAGCCGGTGGCGGATACGTCGGTGGAGGAGCTGAACGAGATCGTCGTCGAGGAGTACCGCCGCGCGCGCCAGGCGGCGATCGCGGCGGACACCGCGGCGCGGGCCGCCGCTGCACGGGCCGCCCCGGCAGCACCCTCGCAGTGACCGACAGCGCATACGCGCTCGGCGTCGACTTCGGCACGGAGTCGGGGCGCGCGGTGCTGCTCGAGCTGGGCAGCGGCCAGGAGCTCGCCGTCAGCGAGGTCCGCTATCCGCACGGCGTGCTCGACCAGGAGCTTCCGAACAGCGGCGAGCAGCTGCCGCCCGACTGGGCGCTCCAGCACTCCGACGACTGGCTGGCGGTGCTCGACACGGCGATCCCGGCGGTCCTCGCGCAGGTGCCATCCGCGCGCGCCGGGGTCGTGGGTCTGGGAGTGGACTTCACCTCATGCACGGTCCTGCCGGTCGCGGGCGACGGGCAGCCGCTGTTCAAGCAGGAGCGCTGGAGAACCCGCCGCCACGCGTGGCCGAAGCTGTGGAAGCACCACGCGGCACAACCCGTGGCGGACCGCCTCAACGAGGTCGCCGCCGCACGCGGGGAGAGCTTTCTCGGGCGCTACGGCGGGCGCATCTCCTCGGAGTGGTACTTCCCCAAGCTGATCGAGCTGTGGCTGGAGGATCGCGAGGTGTACGACGCCTGCCACGGCTTCATCGAGGCGACCGACTGGATCGTCTGGCAGCTGACCGGCAACGAACGCCGTCAGAGCTGCACCGCGGGCTACAAGGCGATGTGGTCGCAGGAGGAAGGGCTGCCACCGGTCGAGTACTTCGAGGCCGCCTACCCGGGGTTCGACGAACCCGCGGCGAAGCTGGGGACCGAGTTCGCCCCGCTCGGCACTCGCGCGGGAACCCTGCGCGGGGAGCTCGCCGGGCGCCTCGGCCTGCCCGACTCGGTGGCGGTCGCGGTCGGGAACGTCGACTCCTTCGTCTCGGTCCCCGGCGCCGGGGTCGACACGCCGGGGACGTTCGTGATGGTCGTCGGGACCTCGATCTGCGACCTGGTCGTAGACCCGGCGGAGGTGCGCCTGCCCGGAATCACGGGCGTCGTGCGCGATGGCATCCTCCCCGGCCTCTACGGGTACGAGGCCGGGCAGGCCGCCGTCGGCGACATGCTCGCGTGGTTCGTGGAGACGCTCGCCCCGCCCGGTTGCGACCACGCGACGCTCGAGCGGGCGGCGGCCACGATCGGCCCCGGGGCCAGCGGGCTCGTCGCGCTCGACTGGTGGAACGGCAACCGCACGATCCTCGCCGATGCCGATCTCAGCGGCGTGCTCGTGGGGCTGACGCTGCAGACCACGCGCGAGCAGGTCTACCGCGCCCTGCTCGAGTCGATCGCGTTCGGCAACAGGCGGATCATCGAGAACTTCGAGGAACACGGGATGACGCTGCGCGAGATCGTCGCCTGTGGCGGCATCGCGGAAAAGAGCCCGCTGACGATGCAGCTGCTCGCCGACACCAGCGGGATGCGCGTCAGCGTTCCGGACTCGGCGCAGGTGCCGGCGCGGGGGGCGGCGCTGTTCGGCGCCCTCGCCAGCGGCTACTTCCCCGACATCGCGGCCGCGATCGCAGCGACGCGACCGCGGATCGCGCACAGCTACCTGCCGGACCCGGAGTCGCACGAGATCTACGATCGTGTCTACGCTGTCTACCGCGACCTGTACGAGCGGCTGGGACGCTCGCAGGCCGAGCTGCTACACGCTCTGAAGCACATCCACGCCGAGAGGACGGCCTCGTGAAGCCCCAGATCGGATTGCTCGGGATCATGCAGGAGCTCTACGACGCGATGCTGCCGGGGATCACGGAGCGGCAGGCCGCGTATGCGCAGGCGGTCGCGGAGCGCCTCGCCGACGTCGCGGAGGTGCAGTTCATCCGGCCGGCCCGCAACCGCGAGGACGTCGAGGAGATCGTCAGGGAGTACGGGGCGCGAGGGCTCGACGGGATCGCGATCGTGATGCTGACCTACGGCCCCGCGATGCGGACCGTGCGGGCGCTGCTCGAGACCCCGCTGCCGCTGCTGCTGGCGAACATCCAGCCGCAGCGCGCGGTCACCGCCGCCTGGGACATGGCCGACCTCACCTACAACCAGGGCATCCACGGCGCCCAGGACCAGGCGAACGCGCTCGTGCGCGCGCGCCGGCCGTTCTCCGTGATCACGGGTGAATGGGACTCGGACGCGTTCGCCCGCGGCTTCGCCGACTGGGCCAACGCCGCGGCCACCGTGACGGCCCTGCGCTCCGCGCAGATCGCGCTGTTCGGCTACCCCATGAACGGCATGGGCGACATCCTGCACGACGCGCCCGCGATGCTGCGGCGCCTGGGGCCGGTGGTGGTCGCCGAGGACCTCGGCGCCCTGTACCGTCGTATGGAGGGCGTCAGCGACGACCGCATCGGCGCGCTCGTCACCGAGCACAGCGGCCGCTTCGAGATCGACCCCGCGCTGCCACACGCCTCCCACGTGTACGCGGTCCGCTTCGAGCTGGCGCTGCGGGACCTGCTCGAAGAGAAGGGCTACAGCGGCTTCTCGGCGCACTTCGACTCGATCGGCGGCGACGGTCGCTTCGAGCAGCTGCCGCTGCTGGCCGCCTCCGACCTGATGGCCGACGGCTACGCCTACGCGGCAGAGGGCGACACCAATACGGCGACCCTGATGTGCGCCGCCCAGACGCTGATCGGAGACGCCCACTTCAGTGAGCTGTATGCGATGGACTTCGAGCTGGGCTCGGTGCTCGTGAGCCACATGGGGGAGGGCAACTGGAAGGTCGCACGCGACGACCGCCCGGTGCGTCTGATCGACCGCGAGCTCGGGATCGGCGGCCTCGGCAACCCGCCCACGACGGTGTTCTCGGCACAGCCCGGGCCGGCTACGGTGGCGGCGCTGGTGCCGCTCGAAGGGGAGCGCTACCGGCTGCTGGTCGGCCAGGGGGAAGTGCTCGACACGCCCGAGCTGCCGAACGTCGAGATGCCCTACTTCCACTTCCGCCCCCACGCGGACGTCAAGGACTTCATGGACCGCTGGCTCAGGCTCGGCGGACCGCACCACTTCGTCACCAACCTCGGCGAGCACGCCCCCCGCTGGAGGCGCCTCGGCGAGCTCCTGGACGTGGAGGTGCAGGAGCTGTGATGCGCGAGCAGGTGCTGGCGGCCAACGCGGCGCTGCCCGCGTACGGGCTGGTGACGCTCACGTGGGGCAACGTCAGCGGCATCGACCGCGGGGGCGGGCTGGTCGCGATCAAGCCAAGCGGCGTCCCCTACGAGTCGATGACGCTAGGCGACATCGTGGTCCTCGACCTCGACGGAAACGTCGTCGAGGGCGATCGACGTCCCTCGACCGACACCCCCACCCACCTCGAGCTGTATCGCGCCTATGACTGGATCGGCGGGATCGTGCATACGCACTCGACGTGGGCGACCGCGTGGGCGCAGGCCGAGCGTGAGATCCCTGTGCTGGGCACCACCCACGCCGACCTCAGCGACCGGCCGATCCCGTTGACGCGACCCTTGACCGCGGAGGAGGTCGAGGAGGACTACGAGGGGGCGACCGGTCGCGTGATCGTGGAGGCCACCGCCGAGCACGACTGCTGCGCCCTGGTGCGGGGTCACGGGCCGTTCGCCTGGGGGAGCTCCCCGGCCGCCGCCGTCGAGGCGGCGGTCACGCTCGAGCAGGTTGCCCGCCTCGCCCTGCTGACGACGCTGATCGCGCCGGACGGGCCGCCGCTCGCCGAGGCGATCCGCCACAAGCACTTCGAGCGCAAGCACGGGCCGCACGCCTACTACGGACAGTGATCCTGGTCGAGCGGGGCGCGCTCGACCGGCTCCCGGCGCACGTCGCGAGACCGGCGCTGGTGGTGGTGGACGCCAACACCGAGGCGGTGGCCGGTGCGCGCGTGGCGCGTCAGCTCGGCGCCGAGATGCTGCGCCTCCCGGCCGACGCCCATGCGACGGAGGAGACGGCCGAGCAGGTGCGCTCACGGCTGCGGGGCGGCCTCGTCGC
>Ga0335081_10010708_pt1 | contig 14838 bp, 17 predicted proteins | sample Lox_Sample_35_FD_206713 | JGI IMG/M metagenome (GOLD analysis project Ga0335081, IMG submission 206713) | Soil microbial communities from Loxahatchee National Wildlife Refuge, Florida, United States - Lox_Sample_3.5 | ecosystem: Environmental > Terrestrial > Soil > Wetlands | place: USA... | reverse complement strand
AACATGACCCTTGTTTCTTGCCCAAGTATAGGAATATTGGGCTCGACAAGGAGATTCACAAAACATTTGGGTTTCTCTCATCTCACACTTGTTCCTCTCAGGGTACCGATATCGAGCCCAACAGACAGATTCACAAAGCATCTGACTGTCGCGCTCGGCAGACAGATTCGTACACATCTCACATCGCAAGATCAGCACTCATTGTGCCACCAATATCAAATACCTGGGGTTCTCTCATTCGAGATCTTGCAACAATTCATGGCGCAAACTGCGGGCTCGTTCCACATCCATCTCGCAAGACAAATTTGGTTTCTCTCAAAATTCGCGCCACAATATCAGTGGTCAGCGCGCCGCAAATGTCAGTGGTCATCTTGGAATACAGATGGAATTTCACGCCCCCCGGCTTTCCAGCTCATTGTTTTTACTCGGTGCGAATTTACGTCCCAACGATTTGCGTCTCGACGGCGTGCGGCGCAGTGCCCAGGGTTCTCCTCCTATTTCTACGCGAGTTTGCACACGACAATTGATATGTAAAGGATGAACGTTTAAACACGTCCCGAACATATTGCCATGAAGACGTCCGCGGAAAACAAATCGCCACTCGTAGAGACGCCTCGTCGATAACGGGGTCAAAGTGACACCAGAATTCTTGACAGGAAATTCAATCGTTCAAATCTCCCAATGGCTGGAAACCCAGGAGTCCTCTATCTCTGCCACACAAGACCCGGCCTCAATCAGAAAATTAATTCGCCAATATTTGCACGTGTACAGTTCCTTGGCATCGATAGTCATTCAATTGGTTCTCGATCCCGACTCCTTACAGCCGAAAGACTCCAAAACAGATCTCAAAGAGTGGTCTACTCCGCAGACTGCATTTGAACTCAATCACCAAGGGGGTTTCACGGAGATTGCTAACGAAGCCTATCTGTATAGTGGTGCAGAGAGAAAATTCAATTACGAATGTACCAAATCCATGCCGGAAAGGGAGTCACCAGAATGCGTCGCATACCGGAGTTAGTGATCGTAGCATCGGTGGACTCGTGGTCCTCAAATATCATGTTCTCAACAATCTCGATTCACGGCTTTCCTTCTTCCACATCTTGGGAAGTTCTACGGTGCTGCTTTCCCATTCTTGCTACAAGCTAATTTTCACTAACCGATGGAGGAAATTTATTCTTAATCAACTTGACGAATTGAATCGCAAAATTCGACGTGTTGCGAACCGTCAAACCGTCGCAGACAATGGGAAGTTGTGCTACTAAGGTAGCTGCCTCAATGGGTTAAGTAGTTATTACTTTCAGGCGCGTATGGGTTTGTGGTCCTGCGATCCTGTATAATCGAGCTTTTTTTCTGCTCGATGGGTGGCATCATTTCCGAGCAGAGTATAGCATTAATCTAATCTACACTCACCCTCTATATCTGCCATGCCGATCCTGGTATTGAGCTAAAGCACTCCACCAAGCAATGCGAGAGGCGTAGTAGTTCAAGTACGGCCGAACGACATCTCCGAGTTGTGCTAAGCAACAGTATTTGTAGTATCTCCGAGTTCCGTCTTGCGCACTTCCGAAACCCGGACTCGCTCAGTCGCGCGACCAAAGGCGGCTTCACTGCTGTTTCACCCTCGAGAGGAAGTAGCTTGAAGAAGCCGAGGCCGGAGGGTTCGACCGCCCACCGGAGCACATGCAATTGGATATTGGAGTTGGCGGCGAACGAAAGATTCGCATCTTCCTCAAACCCCGACGGTGAGCACGCGTGCAGCCCTCATTAGCGAGCCATGATGAGCAACAGCCCCAAGAAAGGTTGGGCTGCAGATGCTGCACGTCGGCGCCGGCTGTTGGATGGACACAGCCATGTCCATCTTCGGACGACCAAAGCGGAATCACGACGTTGAAAATCTGGGGTAACGTTGCCGACCCCTTCAACCCCACTTTCACCTTCCCTTCAATTTCACCGGACCACCACTGTGAGTGTCACTGACTTATTTGGCTCGCGATGGTCCCGCCTTGCCAACGTTACCTGCAAATGTTCGAAGACCAAGGGAGCCGGGAATTACATGTAAAAACACAGCTCTACAAATGTTCGCAGATCTTTTTGCTGGGTTGGGGGAAAAATTCCCCCCCAAACAAAAAATAAAAAAAAAAAAAAAAGTCTCACGAATCGGCGCCAACAGCGGAAAACAGCGTCTGTTTTTGTTTGAGGCGCGGGACGGAGCTGTCTCGTAACCAACGCCAGATAGTTAGTGCTGAGATGGGGTCGAAAGTACAGGTCATTCCCAACGGGATGACACTCCAGGAATTCATGGCCGGCAAGTCGGCCGACACGGACGCAGAAAACATGACATCCGCAGACTACTACGCAGACTCGTACTCTCATTTTGGCATCCACGGTAACAAACAAAACCGACCCTCTGCGCCTCGTTTTTACCAGCTAACCGCTCTTCCGTATTGCAGAGGAAATGTTAAAAGACACTGTCCGAACCCTGTCCTACCGCAATGCAATCTACCAAAATTCTCACCTCTTCGCAAACAAGATCGTCCTCGACGTCGGCTGCGGCACCGGCATCCTAAGCATGTTTTGTGTCAAGGCTGGTGCAAAACACGTCATTGGCGTTGACATGAGTCATATTATTGATCAGGCGAAAAAGATTGTTGCGTTGAATGGGATGGCCGATCAGATTACCCTGTTAAAGGGCAAGATGGAGGAAGTTACCTTGCCGTTCTCTAAAGTCGATATTATTGTAAGTGAGTGGATGGGGTATTTCTTGCTCTATGAGAGTATGTTAGATACTGTTCTCTGGGCAAGAGATCGATATTTGGTACATCCTCCTTTTCCTATCTTCCTCACCTTTCTCCATTCGCATTGGTTCCAACCTCGTTGGGCCTTTGTTGTTTATTTTTGGGGGGTGGGACGAGACTAAATTTTAAGGCTCCCGGCGGCTCCCTCTTCCCCGACCACGCCTCCCTCTACATCGCCGGAATCGAAGACGCAGACTACAAAGAAGAAAAAATCGGCTTCTGGAAATCCGTCTACGGCTTTGACTTTAGCCCCATCGCAACCATAGCAATGCGTGAGCCCCTCGTCGACACCGTTGAACTCAAAGCCGTCGTCACAGACCCCTATCGCATTCTAAACCTCGACCTCAATACTTGTACCGTCTCCGATCTCAGTTTTGTGGCGGACTTCAAACTCGTCGCGACACGGGATGATTTTGTGCATGCGATCGTTGCATGGTTCGATATTGGGTTTGAGGCGTGTCATAAACCTGTAAGATTTAGTACGGGGCCGCATGCCAAGTATACACATTGGAAGCAGACTGTGTTTTATATTCAGGAGCCGGTTGTTATTAATGTGAACCCCCCCTCCCCCCCGCGGCGCGCGGCCCAACTGTTCTCTTCTCTTTTTCTGTCACTGCGACTAGACTTGAGGCAATTCGAGGCTGACTTTGAATAGCGAGACGAAGCGATCAAAGGCAAATTGGCTTGTCGACCCAATAGTAGGAATAAACGAGACTTGGATATTGTCATTGACTACTCGTTTCACGGAAGAGATCAAGCCTTGGAAAACATGCATACCCTTTATAAAATGTAATGTCCTCTCTTCCTCCCACCAAACGTCGAATGCACACCTCTCCCACTTTCTGTCGTTTCTTTGGTGTGCATTCCTGAGCTAATGCGCTGAAAGGGCTTAGGTATTAGCGGAGAATACAACCCCTTTGTAATCGATCTACAGCTTCTTGAAAGAGCGGTTTGGGAAAAGCGCTTGGCGAACTGGCTGAGGCACTGGCGCAAGAGTGAGAGTCATCAATTTCAATTATGTATAATCGAATTACACCAAGAGCGTCACAATTTCCAAAGATGTCACATCTCCTTTCCGAATTGCGCCCTGGCTCGCATCTGTCTTTCTGTGGCCTTTCATGGTTTTTCGGCAGGGTTAGCCATGCTTGCTATTCATCCCTCCAGGATTATAAACTTTCTCTCAGCAAGCAGTATTAATCCCAGCGGCACCAAACTGGTCTCATAATTCCCGTCCCCAGCAGAACAAACAACGTTCGTACTCTGCGCCCTAAAAACTTCCTTCCCATTACCGTCGCACAAGCTTACCAAAGGCTGATGTCGCGTAAAAAACCATTTTCCTTCATCCGATGCAATTGTCTTGCTCTTCGTTTCGTGCGTCTCGGGATTGGTATACCGAAAGTCGAACCGTAAATTCGGAGTCATCCAAAATTTGCCCTGTAAGCAGGGTCGACCTCCACACGTCCCGGTAATGGTCCCGTCCGATCCATCGGCCCCACTGGAAAAGTTAGTCCAGATGTCAGATACCGCCGTATTCCCCGGCCACGCTGTAATTTTCTGGGACAGGCCATTTCCCGAACGATGAAGGTATTCGGCAGAGAGGAACGTGTGCACTCGTCCAAACTTTTCTTCGTACGAAACCTGCCATAACTGCTTATCGTTCACATATACACTAGCAGCATTGGTCCACATCCCCATCTTAAATTCCCCCTGGTTGAGGTGCAACTGGACGTATACGGGGAATTTATCGGGCATATTTTCACACCTGTAGGGCTGCTGTTGTGCATGATACGAACTCCAACATATGAGCGTCAGCAACCATCCGCAAAACAAGATAACACAAACAACGATCGCCGCAAGTGCTCGTAAGCAAGCGAAGGGTTCCACAAGAAGCGTTTGGATTACGAAAAGGACGTGGCAGATGACAAAGATGGTGAAACTGATCTCGTGGCGGACGGGGTTGATGACGCTGTCGATGGAAAGATCCCATCCGTATTTACAGACCAAATACGTCCAGGCGATGAGGCCAACAACACGGAGGAGCCAGAAGAGAACGCCGCAGAAGCCCTCGGGGAGGTCGAACTTTGCCCTTCTGGGGAGAACGTCGTCTGTGGGAAGGGGGGGCGGTCGGTATTCTTCAAGTTGGTACATCTCAAGGCCCGCATGACGAGAGACTTTGGCTCGTGACGGGGTGGCCAATTGTACTGAATCCGACTCTTCGCGGGTAAAGAAGCTGGTCATGTTGGCGCTCAATGGTCTTTGTAGGATGACGTACGAAAAGGTCAGACTTTATAGAGATAGTAAGGATCATGTGGATGACCGAACCTCGCTCAATACTATGTCAGACATCGATGAGATATGCAGGCTGCTTGGAAGCAAATCAGGCGTGACTGTCGATCCCATGCTGGCAATCCCTGCAGATCCTACTTTCCGGGACGGCTTTTTGCGGTGAATTAAAAGCATGACGAAGAAGTTGATATACTGCATGGAGTCAGGCTATAATAACGAGTTTGGATCACCTGTATATTCTGGTATGTAGCCGGTCCAACCCATAGTCCGGAATTTGCATCAAAAGTCATGAATCCCTTCCATCCCTGGATCCACCATCAACCCGCTAAGACTTATATCGGCAGCCCATGCTTTTTTGCAGGCTTCATCCACATTTTGCGGTTTCAATTGTTGTCGCGAGATATCCCATGATAATCTTCTGCACGATAACTGTTGCCATCTTCGTGTCGATTTTCGGTAGCCCAATTTTCTTTAGCGAGCCATCCAGGGAAGAATCCGACCGCCAGACAGATCCGGCTTCCAATAAAGCAGAGCAAGCAGTTCATGTCCATTTTGGTTGTATCGTGAATGTGATAGAACTTCCTGAGAACGGTTTGCGAGGTTGGCGGTCCCCTGTTTTCGGTGACGGCGAGTAATTGGTAACGAGCGTAAGCGGCGCCACTATATCTCAACAGCACCATCGATCACCAAATTCATAAACTCATCGAATCCCTACAATTATTAACCGCTCCGAAAGAAAATGACCGGACAGGCACTCACTCTGATTTTTCCTTCGACTCGACAATCAACTTGTTCGTATAACAAAATTTGAACGGTAACTTGTTACTGCAAAACCTTGAAAATTAAGTTCTACACCAAGCCGGCGTTCTATCTGAGAGGGGGAGTGAGGGGACATACGATGGGTGGGACCATCACTTTTTGGGATTTGGATGACATCATCGGCTTGTCGTGTTGGATCAGGAGGAAGTCAGACGAAAATTCAAAAACCACTTTGTCAAACGCGATTTGGGAACGCTAACCCAGGAATACCAACTTCGTGCCGCCCCAAAGGATCTTCGCATGTGTCGAGACATGAGGGCGCTGAAGAAGGCGCTAAGATGCAAAGTTCAGCAGTTATTGAAGGAACTCACAGCAGAGAAAATTGCGGAGGAATGTATATTCTCCAATATATTGTTGGTTGTTTATCTGACACTGGTAGCCAATAGCTGTGCAACGAATTTGTTTTAGCTTCCACTATTCATGCAGAGTCGAAATGTATCCATTTACAGCTCCATGCTGATGGGAGAGCTTCAAACAACTTCAATTATTAAGAAATGTTTTCAATTGGATAGTATTCCACATTGATTGAACATGAAGACCTTATTTTCAGGGAAGCATGTATTTGTACCCTTCATGGATGGACCTGCGATGGTTATGGTCAAGACACCAAATCGCACAGACTTGAAGACATTCAGGCCCAATTCATGTGGTATCCCTGAGCCTCCCTCAATCAAGGGACGAGCCAAAGGTAAAAACTGCTCTGTTTTAAAATTAATTGAAAGCCTGTGAGGATATTGGTCTGGATCTGATTGTTGTCCCAGGCGTCAGATTTGACCGCCGGATGAATCGAACTGGACATGGGAAGGGGTATCACGACCACTTTATTCAAAAGTGTAATGATTGTGCAACTGAAAGGGGCATACAGCCTCCAATTCTAGGTATTTCATGTTGATGTGAGGTTAACGAGACAGTTGGCCTGGCACTGAGAGGTCAATTAATGGATGAAGGGAAGATTTCCATGACAGAGACAGATTGGGAAATGGACTATATCATCTGTTATGGGGAAATAATTTCCAGCGACTCATCGGAACATGTATCTCTTTCCAAACGGTAATCTGACAAGATTGTAAAACATGGGCGGGTATCCTGCGGGCAGCCATCATCATAATCATGCAGCTGTAAGGTAAGGGCGTATAGGTAAATGATATTTCCAACCAAGTAACATTTTCCTAGATTCAAATTTCGATGTCCGCGCAAACCGCAAAAATGCAGGATGTCGCTACTGGCATTGTGATGATTCCGTCGAAGAAGCCCGAACGCGCGATCGTGAGTACCGGACCAGAGTCCTCGATGAGCATGCCATCAAGGCCCCAGTGAGGAACCGTCATTGTGGGGAGCCGGCGAAATTATTGGTGTCGAAGAATGGGAATGATGGGGGCGAGTTTCTGGTGTGCTCGATGGGGAGGTGTGAGTTTTGGATGTGGGATGATGGGACCGAGCCGTTCTCAGATGAAGCGCAGGAACGGTTTAATGCTTGGATGGACGATGCACTTGCAGAGTATGCTTTTGGTGATATGGATGACGAGAGGGATTATACGGACTGTGTGGGGGAAGTGCGCGATGCGAACGACCTGGATGAGTTGGACAACTCGAGTGAAACGGATGATGTGGAGGAGGTTGATGACCTCGATGAATTGGAATATCTCGGGGACGATTTTTGAACTTTTTATGCGTTCTTTGGGTCAGATTAAAGGTTAACTGACTAGCTCATGTGATAATTGAGAACGGTTAAATAGCTGCATTGGTGCCGTAGCACAGAAGGCAATGAAAGTGTCTCTCAGATGTGATTCGGCCACAGTCATTAATATCACCCCAATCTCAGATTTCACCATGCTGTATGCCCGCCATCAATCTTCAAATCACCTCTGCATATCAGATACCTCAAGAGACAAGTATACCCGGTCATAAAACTACTTCCGCTCCCGGCAAGGAAAACTGTTGCAGCACGATACTCTTCCGGAGTCGAAATCCTTCCAAGCGGATTGTGATTACTCCAAAGTTCCTTCCTACTCGGATCCTTTTCAAAAAGCCGAGTCACCATCGCCGTTTCAATATATCCTGGTGATATCGTCTAACGTCAGGCTGCCGGGCACCAGAGGGGAAATACGTTGACTCTGATGTTATATTTCCCCCATTCGCAGGCCAAATTCCTTCCCATCTGGAGAACGCCGGCCTTCGAAGCATTATAAGCTACGCAGTCGAGTCCGCGGTTGGCGATATATGCCGACATACTTGCAATGAGAATAATTGACCCCTCCGATTTCGTTCGAATCATCTCCTCCGCCGCCGCTTTCGCCGAAAGAAACACACCCGTAACCTTCGCGATTAGGGTACTTCCCATGGACAAACGGGGGGGAAATATAGACGTTAATATCTAAAATTCGTCGACAGTCTTCGGCGGTATACTCCAATGCTGGTGCCTCATACTGCACCCCCGCTGCAGCGACAAGTCCATCTAATCGTCCTCTCCAGTTGGCCACCTCCCGGAACCGCTTTTCGAGGCCCATAGCGTCTGTCACGTCGACTTGTCTGTACTCCAGCAGTTGCTCGGGGTACCTCTGTCTTATGTCTTCGAATCTGGGGTTGGGCGTTGGAAGTCGATCGAAGGCAAAGACAGCCGCTGCACCAGCTTCAATGAGAACTTCTGCTTGAACAAGACCGAGCCCGCGAGCACCACCGGTGACTTTTCAAGTTAGCAGATAGGAGGCTGAAGGGTGAATGCCGACAAAGACCTTGCCCGAAAGATCGAATTCAGGGAGGGCTCTCATTTCTTTAGTGGATTGGAGTGCAATGTTTGCGGTCACAGGCCGACAGCGCTGAATTTATGGAAAGAGCAGATCACGCCGCCCAATAAATAATAGGGTCGTACTCCGCGATGCCACATTCCAAGATTGAATCGCCAATACCATATCTCACGGAAACTGCATGGACGCATACAGAGAATATTCAATATACCTCAGATGAGCAATGCCTCTTCCCTTGTTGGCTAATTCCCTCGATTCCACATATCAGACCACCCACGCTCCAGGTAATCCAATTCCCCTTCACCGTCGAAATTACCTCATCCGAAAGTATCTCCCACACCAATACCTCTACCCTCTTCCTTACCAGTCCTTCTACGTCGCCCACCATCTCAACAGCCTCACCAATCAAATTATGCAAGTACCACAACATATCATCCTGGGCCAGTAAACCTGCGTCTCCCTCTGCAACAGCACATCTGACCCTTTTGAATTCCTCAAGCAATTTTAACAATAATGCTTGACGAAGGAAACTCCCTGGTTCAGCGACATGACACACCGTGGCTATTCCGCGGGCAAGACACTCTCGGAAGTCGGTCACGGGGTTGGGGGCTGCTAGGTTGCAGGATTCATGGAGTAGACGGAGGGTTTTTTCGACGAGGATCATGAGAATGTCTCTTGTCAGATATCGTTGATCAGAAGATAATTTCGAGGATGTGGATAGGGATGTGAGCAGTGCAAAGATGGATTGTATTGCTTGCGTGGGATCAGACTGAATGAGGCGTCGAGATCCTTTGACTGTCTTGATGAGACCACGCACATGAGCGAAAAAGGCTGTTGCGAGACCATTTGCTGCGTTAACGAGTAATTCCGGACTCGTATCAGGATGTAGAATAACTTGAATGCAAAGAAATAAAGTCGATAAGCCTAACATATCAGCGCTTGGCGCGAGCTGTCGTGTGTTACCGTTCACATCTCCTAATCCTCCGAACGTCCGCTGAATTTCGACCTGGGGGATTTGTGAACCTTTACCCCTCGCAACTCGTCGTTTCTTCTTCGCCGTCTGAGATTCTTCTGTAGTCCGAAACCTTTTCAATTCTAGTTATCAGATGGGTGAGAAAACAAAAAATGAAGGGGACCCTCTTCGAGGTCTTCAATGGTTCGTTTATTTGTCAGAGTTGTGCATTGGAGGGTTAAATTTTGTTCCTCGAGGATGGAGATTCTCTGCTTTAGGAGGCCGATGACATCGAGATGGGCCGTTTCCTTGATTTGCCCAGCCTTAATCTGTGAGCGGAGGAGTCGCAGGTATTCTGTCGTATCAGGTCTGGAATAGGGAGCTTGGACGCACCGTGGATGGTCAGGTGGGGCGGCTTCGTCGAAACCAACGCCAGGGCCTACAGCAAATTAGCCGAGGCGAACCCACCGTGGGGGAGGCATACAACTGCAATTCTGTGTCGTGCAAAGGGAGTAATATCCGCGGCGGTGGCCATGACCTCTTGTCTGCGCTTTGGGCTTGTCGGGGTGGATGTGCGAGAATTTCGCGAAATGAGGGAGCAGACATTTAATTTCACAAATTCGCGACAATTTTGCGCACCCCCCTCAGGGGAGCGAGACTGAATTATTTGACACGAAAGAATCTGAAGTGCGTAACGTCCGTTTCTTCACAAGACCCGGGTCTTGATACATGGTTTATCGTAATAGAACAAAAGAGAACTATAGATGAAATTGATCTCTCACACACAAAGAATTTAAAGTTCCTGATGCCCGTCAGGTATCGCACCAAACCAAAACTGAAAAAGCGGCCCAGCCGTCAGCGCCCTATTCAAGTTAGCCCGCACCCTTCAATCTGAGAAATACTCAAGTTAGAATGATACCATCGCTACTCACAGCCTCCGTCCTTGGATCCAGGATCATTCTTCGAGTGGCGACCCTGGCCCCCATTGGGAGCAGGAGCAGGAGCAGGAGCACTTGTACCCTTCTTCTCGCCCTTCTCGTCTCCATGGTTCTTGCTGGGAGGCGCTGGAGGAGCCGGCGTGTTCTCCCCTTTGTTTTTGCCATGGCCCTGGCCTTGAGGTGTTGGCGCGGCATCGTTCTCCGTGCCAGGATCCTTGGGAGCAGGCGCATTTGCGTTTGCGCCTTTCTTCTCACCCTTCTCGTCTCCATGTTGCTTACTAGGAGGCGGTGGAGGAGCCGGTGTATTCTGCTCTTTATTTTTGCCATGGCCGCGACCTTGAGGTGTTGGCGTGGCATCAGATGCGCCGTTCTTCGTGCAAGGCGCGTTGTGCCCCTTGGGAGCAGGAGCAGGTGCAGGCGCATTGGCAGGTGCATTTTTTCCCTTCTTCTCACCGTTCTCGTGGTCATGGTTCTTGTTAGGAGGCGGGGGAGCCACAGGCGCAGGCGGAGGCGGCGCGTTCTGCCCTTTGTTTTTACCATGGCCATGACCTTGAGGTGTCGCCGAGGCATCAAATCCATCGACCGTAACCGTGGACACGGGCGTGCATTTCGTCTTGCCCTTTTCAATCGAACAATCGACAAAGATATTCTCGAAAATGGTGGTGGTGACGGTCTGCGCTGCCTGGTCCCCTCCAACGGTTACCGTGACCGTACCGTCGCCGCCGTTATCTTTACCCTTGGGGCGCCAAGTCCCATGCGCATCAACCGTGACTTTCCGTAAGCCAAGTTTCCAAAAAAGATAAGAGGACGGAAATCTCACTGAGATGGGGGGGATCGTGTACCGTGTTGACAATCACTGGTATCTCTGCGGGCGAATCGTTCCGCTTTACGTTCGGCAGAGGCAACACCTGCTGCCAAAGCAAGCATCATCAAATGCGTGAACCCCTTCATTTCGACAGATAAGGAAAGCAGATTTTTGCAAGCAAATTCTCGTTTTCGTGGAAAAACCGTTTAGGTTTAGGCAAAGAGCGACCGGCGCAGATGCGTAAAGAAAAGAATGACGAAAAAAGGAGAGGATGGCGACTGGCGACCCTGTGCAGTTGACCGGCGGAAAAGTGCTGAACGGACAAGATCAGGGGAGGGGGACGCGCCCCCTTTAAATGCCGAGTTCGATCATCACCTGTAGGGAGATAATCAGCCGCATTTTTGGCAGGGGCCTTCTGTGCTGTGTGTGTTTTTATGAGCGTAATTATGGTTGACTTATCCTTGGACATTTAAAATAAATTAAACTTGCGTCTCAAAGTGTTTCAGGGATATTGGCCGAGGACCGGGGCGCAAGGGCCGCTCGCACGGTCTGTGCCCCCGATCGTACGATCAGTGGCGACTGTGTGTGGCATTCGTGCTATTTCTTTCATGGACCGGGAATACGCGTGGATGCCTATGGGCGGAGATTGTCGACGGGGAAAATGTTTTGTTGTCGTTGAGTGTGGCGATGGCTCTGCACGATAAGAAGAATCATTGGCTGGAACTCGGGGCGGCCGTTGCGGTAACGATGCGATCAACGCCGCAAGTTTGGTAATGCACATGACATGACCGTTGAGAAAGTTCATACATCAGATGTTTGAAAATGGATAATAATCTCAAAGTGTTTTTTATAACTAAGTCATCCTTCGGGGTATTGCCCACCGGTTATCCGGAAAGAACGGCACTAGGAGTAACCGTCGCGCTGGGCCCACAGCCCAATATCCACTTCGGCTCAATTGACTGGAACGTCGTTTAGTGGGCTTCGGTGTCTGAGCACAGAGAATTGTGTGGGTCATGTAAAACAGGGCGATGCTTATGAGCAGGCACTGAAAATGCTAGAGGCTGGGTGCGATAATATATTATCTTGGGGCATCAGCTTGGGGTTCAAAACGGCTCGGTCCTAGTAGGGTATCTCAACACGTTTTACATGTCAATCGGCTTCGCAGTCTTCCGTTCTTCAATCTCTCCCGTCTTAGGACACTTCATCTCCCTCCAACTTATCGGTTGCATTAATTCCCCAGCTACCCAACGTCAGCCACTCAGAAAACAATTGGACAAAATACCCTGGCTTCGTGCAAATAACACGCCCAATTCATTCTTAGCGGTGCTCAAGTAATACGACTGCTGGTCTCCCAGGGAAATCGTCCTGTCAGAATCACCGCCCCAAGAAGCAATGATTGTACCACTTCAGCTCGAATAATATCACCGGGTCGAAAACTCGAATATATCTTTACTCGATCCTTCTCTGTTGCACGAACATCGTGCACCCTAAACAACCGTATTAGCCCACACTCCCTACATCCCCCGGCCATTGCGTACCGTATTACACCCGCAAACTCCTGCATGGTCGGAATATCATCAATCACGAGAATCTGCACTCTTGCTTCACGAATATTAATCCGCGTCACCCTACCGAGAATCACGCTCCCCTCTTTCGGGAGAAGAGACACTTGATTCTGCCGCGAGGTAGAGTCTTGGCGGCCGATCGATAGCGTTGGTAGTCCTATTGGGGCCGGGGTGGTGATCGTAGGCCCGAGGAGTGAGGCATGGATTGTGGAGGGTGAAGAGGAAGTTGAGCTGTGGGAGGGAGGAATATGAGTTCCTGCACCAGATTTATAAGATGAAGATGGGCCGAGCGGTTGGCCTGGCAGAGCTATTGACGGCACCGCCATTTTTAGCGTCGACGTCATCTTCAGGCAGAAGGCCCCTCTCCTGGCATGCATTCTCGATTCCTGAGCCAGCCAACTTCCCGGCTTTGGATTTCGGCCAATTACAAGCGGGGGCAAGTTTCCCCTCCGAGACCCCGACATCAACGTCACAGACGCGACACTGCACAAATGGAGGCGCTGGCGCCGGTCAAAGAGACTCTCTTCATCGCATTAATTCACGGGTATCCGACTCTCAGGAAGGCACCTCGTAATTGTAGGTTCCGTGGAGGAGAAGACACGTTCGGGGACTTGCCGGCCGTATTCCGCAATGCGTGGACCTTGGCTAATAACAGACACTGCGACGGAACCTGAGCTCCCTTGATCTTGTTATTAAGCACTTCATCTTCAAGTCACAGGGTGATTTAGGACTATGCGTCGAGACCTTCCGAAAATGGTGCAATCTCAATCCCCGTAACGCCCCACTGACGCCAGGCACAAAGAGCAAATCGACGCCATTGAATCGATGAAAGGGGTAGACGTGCCAACGGTCAAAGCGATCCTGATATGTCACTCCATGGGTGGAATAATAGCAGTTGAAAGCTTATTCTCAATGATCGATAATGATGATCCTCTGCACTCGTCCATTCTTGGCATTCTGGCTTTCGATACCCCGTATTTTGGCCTGAATCCCCCCGTTGTACACCGCACCATATCGACACGTGTCAACGCCATAACTTCCGCCGTAAACACCGCAAGAGAATGGGTCCCCCAAGGTCTCTTTGCATCAAAGCAAGTCACAACAACAGCCGCGGCTCCACCAAAATCATCATGGGGCTACGCAAAAACGCTCGCAGCTATAGGAGCAGGCGTCGCCGCGGCCGGCGCGGTAGGGTATTTTGCCAAGGACCCCGTGGTGAATCACCTCCAATTCGTCAAGATCCTGTATAAACCGGATGAATTGGCACGGCGCATGAAACGATTGGCGGAGACGAAGGGTGTAGGATTTGCGAACTTTTATACGGTTATTTGGGATAAGGAGGATGAGGAGGAGAGGACGTTTTGTAATTTACCCAAGGAAGGTGGGGAGGGGAAGTGGGTTCGGCAGGATAATGGATTGGCGAAGGATGAGGTTGAGGCGCATTGTGGGATGTTTTTAAGGGGGAATAATGACCATTATGATCAGATGTGTTTGGATGGACTCCGCATCATGAAATCTTGGATCGTGGGGATAGAATAATTCGTTATATCATGAAAGACAGTTTTTTTCAATGGACCGAAATCGGTCATCGATGGCACTGTCGTTTTAATCTTGAATCTCATAAGCCACTGCTTGATGTGATCGTGGAAACCCAAATCATTAAATCATTTCACTTGATCTCAATCTAAATTACTCCTCTATAATTTCTAAATGTTTCGCATTCTCACAACGTTAACGGCAAATACGTTAGGTGAAATCATGGCGTTTGCCTAAATATGCCAGTGCAACTTCATGTGCTTCCTCTGCCAAAGGAATAGCTTCATCCACACAACCATGCATGGAAATCGAGCCCTTCAAGCGCCTCTAATTTCCAGGTCCCCTGTAGTGCCGAAGGGGCGCGGAGACATCCACCACGATCTTGAAAAGTTGGATTG
>Ga0335081_10010707_pt1 | contig 14839 bp, 12 predicted proteins | sample Lox_Sample_35_FD_206713 | JGI IMG/M metagenome (GOLD analysis project Ga0335081, IMG submission 206713) | Soil microbial communities from Loxahatchee National Wildlife Refuge, Florida, United States - Lox_Sample_3.5 | ecosystem: Environmental > Terrestrial > Soil > Wetlands | place: USA... | reverse complement strand
ATTGGCCTCTCCGCGCTGCCTTCGCCGTGCGACGAGAGGACCCCGCTCGCCCCGGGCCAGCTCACGAGTCACTACAAGCGCTCGAAACTCAAGGCCGAGGAGGCGGTGCTCGCCTACGCGGGGCGGGGATTGCCGGTCGTGGTGGTGAATCCGAGCGCACCGGTCGGTCCCTGTGACGTGAAGCCCACGCCGACCGGCCAGATGATCGTCGACTTCGCCCGCGGGCGGATCCCGGCCTACGTCGATACGGGGCTCAACATCGTCCACGTGCGCGACGTGGCGGAGGGCCACCGCCTCGCCGCCGAGCGGGGCCGCGTGGGCGAGCGCTACATCCTCGGTCACCGCGATATGACCCTCGCCCAGATCCTGGCCGAGCTGGCCGGGATCACGGGCCGTCCCGCTCCATCCCTCAGGCTTCCCTACGTCGTCGCCTGGGCAGCCGGGGCGGTGAGCACCGCCATCTCCACCTACGTCACCCGCCGACCACCGGCGGTGGCCCTGGAAGCGGTCCGGATGTCGCGCCGATGCATGTTCTTTGACCCGAGCAAGGCCGTTCGTGAGCTCGGGCTGCCCCAGACTCCGGTCCGTGCTGCATTCGAGGACGCCATTGGCTGGTTCGAGCAGAGGGGGTATATCCCACAGCTGAGGAGGAAGATGGAGTGGGCATCCCCCTGAAAGTGGCGGCCGCAGTTGGAAAGCACATTCTGCAGCAGAAGCTCAAGGGACGTAAGCGCTATCCTCTTGTGCTCATGTTGGAGCCCCTCTTTCGCTGCAACCTCGCGTGCATGGGCTGTGGCAAGATCCAGCATCCGGAACCCATCCTCGACCGGAGGCTCTCGCCGGAACAGTGCTTTGCGGCGGCGGCGGAGTGTGGCGCGCCCATCGTGAGCGTGTGCGGCGGTGAGCCGCTCATCCACCCGGACATCGCGCAGATCGTGGATGGGCTCATCGAGCGCGACAAGTCGGTCATCCTGTGCACGAACGGTCTCTTGCTCGAACGAAAGCTGGACCTGTTCAGGCCGAGCGATCAGCTCTCGATCGACGTGCACCTCGATGGCACCGAGAAGCGCCATGACGAATCGGTGTACCGCACGGCGGTGAAGGCCATCCGGGCGGCCCTCGAGCGCGGCTTTCGGGTTTCCACCAACTCCACCATCTTCGTCGGGCACGATCCGGAGGATCTGCACCGCTTCTTCGACGAGGTGATGGCCCTGGGTGTGGAGGGGATGAACATCTCGCCGGGCTACAGCTACGAGCTTGCTCCGGTGCAGGATCGCTTCCTCAAGCGGAATCAGACGAGGGAGCTCTTCCGCCGGGTGCTCGCGCCGGCCAAGCGCCGCGGCTGGAAGTTCAATCACTCGCCGTTCTATCTCGACTTCCTGAAGGGCGAACGCGAGTACCGGTGCACGCCCTGGGGAAGCCCGAACTACAGCGTCCTCGGGTGGCAGCGCCCCTGCTACCTGTTCAGCGAGGGAGGCCATGCCCGCACCTTCGCCGAGCTCATGGAGACCACGGACTGGGATCGCTACGGGACCGGCCGGCATCCCAAATGCGAGAACTGCATGATGCACTGCGGCTACGAGCCAACCGCGGTGAATGACAGCATGGCGAGCCTCGGGAACGTCGTCCGGTCGATCCGCGCCACGTTGGGTTGACAACGCAATGAAGCGAGTCGACCGCAAGGACAGCCACCTCAGTCTCTGCCTGGAGGAGGAGGTCGAGTTTCCGGAGAACGACGCCAACGGCTTTGCCGCCCTCCGCTTCGACCACGATGCCCTGCCGGAGATCGACCGGGCCGAGGTCAGCACGGAGGTGGAGATCTTCGGCAGGCGACTCGCTGCTCCGCTCGTGGTGGGCGCGATGACAGGGGGAACCCCTCGGGCCGGAGAGCTGAACCGGCGGCTCGCCATGGCGGCGGCTCGCTGCGGCGTGGGCTTCGCCCTCGGCTCTCAGCGCAAGATGCTGCAGGACCCCTCGACGCGCTCCTCCTTCGCGGTTCGCGAGGCTGCGCCCGACCTGCCGCTCCTCTTCGGCAACGTGGGGCTGGTGCAGCTCAACTATGGCGTCGGGCTTCGCGAGCTCGAGCGGCTCGTCGCGGGAGTCGGCTGCGATGCCTTCGTCTTCCACATGAACCCGCTCCAGGAGGCGATCCAGCCCGAGGGACAGACCCGCTTTGCCGGCCTGGCGGCGAAGCTGCGGGCGCTTGCGCCGAAGGTGGGGGTGCCGATCCTCCTCAAGGAAGTGGGCTCGGGCATCTCCGAGACCACGGCGCTCAAGATCCGCAAGCTTCCGGTGGCTGGCGTCGAGACCGCAGGCCTGGGCGGTACCTCCTGGTCGAGGGTCGAGAGCCTGCGGACCGCCAACAAGGTCCAGCGCATCACCGGGGAGCTCTTCGCGCGCTGGGGTATCCCGACGGCGGAGAGTGTCGCCATCTGTCGCCGCCTCCTTCCCGATCGCGTGATCATCGCCTCCGGGGGGATCCGCAACGGTATCGAGGTGGCGAAGGCGCTGGCCCTGGGAGCCGACGCGGTGGCGCTCGCGCTGCCGCTTCTGCGCGCGGCCGAGCGCTCATCGACCGCGGCGACGGAGGCGCTCGCCCAGGTGGTCGACGAGCTGCGTACCGCCATGTTCATCACGGGCTGTCGCACGCCGCCGGAGCTGCAAGACAGGCGGCTTGTTCCGGCCCGCGACCTCACCACCGTCTCATGAGGAAGCACCTATGCTTTCGAGTGCCGCGCCGGAGGGGACGCGCTTCGACGCCATCGTCATTGGCGCCGGGATCGCCGGCCTGCTCGCTGCAACCGAGCTGCAATCGCGGGGCTACCGGGTCCTCGTCCTGGAGCATAACCACCAGGCGGGGGGGCTCATGTCGGGCATCTGGCGCCGCGGCTTCTACTTCGAAACGGGTTGCCAGTCGTTCGAAGACATGGGAATCGTCTTCCCCCTCCTCGAGCAGTACGGCCTGGGCGACCTCGCTCGCTTCCGACGCGCTCATTACCGCATCGTCCTGCCGGGGTTCGACGCGGTGGTCGAATCGCTCCCTCAGCTCCGCGCGGCTTTCCAGCGAGCCTTTCCCGAGAGCGCCCAGGGGTTCGGCCGGATCTTCGACCTGCACGAGCGGACCTCTCACCTCATCCGACGGCTCTTCACGCCCGACCAGGTGCCCTATGTGCGCGACGAGAATGGTCGCGCGCGCTGGTTGCTGCGCGCCCTGGGCGAGGGCTGGCGGTCTCCGACCGGGCTCGCACGTCAGCTCTCCTTCCTGCGCACCGCGCTCCTCGACGACTTCACGGATTGGTATGAACGGAATCTGCCGCCTTCGGGGGTGCGGGACCTGCTCTCCCGTTGCGGCTACTCGCGCATGAACGTCTTCGTCGCCTCGGCCTTTTGGCACCTGTGGGCGCACGATTACTGGTATCCGGAGGGAGGGTTTCAGGCTTTTTTCAACCGCTGGGTCCGGCGGCTCGAAGCGCGCGGAACGCGGTTTCTATTCAAGCGGACCGTGACCGGGTTCGAGAAACAGGGTGGCCGGGTGGCGGCGGTTGCGACGCGCAAGGGCAATCGCTTCGAGGCGAGCGAGGTGGTCTACGCGGGCGACTACCGGCAGCTCGCGCGCCGGCTCATCGGGAGCGAGCACTTCGGCACCGGAGAGCTCGCCCGCCTCGATCGCGCTCGCCACTCCGACGCCATGGTATCGGTGTACCTCGGCCTGGACGTCGCGCCCGAGGAGCTCCGGGAACGCCTCGTGAGCTCGCACGTCTTCTACTGTCCGAACACCCGGTGTCGCACCGCCCTCGACCCGGCGCCCGGTGCACACCGCGACGCCTTTCTGGAGGTGACGGCGCACTCGATGAGCGACCCCGCGCTGGCGCCCGCCGGGCGCTCGTCGGTCGTGCTCCAGGCCTTCACGCGGCACGACTGGCTCAACGGCTGGGGCACAGGCCTCACGGGCGACACGGCTCGGGAAGGACCGTCGGGGCGGAGACCGCCCGAGTACCGCCGGCTGAAAAGGCAGGTTGCCGCTGAGCTTGTCGCCGTCTTCGAGGGGCTTTTTCCGGGTGCAGCCTCGCGCGTTGCGTACTGCGATGTGGGTACACCTCCTTCAGCGGTGCGGTTCACGCGCAACGCATTCGGTGGAACCTGTGGGTTCGAGCTCAACTGGCGCAACTTCCCTTTCATGAACCCGCTCGCTCACGTCGCGACGCCAATCCACAACCTGCACGCGGCGGGGCACTTCACGGTATGGCCAGGGGCGGTGCCCACCGCCGCGCTCTCGGGGAAGATCGCGGCCCTGCGGGCTCACCGGCGGCTCGCCCGCCGCCGTTCGCCGCTCGTCCGCCAACGGGAAGGCGCGAGATGATAAGAAGAGGGGGGGAGTGCCCCGCTCACGGGGGGACGATGGCAGCTCGCGACGTGCGGGTGCTGTGGAACAAAGGAGAGGCGAATCGCTTCGCACAAGTAGACAGCGCAAAGGATATCCGGATGCAGCCATCGACTTCGGCCAAGGAGCAGCGCCTCTCCGCGGAGGAGTTGAGCCGCGGCTGGGAGGAGTGCTGGGAGATCCTACGCGAGAACGGGAAGACCTTTCATCTCATGGCCAGGGTGCTCGGCGCGAGGCGGGGAAACGCCATCGCCGCGATCTACGGGTTCGCCCGCATCGCGGACGATGCCGTCGACGAGCCGGCGCCGGACGACAGCCCCGAGCGCGTCCGCGACCGGCTGGGCAAGATGAAGGACGAGCTTCGCTCGGCGGTCGCCGGGACGAGCCGCGAGCCGCGCTTTGCCGTTCTGGGCGAGACCATCCGCCGCTACCAGATCCCGCTCGAGCCCTTCGACGACCTGGTGGCCGGCTTGGAGATGGACCTCGACCGGGCGCGCTATCGGACCTTCGCGGACCTGGCGCTCTACTGCTACCGGGTGGCGGGGACCATCGGCCTCATGATCACCCCGGTCGCGGGATACCGCGCGGGAAGCGCCGCCCTCGAGCACGCCAAGACTCTGGGTACGGCCATGCAGCTCACCAACATCCTGCGCGACGTGGGCGAGGATCTCGACCGGGGCCGGATCTACCTGCCCGACGAGGACCTGGAGCGCTTCGACCTCTCCCACGCCGACCTGGAACGGCGCCAGGTCGATCGCCGTTTCCAGGCCCTGATGGAGTTCCAGATCGAGCGGACGCGCCGGCTCTACGACGAGGGGCTCGCGCTCATCCCCTTGCTCACCCGTGCGCGGGGTAGGGCAGCCTTCGGGTTTGCCGCTCGAGCCTATTCTGGCATCCTGGAGAAGATCCGGGCCGCCGACTACGATGTGTTCGGGAGGCGCGCGCACCTCACCTTTTGGGAGAAGTTCGCCATGGTCCCTGGCTCTGCATGGCGCGCCCTCGGCGCGCGGGGGCACGTCGAAGGGGGGGAGAATCCATGAGCACCGCCGCGATGTTCACGGCCGAGTCAGGTCAGGGCCGGTTCCCCGGCCGAGAGGATCTGGTTCCGCTCGTGGAGAGGGCAGAGGGAGCCTCCCAGGCGGCGCAGGAGTACCTGCTGCGCGTGCTGCGCGGAGACCATTGGCGCGCGGAACTCGAATCGCACATCGCTGTCACCGCGGAGTATGTGCTTCTGGCGCAAGCCCTCGGCCTCCACCTGTCGGACGACAGGCGGGAGGCGATCAGGCGATATCTCTTCGCGCGCCAGAAGGCGAACGGGAGCTGGGGTCTCGCGTTCAACCACCCCGGCGACGTCTCCAGCACCGCCGAGACCTACCTCGCTCTGCGCATCCTCGGCATGGCCGAGGACGACGAGCGGATGCGGAAGGCGCAGCGCTACATCCGCGGCGAAGGCGGACTCGAGAAGGTGCGCGTCTTCACGCGCATCCACCTCGCGCTCTTCGGCCTCTTCCCGTGGGAGGCCGTCCCGTCGCTTCCCCCGGAGTTCATCCTCCTGCCCAGCTGGGCGCCCGTGAACATCTACCGGCTCTCGAGCTGGGCCCGCGGTACCGTGGTGCCCCTCCTCGTGGTCTTCCACCACCGCCCTGTCTACGCCCTCCCCAACGGGCGCTCTCCGCAAAACGACTGGCTTGACCACCTTTGGCTCGATCCCGCCCACAAGAACATCCCCTACCGCTGCTCGGTCGTCGAGGCCCTGCGGCGGGACGGTCCGAGCTGGACGGCCTTCTTCGGCGGCGTGGACGAACTCCTGCAGCTCTACGAGCGCGCGCCGGAGTTCGGGATGGGGCGATGGCTCCGCGATCGCTCGCTCCGACTCTGCGAGAAGTGGGTGCTCGAGCACCAGGAAACCACGGGCGACTGGGGAGGGATCTTTCCGCCCATGATGAATGGCGTCCTGGCCCTCCACCTCCAGGGCCATGCGCTCGATTCCGATCCGATGCGGCGCGGGCTTGCAGCCATCGAGGCCTTCGGCTGGGAGGACAGCGCGGGCTTTCGCATGGAGGCGTGCCAGTCACCGGTTTGGGACTCGGCACTAGCGCTCATCGCGCTCAGCGATGCCCGCTTCGACGGGAACGACCCCCGCTTGCTGGCGGTGCGGCGCTGGCTGGAGGCGAAGCAACTCACGAACGACTGGGGCGACTGGAAGGTCTACAACCCGAAGGGTAGGCCTGGAGGCTGGTCCTTCGAGCACTGCAACACGTGGTACCCCGACGTCGACGATACCGCGGCAGTGCTCCTCGCACTCCTGAAGCAGGACCCCTCCTCGCGCCATTCGGAGGTGGTGCGTCGGGGTGCCGATTGGATGGTTTCCATGCAGAACCGCGACGGCGGTTTCGCCGCCTTCGACGTCGAAAACGACCGGGAGTTCCTGAACCGCATCCCCTTTTCCGACATGGATTCCCTGTGCGACCCGTCCAGCCCCGATGTGACCGGTCGGGTGCTCGAGGCGCTCGGGGTGCTGCGCGAGTGGCGCCATCACGCCGCCTGTCATCGGGCCATCGATTACCTTCGCCGCTCGCAGGAGAAGGAGGGCAGCTGGTTCGGACGGTGGGGTGTGAACTACGTGTACGGTACCTCCCACGTTCTCAACGGGCTGGCGCGCCAGGGAGTGCCCGCCGCCGATCGCATGGTGGAGCGGGGCCTGCGATGGCTCGAGTCGGTGCAGAATCCCGATGGCGGCTTTGGCGAGTGTCTGGAGTCCTACCGCGATCGGTCGCTCATGGGATGCGGCTCCTCGACTGCCTCCCAGACGGCCTGGGGTCTCATGGGGCTCCTCGCCTACTTGCCGCCCGACCGCGATTCGGTGAAGCGCGCTGTCGCTTTTCTGGTGGAGCGCCAGCTCGCGGCGGGCGAGGCGGCCGGTTCCTGGAGCGAAGAAGAGTTCACGGGGACGGGCTTCCCGCGCCACTTCTACCTCCGCTACCATCTCTACCGGCACTACTTCCCGCTCATGGCGTTGGGGCGATTCTGCGCGGCCGCGCGCGAGTAGGTCCGCTCTGGCATTTGGCGACATCCCGCTCCTGCTCTGGGGCACGGTCGTTCACCGCCCCTACGTGTACGCGTTCTTTGCCTGCTTCCTCGCCTTCGCGCTCCACCAGCTCGGCTGGAAGCGGACCATCACCTTCGCGGTGACGACGTGGTGCGTTGCCTTCGGGTGCGAGTACAGCTCGACGCGCAACGGGTTCCCTTTCGGGCCCTACCGCTACTTCGACGATACCCGGGGGCGCGAGCTGTGGATCTCCAACGTTCCGTTCTGGGACTCGCTCTCCTTTGTGTTCCTTTCCTACTTCAGCCTCGTCCTCGCGGCGGCCCTTCTCTCCTCGCCCCGCCGCACGGGAGACGCTCGGGCGGACCTGTCGCGTGAACCCTGGCCGGGCTTGCGGCACCGGGCGGCGCCGCTCGTGGGCGGGCTCTCGATGATGCTCCTCGACGTGGTCATCGACCCGGTCGCTCTCGAGGGCCACCGCAGGTTCCTGGGAAGGATCTACGAATATCCCTACCGGGGGTTCTATTTCGGTGTCACCGCCGCCAACTTCGCTGGCTGGTTCTTCGTCGGGGCCGCCAGCCAGTGGTTGTTCCAGTGCTGCCTTCGCTGGGTGCCGTGGTGCCGCGATCCGTGGCGGCCGGTCCACCCGCGCTTTCTGTGGGCCGTCTACTTCCTCTATGCCGGTGTGTTCGCTTTCAATCTCACCATGGCCGTGGTCATCCGCGACCTGGCGCTGGCTGCCGCCAGCGCAGTCGTCACCGCCGCGACGCTCTCGTCTTGGGCTTTTCTCCTCCGCGCGCGGGGAGGCGTCATCTGATCCTCGTCTGCGCTGCCACCGGTGCGGAAGCTCTGGCCTGCCAAGATGGCATCGAAGACGCTGCGGCCTCGCAGTTCGAGGTGCTGACCACGGGCGTCGGTCCTCCGCGCGCGGTCGAGGCGCTCCGGGAGAGGCTCGGGCAGGGACCACGGCCCGAGCTCGTCATCTCCTCCGGTTTCGCAGGGGCGCTCACCGAGGGTGTCGAGCTCCATGCCTTCGTGACCGCCAGCGCGGTTCGGTGGCTCGTCGAAGGGCGTTCGTCTCCACTCCGCCTTCCCTGCACCCCGCGTTCCGTGCGCGGCGCCTTGCCGTGCCAGGTTTTCTCCTGCGGAAAGGTGGTCCTCGGGGGCGCACTTTCTGGATTCTCCGGACCGGCCGCGGTCGACATGGAATCCGCCGCTCTCGCGGAGGTGGCGGCCGGGGCCGCCATTCCCTTCGCCGTCCTGCGACTCGTGACCGACACCCCCGCCTCGCCCATCTCGCCCCTCGCGATTCACGCGGCCCGTGCGCTCTCGGAACGCGGGGTGCGGCGGGCGGGCGGGACCGCCCGCCTCGTCCTCGAGGCGGCTCGGGACCCCGCCCGCGCGTTTTCCTTCGTGCGGGCGAGCCGGAACTGGTGTGCCCTCCTGCGCCGGGGGTGGCGGACCTACGCCGCGCAGGCACTCTGATTCTGAGCCCCCAGGGATGAATCCCGGGGCTCCCAGAGGTGCGGACGACGATCGCAAGTTGTTCTCTGGATCCCTCGCCTCGCGACCGCCTTCGCCGCCGGCTCCGAAGGCAGGCAGCTCGTCGGCCCGCTTCCAGATGATCCCGCGCCCGTCCTTCGGAACCGGAGTGCTCGTGTGCGGCCAGTCGCGGCCGCTGCGGTACCCGAGCGATCCGTGGGTCTCGACCAGGTTTGAGAACACACTGGTAGTGCTTTCGGGAAGGATGTCGTCAATGGACGTCGCACGGAGAGAAGCACAGCGCTCACCGTGCGCGCCAGAACGCGGGGCAGCCCTTCCCGGAGGTGTGAGGTCTGCACTGGCGGAGGCCGGGCAGCGCCAACCTTGCTATCCCATGTAACCACGTTGAACGCCCCACCGGCTCGAGCACCTTCCAGGCAGCATGACCGACCTCGTGAAGCCCTGCCCGCAGCTCGCCGAGCGACACCTGGCGCATGGTCGGGGACACGCCGGAATGGTCCTCGTCTTCGCAGGCCGAAAGATTGCAGGTGTCGCTCTGTCTCCCAGACCAGCGGCGCCTGGAGGATCTACCCGCGTGACCAGCGCCGGTGCTCGCTCGATGTTGCCCCTCGCAGAAGCGGTATCGCGTCCGGCCAGGCCACGGCGACCTGACAGGCACCGAGCGTGTCTTCAATTTTCAAAGAGCTTCTCGTTGCTCCACCCCGGGGCGTCCACGCCCGGGAGGCGCCGTTGCTCCCGACCCCGGAGGCCGGCTTCCCGGAAAGATCCGGGTGAAATCTGCGCCTGCTCCCGTGCCCGGCCCCAACGTGCTTTGGAAGGGGCAGCAGATCTGTCCCCGAGGCGCTACGTATTCGCCATGACGCGTCGATCGTGCATCGCCGTGGCGGGGGAGGGCAGCGCGATTCCTGGGTCGCCCTGCTGGTCGGCGGCCGAAGCGACCGGAAAGATGCTCGTGGAGCGGGGCTTCCGGGTCGTCACGGGGGGACAGGGTGGTGTGATGGAGGCCGCCTTTCTCGGCGCGCGGCAAGCTCGCAGCTATCGCGAGGGGGACACCATCGCGCTCCTTCCCGGTCACGCGTCGACATCGGCCAACGACTATGCCGACGTGGTCCTTCCGACTGGCCTCGCAAATGCCCGAAACGCTCTCGTCGCACACGCGGACGCCCTGGTCGCCGTTGGCGGCGGAGCGGGCACCCTCTCGGAGATGGCGCTGGCGTGGATCCACCGCCGCCTCGTGATTGCCTTTCGCTTGCCCGGTTGGAGCGGTAGGGTCGCGGGAGCACCGCTCGATGAGCGGTCCCGCTTCGCTGCCATTGCGGACGACTGCGTGTTCGGAGTGGACTCGGCGGCGGAGGTGGCGTCGATCCTGCAAGATCGCCTTGCCTCCTATCTCGCGGCGGCCGCTCTCTATCCATAGCCGACTCCTGCGCTGGAGGCCGCATCGCTTGCGGCAGCCGTCTGTGGGGAATGACTCGGCAAGCGCCTTGTCCTTGCGGGTCGACGAGCGCGACGACCTGAACGGAATATGGCAGCGCGAGAACCGGCGATCGGTTTGAGATGTCACGCGACCCGCCGCCCGATCCAGCAGACATCCGCGGCTTTCCGGAGGAGGTGGTCCCGTCGCCCGGAGGATCCGGACAAGCAGCCGCCGCCTCCTCCGATCCGGCGGTTCCCCGCTGCGGGACGCGCGCGAGCTCGCAGGGCGCCAGGCGCACCCTGCTTTCGAACGCGGGAAGTCGGCGCGTCCTGCCCAGACGGAGCAATCCCGCGGCTCCAAGACACCAGACCGGGTGCGGAGGCGGGACCTGCTTCGGCGGATACCCGCCATTGCGAGACATTTCCTGGCAAGACGCGGGGCTCGCGGCACTCCGCAAGTCTGACGGATATTCACGATGTGCAACTCGGGCCCTCCTCTTGTGATTGGCTCCGTCAGCCTAGCGTCACGATGCGTGCCGTTCATCTCGCGACGCGGGACTTCACGAGAGGTTCAGTTCCGGCAGCGGCAGCGGAGCCCCGAGCGACCGGTCTCCCCAGGCGAAAGAGCTCGCTGGGTTTGAGCGATCCCACCGGAAGGTATTGTCTCGGAATCGGCATGGGGGGCGGGTGGTCCAAGCCAGTTGCATCGCCCGCCGTGCAGGGCGGGAAGGATGGTGCCTGCGGGGGATGGGATCGACCGCGCTCCCGCTCTCCCGTGCCATGGGCGAGTGCATCGAGGCGGAGCTGGGTTGGCCCCCCGGTCCGGATTCCGATGCCCCTGCTTGCCGGCTCGGGAGCTGGCGGTTCAGCAATTGCCACTCTCTCGTTGGGGGGTGCGCCCCCGTGGCGCACCCCCCAAGTCTATTGTTGATTACAGCGCGGATCGCGATAGCTTCCGGTGAATAACCGTAACCGGTTCCCGGAGGCGCTCAGTGGTCATCGATCCCAGGGCAAGGGCTGTGTTGGAGCAACTGTCCGTGCGGGCCGCCGATATGGCATTCTCCATTGGTCCGGTGCGCGAGTGGGCGCTTGGCCGCGCCGACAGAAAGCTGTACGACTTCTATTGCGTGAAGCGTTTCGAGGGTCTTCCCCTCGGGATTCAGGAGACTCGGCAAAAGACCCTCATGAACCTGCTGCGGACTTTCAGCAAGGCCATTGGCGAGGGGCGCTTCTCGTCCAAGGCGCGCCGCGGTCTTTTGCAGGGGCTCGTCTTCAACAGCATCGGCAATGCGCGGAAGAACATTCGCTCCTTCATCGAGCGGCGCGGCTACGAGCCCCCGTCGTTCCTCGTCATCAGTCCCACGCAGCGCTGCAACCTCTTCTGTGCGGGTTGCTACTCGGCCAGCTCCAGCAAGTCCGGCGGCACGCTCGCCTACGACACGTTCTGCCGCATCATCGAGGACAAGCGAGACGATTGGGGCTCGTACTTCACCGCCATCTCCGGCGGTGAGCCGCTCATGTACCGGAGCCAGGGGAAGACGATCCTCGACGTGTTCGAGCGCTTCCGGGACACCTACTTTCTCATGTACACGAACGGCACGCTCATCGACGAGAAGGTGGTCGAGCGGATGGCCGAACTGGGCAACGTGACCCCCGCCATTTCCGTGGAGGGATTCGAGAAGGAAACCGACGCGCGTCGAGGAAAGGGCGTATTCGAGAAGATCGAGCGCGCCATGGATCTGCTGCGCAAGGCGGGCATCGTCTTCGGCATCTCGCTCACCGCCACGCGCGAGAATGCCGACGTCGTCATGTCGGATGACATCATCCGCCACTACATCGACGAGAAGGGGGCCGCCTACGCCTGGATGTTCCACTACATGCCCATCGGGCGCAGCTACACGCTGAAGCTCACGGTGACGCCCGAACAGCGCAAACGCATGCTCGAGCGGCAGCTGGAGCTCATCCGCAAGCGCGGCCTGTTCTTCATCGACTTCTGGAACGGTGGCTACATGTCCGGCGGCTGCATCTCGGCCGGCCGGTCGGGGGGCTTCTTCCACATCGATTGGAACGGAGACTGCTCGCCCTGCGTCTTCGTCCCGTATGCCGTTGACAACGTGTACGACGTCTACCGCAATCACCGCACGCTGAGTTCAGTGCTCGACCAGCCGGTCTTCAAGGCCATGCGGAGCTGGCAGGAGACGTACGCAGGACGCCTGGGGGACAAGCCCACGCAGAACATGTTCACTCCCTGCCCGACGCGCGATCATCATGATGTCGTTCGCGACATCGTCACCAAGCTCGGTGCGAAGCCCATGCATCAAGAGGCCGCCGACGCGCTCGACGATCCGGAGTACCGCTCTGGCATGCTTGCCTTCGGCAAGGAGATCCGCGAACTGCTCCAGCCAGTCTGGGAACGGGAGATCAAGTCGCGGGAGCCCTGGCTCGTGACCAAGCTCGAGCAGGCGGAGACCCAGGAGACCCAGGAGACCCAGGAACAGGCGGATCCCGGTCCCCCCCACGCGCAGGCCTCCTGAGAACTTCCCCGACGGTGACATCCTCGTGTCGCCGTCGGGGACTGGTCGGCTTGCATCGGTGCGGTCGCCCGGGCCGGGGCTCGGAGTCTCGCGAGGACACCCGCGCGCCGCCGTGCTCGGTCCCGCTGCCACACGAAGAGCGCTCGAGCGCTTGTTCAGGGGAAGAGGGCGGGGACGCATCGGAGGCAGCGTCGCTCTGGCGCTGACCTGTTCGGGTATGACGCGGGTGGTGGCTGACCAGCACGCGCGACAACTCCCCGGGATACCCCGGTCCCCCGTATCGTGCTCCTCGCGCTCGCGCAATGCGGCGAGCCCCAAGGGCAGGACACGGTGGACGCTTCCACCGCGTCGGCGGAGAGGAGTCAACAGGAGAGGGCTGCTGTTCAGGGCCACGAGCGATTGCCTGGTGGCCGACGGTTTGCCCTGGAGGGTGCCGCCACCGAGCAGCTTTCCCGTCACTGGGGTAGTGGGCATTCGGCGCCTGCGCGAGCCCGGAACGCCGCGGGGCGAGCCCAGGATCGCTCGCCGCTCCGCGTGCAAGTGGCGGCGATGCTTGAGATTTCGCAGTTCGACGGTCGGTGCGTATCGCGGCCATCTCGGTCGCCCGCGATTCGCGCAGGTGAGGATAGATCGCGTGCGGCCGGCGGCGAGAACCGTGTCGCGGTGTGCGCAAGGCTTCCTCCGCCCGATTAGAAAGAAGTGGGCGGTGGGCGGGCGACGCGGTGCAGCGCGATCCCACGTCCGGGTCGCTGTCGAGGAACACCATGGATCCCCTTCCAGACGTTGACCCTCAGGAAACGCGTGAATGGCTGGAGGCGCTCGACGGGGTGCTCGCAACCGAAGGCCCCGATCGGGCTCACTTCCTCATCGAGCACCTCATCGATCGGGCCCGGCGGTCCGGAGCCTACCTCCCCTTCTCCGCGAACACCGCCTACGTGAACACCATCCCGGTCGAGAAACAAGCGCGCTTTCCCGGCGACTTTGGACTCGAGCAGACCATTCGCCACTACATCCGCTGGAACGCCATGGCGATGGTGGTGAGGGCAAACAAGCACACCAACGTCGGCGGTCACATCGCCAGCTTCGCCTCGGCGGCCACGCTCTATGACGTGGGGTACAACCACTTCTGGCGCTCCGCCACCGATGAGCGGGGCGGAGACCTCTTGCTCATCCAGGGGCACTCGGCGCCCGGCATCTACGCGCGCGCCTACCTGCTCGGTCTGCTCACCGAGGAACAGCTCGACCATTATCGACAGGAGGTCGACGGCAACGGCATCTCGAGCTACCCGCATCCGTGGCTCATGCCGGAGTTCTGGCAGTTCTCCACCGTGTCGATGGGCCTGGGGCCGCTCATGGCCATCTACCAGGCCAAGTTCATGAAGTACCTGGCATTGCGCGATCTCGCCGCCACGGCAGGGCGCAAGGTGTGGTGCTTCTGCGGCGACGGCGAGATGGATGAGCCCGAGTCGGTCGGGGCCATCGGCATGGCGGGGCGGGAGCGACTCGACAACCTCATCTTCATCGTGAACTGCAACCTGCAGCGCCTCGACGGCCCGGTGCGGGGCAACGGCAAGATCATCCAGGAGCTGGAGAGCCTGTTCCGCGGCGCCGGCTGGAACGTCATCAAGGTGATCTGGGGCCGCCACTGGGACGCGCTGCTTGCTCGAGATGTCAGGGGCGTGCTCCGACGGCGGATGATGGAAGTGGTCGACGGAGAGTACCAGACCTACAAGGCCAAGGACGGTGCCTATGTGCGGGCGCACTTCTTCAACAGCCCAGAGCTCAAGGACATGGTGGCCGAGATGTCCGATGAGGACATCTGGCTCTTGAACCGCGGGGGCCACGATCCGTTCAAGGTCTACGCTGCCTACGACGCCGCGGTGAAGCACGAAGGAGAACCCACCGTCATCCTGGCCAAGACCATCAAGGGATACGGGCTGGGGGCAGCCGGCGAAGCGC
>Ga0335081_10010706_pt1 | contig 14839 bp, 12 predicted proteins | sample Lox_Sample_35_FD_206713 | JGI IMG/M metagenome (GOLD analysis project Ga0335081, IMG submission 206713) | Soil microbial communities from Loxahatchee National Wildlife Refuge, Florida, United States - Lox_Sample_3.5 | ecosystem: Environmental > Terrestrial > Soil > Wetlands | place: USA... | reverse complement strand
CATCCCTGCATGTATGGTTACTGCGACCGACGTTTCTCGTGGCAAGCCGGATGCCGAACCGTTTCTGAAATCGGCGGCAAGACTCGGGTTTCGTGCTTCCGAGTGCATCGTTTGCGAAGACGCTCCAGCCGGCGTTAAGGCAGGCAAGGCTGCCGGAGCGCGAGTCGTAGCATTACGCACAACATTTCCCGACACCGAGTTGCGCATTGCGGGAGCCGACTTCGTGGTCAACACTTGCGATGACATTGCTGTCATCGATGCGGCAGGTCTCTTAGCGCTACATTTCAAAACCGCGTAAATTGCTCAAGAGCATTCTTAAAAGGACATCCCTATGCGTCGCAGAGACTTCCTGAAAAGCGCAGCAGTCCTGCCAGCTGTGAGTCATCTCAACCTCGCATCCGCGAGAAATGCAGACGATGCAATCTGTTTCCCGCAGGCGCCGCGAGAGCGCCTGAACCAGGGGCCGTTTGACATCGAGCAGGACCAAGGCTGGCAAACCATCCTCTTCACGACGCCTTCCGAAAAGCCGGTGCGGAATCCGGGGCTTGGTCTCATAGGCTATAGCTGGGAAGAGAGTGGGCCATCGTTGGCAGCACGCGCGGGACGGGAGACGCTGGAACAACATGTCGACAAAATCTCCAGCTTGCCTTTCGTGGACATTTTGTACATTCGCTGCGACTGGCGAAATGTGCAATCACGCGCGGGCCGTCTTGATCTGGATCCGGTCTGGGAGTTGACGCTCGACGCTGCGCGTCGCAAAGGGCTGCGGGTTGCTTTCCGGGTTCAGCTTTCCAACACGTCGTTTCAACCTGAAAACGTCGCGCTCCCTCCATTTTTGCGCGACCGCATACCGTTGGTAAATATCGGCCGCATTCCGGGGACGGGCAATGCTCAATACCGCGAACCTCGCTATGACCATCCGGAGTTTCAGAAAGCGTTCCGCGAGTTAACCGACTTGCTGGCTGCGCGTTTTGACGGCGACCCGCTGATTGAGTGGGTGGACCTTATGCAATATGGCTTCTGGGGGGAAGGACATACCAGCGACTATCCCAGTCCTTTCCCCGATTACCCAACCGCCGAGCATACTTCCCTGAGCATGACGGAACACCAACTTAGAGCGTGGAAGAAAACACCGCTGGCGGTCAATACGCAACCGGACATCAGCAACGTGGGCAATCGCGCAGTCATCGACATGGCGACCAGAGCTGGAGCCTGGATGCGATCGGACAGCATCATCGTGGAAGAACCGATCCAGATCGATCAACTGGCCAATCGTCCACCGTGGCTGGCTGCCATCCTGGAGGATGGTTACTTCCGGCAGTACGACACACAAAAGCTATCGAGCGATGCGGCGGGAATCAACATCCTGGAAAACTACATGCTGCATGTCCTCGATCTGCGAGCCAACTACTGGGCGCTGTGGACAGAGGCCGACAATCTGGCGCGGTATAACGAGAAGTATCCGCGCGGATTCGAAAGGCTGCACACTCGCATGGGATACCGGTTGCATCCGGCCTGGATTTGGCAGCGGAAGCGATACGAAACTTTCGAGGTGATCGTGTGCGTGAGCAACAGAGGTGTTGCCGCAGTTCCCGGAGTGCTCTGGCTGCATGTTGAAAGCCCCGATGGGCAAATCCGAATGCGTGGAACTCTCGATCCCGGTCATCCACACGGAGGCGGTTTGAGACAGTGCTCATTTCTCCTTCCTAAGGGGTATGTGGGCAAACTGAATGTTTCCGCCAAACTTGAGATTCGTTCCGGGACCATAAGACCGGTCACGTGGGCTTGCGAACAAGCGGTGAATTCCGACGGTTCGATCACCATTGAACTGAAAGAAGCAAACGATCGAGGCTGGAGGAAGGGCGTTTAACAGGATTTATTGGGGTGACTAGCTGAGATTACCCGCTGCAATGGACATGCAGATCTCAACGGAAGGCACGACCTCGGCAATGGAAGGCTTCGGAACGGAGCCATCGCGCAAGGTACGGATGAATTCAACGGTTTCGTCGTAGCAGCCGTTCAAGAGATCTTCTGGCATCCCGGGAGGCGCAAATTCCTCAGTGACCAGCGCTCCGTCGCGATAGGCGAACCACCCGCGGCTCCTTCCAAACGGGCACGTCATCGAGACACAAAACCCGTCGCCTGAGAACTCGTAGGTTTCGTCCAGCCTACCCGCAGTGGGGAGCACATCGATACGTCCTTCGACCCCGTTCATGAAGTGAAGATCGATGTTGTACCAGAGGGGTCCGTTCGTTCCCTGCATCGGGCTCCACTCAAATTTCTTGACGTCGCCCGCGATGTAACGCAGCGTATCCACCGCATGGACCGCCGTGGCCCAGATGAACTCAGGCTCAAACCGCCCATGGCGCGACATCGTGCAGTGGATGTATCGGATCGAACCGACATTCACGGCAAACTCCAGAGCGCGGTTCAAGAACGGCATAAAGCGGCGATTCACCGACACCATGTTCCGAGTACCGCTTTCAGCGGCGGCAGTCGCGAGTGCTCGCACATCAGAGAGATTGGCTCCAAGAGGTTTTTCGACTACACAAGGCACATCCTGAGTTAATAAGAGAATTCCGGTTTCAGAAATTCTTTCCGGCGGAACGACCGCGACACAACCGTCCAGTTCCTGGTGCGCCAGCAATTCTTTGATGTCGCCATACGCCACCTCGAATCCGTATCGCTCACAGAAGTTTTGGGCCTTCTCTATGCGGATGTCACAGGCCGCAACCAGACGGATTTCATCGGGATGCTCGGACGCGTATCGAGCAAGAGGTACAGCGTGGCCGGTCTCGGCATGTTCGCCGCAGCCAATAAGCGCCAAACGGATCGTGCGGCGCGTCATCATGGGTTCGTGCGAGCCATTGAAACTTTTTCAGGATTGGCGACGTGCTCAACCGGCCGAGCATTTCCGCGAATAAAGAAGAGCGAACCGCCCACTGCGAGCGTAAGAGCCGCAAACCAGACTACGGTCAGCCGCTGGTTGGGTTCAACCTTCAGCAACAGTAAGAGGCTCAGCAAGCCAATCCCACAGATCGTGCGACTGAGAAATCGAAAAACGGGCAAGGTGAAGTCGGCGGAGTCTTTCAGTTCCCGAATCACATCGATCGGAGTGTTGAGGTTCCGAAAAAGCAATGCCCGACCGGGAGTGTCACCTCGATCCCAGAGAGCGGTAAGGAAGAAGACGCCGAACGATGCGGGAATGATGATCGCCACCTGTTGAATGAGGCTCCAGTGGTAAACGAAGGCGCCCAGGGTTCCAAGCACAAGTCCCGTCACAAACGAAGCCAAGCCAGACCACGGAGGAGTGCGCCGCACCACGAGTCCCAGCAGCGCCGGCGGCCCATATGCCAGCGACATCAAAGTATTGAAGGTCAGCATGACCTGAAAAACACTTTGCCCACTGGATGCCATGATGACCGCGATCAGGGTGCTCGCGCCACCAATGAGGAAGGTCGTAATCCAGCCCACGATCAGCAGTTCACGTTCTCCCGCCTGCAGGCGGAAAAGCGATTGATACATATCTTTGGTCAGGATTGCAGACTTGAGGTTGAACTGAGCCGACAGGTTCGCCATGGTGGAACTGAACATCGCGGCCAGCATAACTCCAATCAATCCGTGAGGCAGAAGCGTTAAGCTGGCAACGGCATAGGCGGCTTCGCTCGGATTTGGGAGCGCGCTGTGCATGGGCGGCAGCGAGGGATACACCACGCGCATCGCCATGGGGGGCAGGAACCAGATGAACGCCCCGACGAAGAACAGCGCGGAACACAACAATGCAATTTTGCGGGCGGAGCGTTCGTCATCAACGCTGAAGTAGCGCTGGGCCATGGCGCTGGTGTTGTAGCCAAACGAAACCATGATGGTCCACGACGCCAGGTAGATCCAGCCGAACTCACCTGTGACATGAATCGTTTTCATTTCGACAGGGAGTGAGTGGGCCAGCCCGCTCACTCCCCCGACTCGGACGAGCGACATCACCACGAGAACCAGACAAAACGGCATCAGGATCGAGGCCTGGAGGAAGTCCGTTACAACCACGGCCCACAAGCCTCCGAGCACGCAATAAAACACGATGAGCGCACCCGCACAGACGATGGTCCAGGTGACGGGAAATCCGCAGGCCGCCGAAACAAACAGGCTCAAACCGAATAACGTGCTGGCGCTGGTGAACAGTTGAAAAAGAATCGTACTCCAGGAAAACACCTGATGTGTGGCCGGGTTGAAGCGGCCCGAAAGATATTCCATCACAGTGGTGATCCGGGTTCGCCGCCAGCGCTGGGCGAAAACAAAGTACCCCAGGAGGAAGCTCAAGGCGTTTCCGATGTACAGCCCGATCGCCGCGATGCCGGAACGATAGGCAACACCCGCCGCCCCGGTGAATGTCCACGCGCTAAAGCCGGACATGAAGCAACTGAGTCCGGCTACGAGCCACGGAATGCGGCTTCCTCCACGGAAGTATTCGGCGGCTCCGCGGTTGAAGCGCAGAACATAGAAGCCGACGCGCACCATCAACAGCGCATATAAGAGGATTACCAGGTAGTCGATTCGGTTCGCGGTGCTCATCGAGAATATCCTGCGCTTCTTTATACTTTGTTTTCCAAAGAAACTGAAGCAAAGAAACAACAAAAGAAAGAAAACGAAGCATCCAGGATGGTATACTCGGCTGCCTATGGCCCTCCCGCGCCTGGTGATCAGCGCCCGAAAGGAACTGTTCGAATCGTTCTTTTCGCCATGGGCCGTGAAGCGCCTAGATCGCGCATTCGCATGGGAACGCGTCGGCACGAGCTATATTACCCGCGAATTCAGGAAGCGGGTGCAAGGTGCCGAGGCGTTGATCACGACTTGGGACAGTCCGACTTTTGCGGCCGATTTGCGGCAAAGCGCTCCTTCTCTACGGATCATTTCGCATTGTGGTGGCGAGGTGAAATCCCGGTTTGCCCGGCCTCTGTTCGACTCACTGACAATCACCAACGCCGCTGGCCCAATGGCGCGTGCGACAGCAGAGATGGGCGCTGCGATGCTCCTTTATTGCGCACGCAATGTGGACTTCTATCGCGCTGCGTTACGGAAGAAATCGAACCTCATCTATGAGCAGGTACATCTTCACGGTGCACCGGAGTCGATAACCGGAGGCACGGTAGCCATGATCGGTTTTGGCAGGATTGGACGCGCGCTCGTCGATTTGCTGCGCGGCTTCAACCTCAATTGGCGGGTGCACGATCCGTATGCGGATCGAGGTTTGGCACGGAAATATCCGGTAAAGTTCGTAAGCCTCAGGGACCTTCTGCCAAAGGCACATTTGCTGGTCCTTTCTGCGGCCCTCACGGAGGAGACGCGGGGAATTCTCGGGAAAGAAAACCTCGCTGCCCTTCCCGACGGAACAGCGATCATTAATATTGCTCGTGGAGGCCTGATCGACCTTATGGCCCTGCGAAGAGAAGTTCGCTCCGGACGACTACGTTGCGCGCTGGACGTTACCGACCCAACGGAGCCTCTCGCTGTGGATGATCCCTTGCGAACGATACCGGGATCGATCATCACTCCCCATATCGCGGGCAGTGGCCATCACGTCCGCCACGAGATCGCACGCGTTGTACTGGACGACCTGGAAAGATTCTTCAAAGGGAACCGGGTCAGGAATCGCGTTACAGCCGCTATGTTGGACCGCATGACATAACCATGAGAATTTCGTTCTCTACACTTGCATGTCCGGATTGGAGGATGCCCCGGATTGTAAAGCTCGCTGCCCACGCGGGCTACGACGGTATTGAGTTGCGGTTCGTGGAGGGAGAGGATTCTCTTTGGAAGCTGGCGGCATTCTCTGGATCGGAGATGGCGGTGACCAAGCGTGAACTGGCTGATCATGGTCTGGTGATCGCGTGCGTAGACACGAAATGCCGCTTTCATTCTCCAGACGCCCATGAACGAGAGGCTGCAATCCGCGAGGGAGAGCGCATGTCGGATCTTGCAGCCGAACTTAGTGCTCCCGGAATTCGCGTTTTTGGCGACACGATCCAACCCGGGGCGGATCGTGACTCGACGCGAAGCTGGATCGCAGAATCGATTCGAACGTTGGCCAGCAAGACTGCTGCAAAAGGCGTACAGGTGTGGCTTGAAACGCATGGCGACTTTGTGACGGCCGGTGAAACTGCCGCGATCTTGAGGGAATGCGGGACTGCCAGCACTGGAGTCGTCTGGGATCCGGTCAACAGTCAAGAAGCGACGGGCGAAACAGTCGCTGAGGGGGTGGAACTGCTGGGTTCGAAAATCCGTCATATCCATGTGAAAGATTTCCAGCGCGTTGCGGACGGGATCCGATACGTTCTCACCGGTGAGGGCAGTTTTCCCTGGCACGAGTTGCGTCAAGTACTGAAGCATCTGCGGTATGGCGGCTTTGTCTCATTCGAATGGGAAAGAAAATGGCATCCGGAGCTGGAGGATGCAGCAATCGCCGTGCCCCATTTTGCAGAACGATTCCGCAATGAACTGGCTCATGACTGAACGCGAAATGTTGCGTACGTTGAGAATCGACGATTTGCCTGCTGCCTTTGGATTGTCGGCCCAAGCGGGCTGGAACCAGACCGAAGAAGACTGGCGGATACTGCTGAAACTCGCTCCGAGAACCTGCCTTGCGATTGAGGTCGACGGGCAACTCGCAGCGACGACCACCCTGCTTTGTTATGGACGTCGGCTGGCGTGGATCGGGATGGTCTTGACCAAGAAAGAATTTCAGCGGCGAGGATTTGCCAAGAAGCTATTTCGAGAAACGCTACGACAAGCGGACGACATGGGGATTGAAACCATCAAGCTCGACGCCACTGAACAGGGTCAACCGCTATACGAGCAGTTCGGGTTTCGCGGAGAGGAGGAAATCTGGCGTTGGTCTCGCCCGGGTTCCGGAACAAAGTTCCAGGGCGCCGAGCCGTCAGCGACTTGTTGGCGTGAGCTGGACGCCAACTATTTCGGAGCGGACCGCTCTACCCTACTTGAAAGCCTGGCCGAGCAAAACTGTCCCGTCGTAAGCGGCCAATCATATCTTTTCACTCGTCCCGGCCGAGTGAGCGCGTATCTTGGGCCTTGCGTGAGCGACGACGCACAAGACGCTCGAAGCTTGATCTCCACTTTGGTGAAAGGATCTGCGTGCAACTGGTGTTGGGATCTTTTTGCCGGGAATCAACAAGCGGCCGCGCTCGCTGGCAAGTTATCGTTTGTTCCGCAGAGACGGCTCTTGCGCATGGCTCGCGGGAAGGAACTTCGCGAAAACCGGAATGCCATTTACGCAATTGCCGGTTTTGAACTTGGTTAAACATGCAAATTCAGACCGAATCCGAGTTGGAAGAGTTGCTCTCGCGTCCTGATGAGACAACTGCCGAAGCAATGGCATCGCTCGACGGCGACCTGCTGATTCTGGGCGTGGGTGGGAAAATGGGCCCGAGTCTGGCCCGGCTGGCGCAGCGCTCCTGCGAACTTGCCGGAATCAAGAAACGCATCGTCGGGGTTGCGAGGTTCACCAATGCCAGCCTGCCGGCCCAATTGTCGTCCGCCGGAATTGAAACCATCAGCTGTGACCTTCTCGATCGAGAATCGCTTTCACGACTTCCCGATATTGCGAACGTCGTCTTTATGGCGGCAAGAAAATTCGGCACGTCCGGAGAAGCACATCTGACCTGGGCGATGAACACCTATCTCCCGGGACTGGTTGCCGATCGCTACCGCAATTCACGAATCGTCGCTTTCTCCACGGGCAATGTGTATCCGCTCCGTGCGATTGCGCAAGGCGGCGCGGATGAAAGCACCGTCGTAGATCCGGTCGGTGAGTATGCTCAATCGGCACTCGGCCGCGAACGAATGTTTGAGTATGCCTCGGACAGATGGGGGACGCGCGTCGTGCTCCTGCGCTTAAACTATGCTGTCGAATTGCGGTACGGAGTCCTGGTCGACATCGGGCTTGCGGTATACGAACGGCGTCCGATTGATCTGGCCATGCCGAAGGTCAACGTCATTTGGCAGGGTGACGCAAACTCCTGGTGCCTGCGGTCTTTTCCGTTGTGCCAGTCCCCGCCTCTGGTTCTGAATATCACGGGGAGCGAAACGCTCTCCGTGCGGGAGTTGGCCCTCGAGTTTGGCCGGCATTTCCGCATCGAGCCAACATTCGCTCCGGAAACCGAGGGTTCGAACGCTCTGCTGAGCGACGCGAGCAAGGCGCGAGGGTTATTCGGCAGTCCGAAGATCAGCCCTCAAGAAATGATTTAGGGTATCGCACACTGGATTCGGAACGGCGGCCCGGTCCTTAACAAGCCGACGCACTTTCAGGCGCGAGACGGGAAATTCTGATGCGGCTAAGCGAGCAACTGCATTCGGGCCTGGTCATTCCGGCGCATCCCCTCGCCCTGAATTCCAAACGCCAGTTGGACGAGCGCCGGCAAAAAGCACTGACGCGCTACTACCTAGCGGCGGGCGCCGGTGGAGTTGCCGTAGGAGTGCATACCACGCAGTTCGCCATCCGGAATGTCGGGTTGCTTGAGCCCGTATTAGCATTAGCTGCGGAAGAGTGCCGCAATCGCAATGTGGTTAAGGTTGCCGGTGTCTGCGGCCGCACAAAGCAGGCAACGGCGGAAGCCGAACTCGCAGCTCGATTGTCGTACCACGCCGTTCTGCTCAGCCTCGCGGACCTCAAAGACGAAAGCGTTGCCCAACTTCTCGATCATGCTCGCGCGATTGCAGAAATACTTCCGGTGATTGGTTTCTACCTGCAGCCAGCCGTCGGAGGAAGAGTCCTGCACTATGACTTCTGGCGACGATTCGCTGAGATTGAAAATGTTGTAGCAGTCAAGATCGCGCCTTTTGATCGCTATCAGACGAACGAAGTCATTCGGGCCGTTGCCGACTCGTGCCGAGCCGCGGAGATCGCGTTGTACACAGGAAACGACGACCATATTCTGCTCGATCTTATGTCGGTTTTTGATTTCGGATCTCGGAAGATGAAGTTCGCGGGCGGCTTGCTGGGACACTGGGCGGTGTGGACTAAGAAAGCTGTTCAGCACCTCGACCTCGCGAAACAACATCGTGATTCAATTTCGATTGATCTGGTCCGGCTCGCTCATCAGATTACAGACGCGAATGCAGCGATCTTTGATCCAGTTAATAAATTTCGCGGATGCATTCCCGGAATTCACGAAGTTTTACGCCGGCAAGGACTGCTTGAGGGACGATGGTGTCTCGACGCTAACGAAGAATTATCTCCCGGGCAAAACGAACAAATTGATCGCGTCTGCAAATCGTACCCTGACTTACAAGATGACGATTTCGTGAAGGAACATTTGGATGAATGGCTTCGCTAGTATCTTTGTGGCACTACTGGTTTTATTGACGATCCCTCAGTCGAACCACCAAGCGATCATCGAGTGTACGCGCGCTGATCAAGACCTGCCGCTTACGCTCGATCCGGCATCTGCTTTCTGGCGCGATGCGCGTGTGGTTGTGCTTGAAAACGACAGATACGGAAAGCACGTCCCGGGGTTTCGCACGACGGTCCGCTCGCGATGGACGCCGAAGAACCTTTATTTCTTGTTTGTGGCCCCTTACGATGAACTGTATCTCAAGCCGAGTCCTGTTACTCAGCAGGAAACCTACCAACTCTGGAACTGGGATGTGGCGGAAGCGTTTATCGGATCGGACTTCAACGACATCCAGCGGTACAAGGAGTTCGAGGTCTCTCCGCAAGGCGAATGGGTAGATCTCGATATCGACCTGCACAAGCCCCACCACGAAGCTGGGTGGAAATGGAATTCAGGTTTTGAGATGGCAGCTCATGTCGACAATGTCCATCACATGTGGTCGGCTGTTATGCGCATTCCATTCTCCGCCATCGACCAGCGAGTTCCTGCGACGGGCAACACGCTGCGCATCAATCTGTTCCTGAGTGAGGGCCCTCCGGCCAAGCATCACGAACTTGCCTGGCAGGCTCCCATGAAGGAAACGTTTCACGTTCCCGAGAGGTTCGGCTTGATCCGGCTGGTCAACAAATAGAAATGTCCAACGGAGTCAACAAATGAAGGTCTTTCGCAAGTCTTTCTCCTGTGCTCTGCTGATCGCCGCCACCGTCGTGCCTCGCTTGTTGCTTGCGGCGGATGCGCCGATGCCTGTCGTTGAACGAGGCGTTGCCGTGAAGATGCGCGACGGGACGACCTTGCGCGCTGACATCTACCGGCCAAGCATGCCGGGGAAATTCCCGATTCTGCTCACTCGCACTCCTTATGACAAGAACAATGATCTCGAATTCAGCTTGAAGGGAGTGGCTCGCGGCTACGTCGTCATCACTCAGGATGTACGGGGACGCTACACCTCGGATGGAGACTGGTATCCGTTTCTTCACGAAACCGAAGACGGGTACGACACCGTCGAATGGGCTGCGGCGCTTCCCTATTCTGACGGCAGAGTTGGGATGTATGGGGGCTCCTATGTCGGCGCGACTCAACTGCTGGCGGCCATCGGACATCCCCCGCACCTAGCCGGAATTTGCCCAGTTGTCACCGCAAGCAATTATCACGACGGCTGGACCTACCAGGGCGGCGCGTTCGAGCAGTGGTTCAACGAATCATGGACCTCCGGATTAGCGGAAGATACGCTGAATCGAAGTGTGCGCCAACAAGTGAACGCGCAACACGGAATCGCCACGCTGCCTCTCACGGAGTATCCGCTCCTTCCATTGCCGCAGTCCGGTTCTCGTAACGAATTACTGCACACATTAGCTCCATACTTTCTCGATTGGCTGGAGCATCCAAATTACGACGAGTATTGGAAGCGTTGGGCCATTGAGGAACACTACGCAGATATCCGAGTGCCATCGCTCACCGTGGCAGCGTGGTATGACATCTTCCTCGGCGGGTCGCTGCGCAACTATGTTGGCCTGAAGGAACATGCCGCGGACGATTCTGCGCGCCAAGGCCAACGTCTGTTGGTGACGATCGGAGGGCACGCGGGCTCGGCGCAAAAAATTGGAGAAGTGGACTTCGGCCCAGCGGCACCCTTCGATGAAGACAGCGTGACGCTGAATTGGTACGACCATTTATTCAAGAATGTCGCCAATGAGTTTTCGGCGCCAAAGCGCACCAAGATTTTCGTCATGGGAGCGAATCAATGGAGGGACGAAGACGACTGGCCGCTTGCCCGGGCGAAAGAGACGAAATATTACCTTCACTCCAGAGGTAAGGCGAACACCGCAACCGGAGATGGACTTCTTTCGACATCGCCGCCTGGCGCAGAGAAGGCCGATCAGTACACCTACGATCCCACCAACCCGACGCCGACCGTCGGCGGTCCGCTGTGTTGCGATTCCGCGCATCTTGGGCCTGGCCCGCGCGACCAGCGATCCGTCGAGGCAAGACCGGATGTCCTCGTTTATTCCACTCCGGAGCTCGCGAACGATCTCGAGGTTACCGGGCCAATTCGTCTGGAGCTGTTCGCCAAGTCCTCAGCGGTCGATACCGATTTTGTCGCCAAGCTTGTTGACGCGGCGCCCGACGGATTTGCGCAGAACTTGACCGAGGGTATTGTCCGCGCGCGGTTTCGCAACTCTCAGCAAATCCCGGAACTCTTGAAACCGGGCGAGATTTACAAGTTCAGCATTGATCTCTGGGCAACTTCGAACGTATTCCGGCGAGGTCACCGTTTGCGGCTTGAAATTGCCAGCAGCAATTTCCCTCGTTTCGATAGAAACTCCAACACGGGGGACGACTCGGCACACTCGCAAAAACTGGTTCCCGCAGAGAATGTGGTCGTCCACGACGCGGATCATCCTTCGACTCTGATCTTGCCAATCGTGCCACGGCCCTGAGCGTTGGTTGTGCCGCCTATTTTTGAGGAGGAAATGATGCTTCAAGGTGCCCCATTGATGCGCATCTTTCTCGCGCCGGCACCGCGCGCGGTTGCAGATATCTTCGACTCCGATGACTTGGTGCAGTTGCGAAACCTCGGAGAACTTACCGTGCACGAAGCCGGCCCGGTAAGCGATGACATCTTTGACACGATCGCAGGCGACACGAGCATGATTATCGGTCAGTTTGAGTTGCCGGAATCACGGCTTGGGAAAGCCCAATCACTCCGAGCGATCTTTAATGTCGAGGGCAACTTCTTGCCGAACGTGGACTACGGATATTGCTTTCGTCACGGTATTCGCGTTCTCGGCATCGGCCCTGTGTTTGCTGAACCGGTAGCAGAGGCCGCGTTAGGCATGGCCCTCGATCTGGCCCGTGGCATCACTCGTTCTGATCGCAAATTCCGGCAAGGAAGCGAGGAATACGGGCTCGCGGCCAATCGAGAGGCATTTTCCCTGTTTCGTCAGAATGTCGGCTTTATTGGCCTCGGCGATTTGGGAAGAGCGATTCTCCCGTTGCTTCAGCCCTTCGGTTGTCTCGTTCGTGCCTATGATCCCTGGCTGCCGGAAGAATACCTTCGCATGTTGGGCTGCAGCGGGGCCTCCCTCGAAGAAGTGTTGCGCCTTTCGAGAGTGATCTTCGTCGTCGCCGGCGCAACGTCGGAGAATCAAGGATTTCTGGGAAGTGACCAGTTTTCGATGATGCAGCCCGGTGCTGCGCTAGTTCTGGTCAGCCGTGCCGCAGTGGTCGATTTTGATGCGCTTGTCGATTTTGCCCGCAACGGTCGGATCTTCGTCGCGACCGACGTGTTTCCGCAGGAGCCACTACCCGCAAATCATCCGGCTAGGCAGAGCGGGAACATGCTGCTTTGCGCTCATCAGGCCGGCGCGATGAACGAAACCATCCGGCAAATTGGGAAGATGGTCGTCGGCGACGCAAAGCTGATCGCGAAGGGCCTTCCGCCGGTTCTCTGCAAATCGGCGCAACCAGAAACCGTCGGACTGTTCCGCAGCAAGCCGGTGGCGAAAACCTGAAACGAACACAGTCTTCCCATTTGCATTTTCTCTTCCTGTTCCTGCAGCCCGCGATAAAGCTTGAAAACGGCGTCGTGCCCGCGTTCGGATTTCGTAACAGGCTTACTTTTTTCCTTGCTTCCACAGGGCGGCAAGGCCTACATTTTGGCTAAGCGCATTCGTCTAAGCCGCACCTTCCCCGTGCGTACGTCCCAATAGCTCGAAGAGGTTGAGATCGCGGAACGGGAATCCCTGTAAAGCCTGAAGTAGCCATCCGGAGACCGCAAGCTCTGAGTGGCAACGCATTCTGAGTGCCAGGTTTCTCGCCTTGCCACGTATCACAGCCTGATCACCGTAACGGCAAATACGCACCCATTTCTTCCCCGCTGGTGCGTGCCGGGGGGCTTCGATTCCTCGAAGCCGCGGGATATGTGCGCCGGGGATCGCACAAAACGAAAACGTATTCTCTAGAGCCTTGATCGGCGGTGGTTATGTCCAGCTTGTGGCACCGCTTTGTGGACGGCGTCGATTCTCATCGTCGGAGTGCGATCTTGCATTCGTTGGCGCGCGAACACGTGTCCACGCATCTGCTTTCCTCCGACAATCCATCTGGACAGGGCATCCTCTTCTTCGACAAGGTCAGCCAATCCCTCTGCGATCTGGTTCGCGTTTTCAGTCGTAACGGTCTGGAGCGGATCCTTGCGGTGGCCTTGTCTCAGTCTGAGTTCAGGGGAAATGCCGTATGGCAGTTGCTCGCCAGTGGCGCCTCCGATGTATTTTCCTGGGATCACTCGAGTCATCCAGCCCGTGAGATTGCATCCCGGTTCGAACGATGGGGCACGATCGACGACGTGGTTGCATCGCCGCTTGTCGCCGAGCATTTGATAGGCAGCAATCCAAGCTGGATTTCGATGCTGCGACAAATTGTCGAGGTAGCAGCTTTTACGGATGCATCGGTACTCATCACCGGCGAGAGTGGAACTGGAAAGGAACTGGTTGCGCGGTTGATTCACTCTCTCGACGCGCAGCGCCAGAAACGCGATTTGGTGGTTCTTGATTGCACCACGATCGTGCCCGAACTCTCAGGCAGTGAATTCTTCGGCCATGAACGTGGCGCATTCACAGGTGCCGTCGCAGTGCGGGAGGGTGCTTTCGCTCTGGCTCACGGTGGAACCCTGTTCCTTGATGAGGTCGGCGAACTTCCGTTGATGCTGCAGGCAGAACTGCTCCGTGTGGTCCAGGAACGGACTTACAAACGGGTTGGCAGCAACGTTTGGCACCAGACCGACTTTCGGCTGGTGTGCGCTACAAATCGTGACCTGTTATTCGAGGAGGCGCAAGGCCGATTCCGGCGAGACCTTTACTACCGCATCGCATCCTGGACTTGCCGGCTCCCTCCGTTGCGCGAACGGCCGGATGACATCTTGCAGCTTGCGCAGCATTTCTTGCGACAGCTAAGACAGAACGAAGAGCCTGAGATGGACCAGGCCGTGCGCGATTATCTGTGCCAGCGTCGCTACCCTGGGAATGTTCGCGACCTGAAGCAAGTCGTTTCGCGCATGAGTTATCGACACGTCGGCCCAGGGCCTCTGACGGCTGGCGACATTCCGAAAGAGGAACGACCCGCCGCAGATCTCGATACAACGGACTGGTGGCGCGGACCTTTCGAGGGTGCTATCGGTCAGGCACTCGCCGTCGGTGCTGGCCTCAAGGAAATTAGCCACACCACCGTGGAGACTGCGATCCGGCTGGCGGTATCAAACGCCAGTGGCAATCTATCTCGAGCCGCCCGGCAGCTGGGCGTTACGGATCGGGCTTTGCAGATGCGCCGTGCGGCGCGACGTAAGAATACAAACGGGAACACATCGGACGACGATCCTATTTCCTTCGCCGATTCAGCTTGAAGGAAACTGCTGTGCGGCCCAAGGATCGCGAAATTCTCTT
>Ga0335081_10010705_pt1 | contig 14841 bp, 18 predicted proteins | sample Lox_Sample_35_FD_206713 | JGI IMG/M metagenome (GOLD analysis project Ga0335081, IMG submission 206713) | Soil microbial communities from Loxahatchee National Wildlife Refuge, Florida, United States - Lox_Sample_3.5 | ecosystem: Environmental > Terrestrial > Soil > Wetlands | place: USA... | reverse complement strand
CTGCGGATCACCGCTGAACCACGCGTCCCATATCCGCATGGCGTACGTGATCGGGTTGAACTCAGGCGGCGGCCACGGCTGCCCTGCCACAGGCAACCGGGACATCATCCGGTCGTCGAGAGCGAAGGTAACCGCCTCCCCTCAGCCAGTGGAGGCGGGACTCCCTAAACGGTCGCTGGCACCTGGCGGCCACCGCCGCACATCTGTACCGTGGCGCCATGGCAGTTGACGATGACGCATCCGAGCGTCAGCCTGAACAGTCGACCCGTATCGGCGGGATGCGGCTCACAACATCTCTCCACGACCGGCTGCGCCGCGAAACCTACGAAAGAGGACCACGTGTCTCACAAAACGACATCCTCGTCGAGGCTCTCACCGAATACTTCGCCGCTCGAGATCGACAACCCCGCTGACATGGTGACGGTGTGCGAGGCGTGCCTGACCGAGGAATGCTGGAAGGGTCTCATCATGTGTGAGGACGCCTGGTACGCAGGTTGTGCGCTCATCCCCGCACACGGCCGAGTGTGAGACTGTACAGCCGGGGCCGCTGCCCCGCATGTGGCCGGAACCTGCGGATCCGCCGCGATGGACGCCTACGCCGCCACCTGAGCCGCTACGGTGAAGTCCACAACCTTTACCCAGCCGACTCGTCGGCACCACCCCGATGGAGGACCACGAAATGGATGACCTGACCCCAGGCGGGCACAGCAACGCGGGCGGATCCGGCGGCAACTCCGGATCCGGGCACGGCACCGGCTGCGACAGTTCGGCGTGGAACGGGCAGACCAAGGGCTGGAGCCACGTCGGCGACAGCAACTTCCAGCGGCAATGACATGACCGCCGCCGCGAACCGCCAGCAGATCCTCACCGAACTCGAAGCCAGAGAGGCGGACTGGTCAGATCCTGCCGACTTCACCGACGGGCTGCACTGGCCGTGCGTGTTCTACGACCTGGCCAGGTTCGCGGATCTGCTGGCCGCGGCGGTGGAAGCCATCACCGACACCAGCCGCTACCTCGACGACGGTACCGGGTTCGTGCCGTACAGCCTGCTCGAGGTCGGCTGCGGGATCGGGACCAAAGCTGCGTACGCGCAACGGGCCCACGGCCTGTATGTGGAAGGCATCGACCGGATCCCCGGCTATGTTGCCGCTGCGCGGCGGCTGCGGGTCAACGCCTACATGACCGACGCAGCCCGGTACAGCGGTTACGGCGATTTCGGGATCGTGTTCGTGAACCATCCGTTCCGGCGCCGCGAAGATGAGGAGCCTTTGGAACGGAAAATCCAGGCGGCGATGATGCCCGGTTCGGTGCTGATCAGCGTGAACAGCAACTATTTCCCGTACAACATGGCATGTCCGCAAGCCGTGGCGAACTGGGAACCGCTGACCCGGCCGGATCTGTGGCCGATCCACGGCGCGTGGCGTAAACCGCCGGTACGATCAGCCCATGAGTGAGATCGGGGACGCTGTTATCGCGGTAGCCGCTGCTGACGGCTGGCCGGACACCCGTCCCGCCGCTGGGGTGAAAATCGCCGCCACCTTGTCACGGCGGGCCGCCGAGGCACTCGAAACCGTGGTCACGGTCACAGGTCTCACCAAAACGGAGATCGTTAACCAGGCTCTGATCCGGAACGCAGCGATCGAAGAAGCGCTCAGCCTTGGCGGCGAAGTGAAGATCCGCGCGACCGCTGACGGTGACCTCGAACGGGTCGTGTTCCTGTAACGGTCAGCCGGCGAACCAGAAGTAACGGTCATGCCAGCCGCGCATATGCCGCGCCGAGCAGAACCGGTACGTGATGGTCCGGTCGTCGTCGCGGAGCACAGCTTCGAACCGGCGCCGGTTCGGCCGGAAACACCCGTCGGCCGCGCAGACCCGTTCCAGCGGCACCTCCCGCCAGCCCAGCCACTCCAGCAGACCAGCAGCAGAGTTCCTCACATCCGCTGATCCTAACGGGTTACAGTGACCCTGTGCCTTTCGTCAGCCAAGCGTCGATCGACAAAATCATCTCGATGCTCACGGCCACGCAGGCGTCCCTGACCACCCTCACAGGCAAGGTAAACAAGGTCATGACCCAGCAGGACGACATCGCTGCCGCCACCACCGAGCTGACAACCATCGCCACCGACATTCAGAACGCGGTCGCGCAGCTGGACACCGATTTCACCGCGATCGAAGCGGAGATCGCGTCGCTCAGCCAAAGTGTGGACACCACGGCGCTGAACGCCGCCGTCGCAGCAGCCAAAACAACCGCAGCAACCCTTGACCCAGCCGTAGCGAAAATCACGTCGATCCCACCGGCGCCGCCGGCAGCGGAACCGGCCTGACCATCACGCCGCCGCCCACCGGGCTGCACCGCAGCAGCTGCACGGCTCATCCGGCATGATCTCGTCGTAGAACAGTTCCAGGCCCCGCACGCCCCGGTAGTAGCATTTGCGGCACTTCCCGCGTTTCCACACCGGGCGGCGGCACGCACACTCGGCCGGTTTTTCCGGGGCGGGGAACGGTTGCTCATGGCCGCATCCGCCGCACCGCAGCAGCCACAGCATCATCTGCGCCAGCCGCATCGGATCCGGGCCTGGATACCGCGCGGCCCACCGTTCCGCGATCTCGTAGTTCCGGCGCGGCCGGATATGCAGATCCCATGCCTCATCCGGGTGTGTGGACACCATCGAGACACCGCTGACCGGCAGCGACGCGTCGCCGTAGGACAGCCACGCCTTGTAGCAGCGCCAGCACCAGCCGCGGCTCGCTGCGGCTTTGGTGCAGCCGCGTGTGTGACAGAGTTCCACCATGGTTTCCCGTGAAACATAAAGGTCCCCGGCCGGGTGCGGGACTGAGAACCGCTTGTGGCCGGGGACGGCAGGACACACGAAACCGCCTGTGACACCAGATTATACCGTAGATCACGGCCCCGCAACAGCGGTCACATCTCCATCGCCATACGCGGCTGCCACAAGTTCCGGGTCGTCGCCACCCCATACCGCACCGCATCAACCCCATGATCATTCAACTTGAGTGGCCGATCCTCACCCAGCAGCTTGTACCGCTCATCCCACACATACGACGGCATCTCCCCGATCAGCCCACGGCACGACGAATGGACCCGCAACCGGCCCTGCGCCAGCAACGTCGACAACAACCGGATCCCATCAACCACCGAATTGTCCCCATCCACCGACGGCATCCCATCCTGATACAACTGCGCCTTGAACGACGCCGCCGACGGGTCGACCACCACAAAATCCGGCGACACCCCCGACAGGCGGGTACGCGGGATCCGCGCGCCCTGCAACCACAGCCGCACATGCTCGCTGTACTGCGCGTCGGTCAGCTGCCGTTTCTGCACCGCGCTGTCCCACCGCCACTCCGACGTCACATACAGCCGGTTGTCCGTACCGAGCCCGATCAGCACAGCGGCGAACGGGTTCGTCGTCCCGTAATCGATCCCAGCGGCCGGCCACATGACTATCGACACCGGGTAGATGTCGAACACGTGCTCCGCCGGGTCCCACATGTCGAAAATCGCGCCCTCCGCCGCTGCCCACTCACCCAGCACATACCGGCGGTACCAAAGGCCGGTGAACTCAGTTTTGATCGCCGCCAAATACGCCGGGGTGAGGCTCGGGTTGTCGTCGAGCGCGAAATGCCAGTACCGCAACCCCAGTTTGTCGGCGCGGAGCAGGTAGTCCCGGCGCAGCCAATGCGACGGGTTGTCCGGGTTGGTGGTCGCCAGCACCTTCGCACCAGGCACGGACATCCGGCCCAGGAGCTGGGTGAAGAAGTCCTGGCTGATGAGGGAAAGCTCGTCGCAGTACGCGAGGTAGCAGGTGAGGCCCCGTAGCCGCTGTTCGGACCGGGCGTCGTTGGCGCCGATCACCCAGACGCGGCGGCCGAGGACGGTCGCAGTCGGCGCGCCGGGAGTGTACGACACCTGCCCGGCCAAATGCGCGCCGAACAGGCCGGGGTCTTGCAGCTGGGTGAAGACGTTACGGGCGGCGGTGTGCCCGGTTTTCGCGACGACAACGATTTCGCCTTGCCTGGGAGCAGCAGCGACATCCATCAGGAATCTGATCAGCGACGCGAGAGTGTTGTGAGTGGGGATCATGGACTCGCCAGCGAGGAAAAGACCGTAATGTGCGTCCACCTCAAGACAGCGCATCGGCCGGGGCTCGATCCGCTCAGCCTTCACGATCGTTCGGTGATGCCGCGCCAGTTCGCTCTGAAAGCCAGGCGTCCTCATTTTCGCCGCCTTGCGCGGAAGCCGGAACACCTGGATCGTCGGCGTCCAGGTAACACGCCAGAGCATCCCGCAGTCCCTGCCGTGCAGCCGCGCACGGCGTGTTTTGACCGATGGCTTCTGGCCGAGACTGCGAGCTAGTTCAGCGACGCTGGCGGCGAGGTTTTCGTTGGTGCTGCTGAACTCGATGTGTCTCCCTGACCAGCCGCCGCCGGTGTCCATGAGCCCTTGCAGAAGCGCGAGCCGCTGCCCCGGGGATGCCCGCAGATACTGCGGCGGGACGTGCTTAGCTCCGAGAACGTTCAGGCTTTTGAGCGCGATCCTTATGTCGGTCGTCACCCGGTGGGTCACCGGGTCGTGATCCCATCGCCCGGCGAAATAGGTGGCGCATTTCGCTCCTGGCCTGCGGCTGCTGCGGATCACTGGTGCTCCCGCCGCAGCCAGGAGCGGCAGCATTTCCGCTGCGTCGTCGTCGCTGACGGTGATCGCGGCGGTGTTTGAGCTGCCGTTACCCAGCCACGCGCCCAGCAGGTAAGGGTCTATCGGCGTCTCAATACGCGGCAAGCGCAGTTGCCCGCAGACCGGGATCGCATGGTTGGACTGCCGCCCGGACAGCAGCGTGTCCACAATCTCCTGAGTGTTTCTGACTCGTGGGCCTTTTTTCTCTTTCTCGGGGTGGCTGTGTTCTCCAGGTGATCGCCACGACGGCCACGCTGCGTCGAAATCCGGACGCCCGGTAGTTCTGCGGTACGAGGTCCGGTCCACGTGCGTCCAGGTTGCCCAGAGGTGGTCGGCGCAGGCGTCGAGTGTGCCGCCGTCAGAAAAGGTCAGACGGTAAGCGGTTTCTGGTATGCCGTCGTGAACGGCGAGGACGCAGACCGGGTCACCAGCGTGGCTGAACACATAGTCGCCCGGTTCGATCTCACCGAGCTTCTTCCAGCCGGACGGGACGGGAATCAGGGTATCCGTACTCAGCAGCTTACCGCTACGTATCGCGCCGTCCCACACGTTGATCCGGGCTGTGGCCTGCGCGATTGAGATGATTTGTTTGCGGGACAGGATGTTTGTGAGGCCGAGTGGATCCATGACCCCCCTCGGTGGGTGCGGCGGGGTTGATGCCGTCGCTGATACGATCTATACCGCGTGGTATGGCTGGGCGGGGCTTGGCCGGGCTGGGCGGGGCTGGGCCGGGCATGGCGAGGCATGGGCGGGGCCTGGCAGAAAGCTCATTCTGCCGGGTCCCGCAAAGTTACGCGTCTTCAGCGGTGCCTTGGAGCAGCTCCCCCACCACCTGGCCGGATTCCAGCCGCTCCGCCGCCAGCCCGACCACGTTCGCGAACATCCCCAGCACCGACTTCGCCGCCGCCGCGCCGTCTTCGGCGTCGAAATCCGTCAGCTTCCTGTGCTCATCCAGCGACAGCACAGCCGCGCGGATCAGATCCGCCTTATCCCTCGGCAGCGGCTCCGCCACCTCGTGTTCGACGAACTGGAAATCTTTCCCGCCGGCGGCGTACGCGGTGTACGGGCGGTGCAGATCGTCGAGGAGGTTCTCTGCTTCGTCGAGCAGCCGGGTCGCGATCTCGGCGCGGCGCTGCTTGTTCGACGCCACCGTCGGCGGCGGGATCGCGAGGTTGTGGCCCCGTCCGGTGGCGCGCATGTGGGCGCCCACTGTCGACGGTGAGCAGCCGAGTTTTTCGGCGATCTGTTTGTAGTTGAGGCCCTGGTCGGCGTATTTCTGCATCTGCGCGCGGTCGTATTTTGTGATGCGGGCGGGTTTCACGGCGCACCTGGGATCGACCGGTTACATGCGCAGCAGTTGCCGGTGCACGTGCAGTTGCCTTTGCAGCCGCACGGGCATGCGGTGACATCCGCCGGGCACAGCACCGGACGCTCAGGCACCGCTGCGGCCGGTTTCCAGCGCAGCGAGCGAAACCCCCATCTTGACGAGTTCCTGCTCAATCCGTTCCAGGTGGTACCAGGCGGCCATGTCGTCGAACGACTCGACGTCGCTGGGCTGGGATTCAGGCATCTTTCCGTTCCTTCTTGCTGAAACGTTCCAGCCAGTCGGCTATCGCCGAGGCGGCGATATCGTTCATGCTAACGGCGCCGCCTCTGGCCATGTGCTGCCGTACCCGGCTGGTGAGGGTCGCGGCTGCTTCGCGGAGCATCTCGTATTGTTCCGGTTCGAGGCGGATGACGAACCGGTCGGGGCTGCGGGTGGTGAATTTCCGCAGTGTCCGCTGCCGGGACGGTGGCTGGCATGTGCGGGTGCATTCCCAGTTGAGGGCGGGTGTGAGCCACAGTTCGCCGCTTGCGGTTCCGGATTCGTGCCCGCAGCGGTGGCATGCGACGGTAATGTCACCATCCATGACTGAAATGATATCAGCTTGCCGTGTGTGGTACGAGTTGCTGACACCGCAGGCCACACTCTTGTTACGGCGGGAACACCGGAACATGCATGGTACGTTCAACCATCAACACGGCTGTAACCAGCGGGACAGGATATGACCATGGCGACCACAGCGGCACCTGAGAAAGAACAGTCCGGCGAAACGGAACCTGCGCCGGAAAACCAGCCGCCGCAGGGCCGGGGGCGGCGCACCGCGCTCGCCGGCGGTGGCCTGTCCACCCTGGCGATGGGTGTCGGCCATTTCTTTGGTCTGCCCGGCATGCTGATCGCCAGCGGTGTCACCGGCGGCGGGTTGCTGCTGTGGCGGCTGCCTCAGATGCGGAAGCATTTCGCGCACCCGGCCGGCTGTAAATGCCGCCGCTGTGCCCGCACATCAGCGTCGGGCACGGTGAAGACGCAGCGGACGGTGAGCCGGATGATGCGTCAAGGTTCCCGCCGGCCGTCGATGCTGGGCGGGGCGGGGCGGCGGGGTTCCCAGCGCCACGGCGCGAGGCTGGGGCGGACCGGATCGGGCCACCGTTCTAGCCGCAGCGCGGCCGGACGGGGTTCGCGGCGCGGTTCACCTGGCGGCCCCAGCCGGCGAAACGCGTCCAGCCGGCGTGGGTCGCAGGGGCCGGGCAGGCTGTCGCGGCGGCCAAGCGGCCGACGTGGTGGTTCCGCGTCCCGCAGGGGTGGTTCGTCCCGCCCGGGCGGCGGGCTGTTCCGGCGGCGTGGGCGCAGCAATACCGGCAGTACGGGCGGCGGCAGCGGACGGCGCGGGGTTTTCCGCCGACGGGGCGGCAGCAACGGCGCCCGGGCCGGTAGCGGGCGTGGGATTTTCCGCCGCCGGGCCGTGAGTCCGGGCGGGAACCGGCGCGCGCCAGCGTGGCGCCGTGGTTCGTCCCGCAGGCCGGGCACAGGTGACAGGAAGACCGGCATGGCCCGGCTCCGCTCACCTAGGGCGTGGCTGCGTCCTGGAACGAAACCAGGCACCGGGACAAGATCCGCGCCGCGACGCGGGACCGGCGCTACGTCGCGGCGGGCGCGGGTGGCGCGGCGGATCGGCCAGGTGTCACGCCCCGCGCGGCGAACGGCACAAGCAACCGGTAAACGGGCTGCGTCAGGGTTCCGCCGCGCAGCGAGACCGCTCCGCCGGGCGGTCGCTGCGCCGGCAGCCGCTGTCCGGCGGGTCAGCGCAAGGAACGCGAAGCCGCCGTCCCGTAAGGTCACGGCCCGGCGTCCGGTGCGCCGCGCCGTGACCGGGATCCGGGCACGTTACCGCAGAACCCGCCGCCTGCCCATTACGAGCGCGACCCGGCGCAGGGCGGTACTGACCCGCCGATGGCGGCGGTGGCAGGAACGGCGCCGCGCCGCACCACAAGCCGGCGGCGCCGTCACCACCCCACCTGTCAGCAACACCACGGTCCCGCGTGAACCAGCCGCAGACAACCGGCAACCAGGCCAGGCGATCCACCCCAACGGAACCACACCCAGAAAGAAGACCAGCATGAACGGAACACTCGAACCTCTGACCGAAGCGATCCACGAACACCTCGCCGGATGGCGACCCGAAAACCACCAGGACGCTAACGAGTTCTTCAAAACCGGGCTCCCCAGCATGTTCGAAGCCCTCGGCGCAGCGCTCAGCAGCCTGTCAGAGTCGCTCGCGTCGGAACGGCCCCTCGACCCGGCCGTCACCGACACCATCAACGAGATGGGATCCGTCACCGGCAGCTACGCCGATGTCGCCCGCGAACTCGGGCCGCTGTACGACAGCGCGCACGAGAAAGAGATCGAGCGGATCGAGAACCCGCGTCCCGGTGAGGAAATGTGGGACGTCCGCGCCTGACCGCACGGACGCAGATAGAAAGGAAGGTAACGGTCATGGCGGTACCCACCGGGAAACATCTGTGGCGCCACGGCACCGAATGGGGCGCCGCAGCAGGGGTCACTGTTTTCGCTGCGGTCGCCGGGTCCGGCCACATCCCCACCGCGATGGTTATCGCGATCGCGTTCGTCGCCGGCGCCACCGGCGTCCTGGTCGGCTGGGTCACCACCGACTCCGCGCCGCTGGCGTGGGCGATGTGCGGCTGGTGGGTGCTGCTGACCGGCTGGGCCGGGTGGGCCAGGGTCACGTCGCCGTGGCACCCGGCGCCGGTCACCGTCTGGGCGGCCGGGGTCACAATCTTGACGGCGGTGACGGTTCTCGCGGTCGCGCACCATCAGGAAACCCGCGCCGATCTGGCGAAAGCCCGCGCCGCGCGGGACGCGAAAGCTGAGCTCCGCCGCTGGGAAGACCTCCTCGCACGGACCGGCATCGACAACGTCACCTGCAAAGAGGTCCGCGAAACCCGCGCCGGGAAACAAGCCCACCTGCATCTCCCGAAACAAGGGGTGAGCCTGGAGAAGCTGCAGCACGCGTCGCCGCAGCTGGACATCGCGATGCGGCTGCACCGTGGGGCGAACCGGTTCGAACCGGGCAGGGGCGCGGCGGACGTGGTGTGGCAGATCATCGAAAAGGACGTGCTGGCGCAGGAATGCCCGTACCCGGTGAAAGGCCCGTTCACCCGCTCGATCAACGAGCCGGTCGACGTGGGGCTCCACGAAGACGGGTCGGTGTGCACGGTGACGTTGCGGGAAGTCGCGTCGCTGATCGTCGGGTTGCGGGGCGCCGGGAAATCGAACCTGATCAACGTGCTGATCGCGCGGCTCGCTGAATGCTACGACGCGGTGATCTTCCTGATCGACATGAAAGGCGGCCGGACCGCGAAACCGTGGCTCACGCGGTGGGCCGCGAACCAGAACCCCAGCCCCACCACCCGGCCAGTGGTCGACTGGGTAGCAACCGGCCGCGAAGAAGCCGAAACGATGCTCGACGCGTTGCTCACCGCGATCGACTACCGGGCGGCGTCGGGGATCGGCGGGGAAAAAATCACCCCATCCAACGAAACACCCGCGATCATCGTGATCTGCGACGAAGTCGCTGTCATCTTCGGCGACTCCGGACCCCGCTCGGGCGACGGCACCACATCGTCGAACTACACCCTCGCCGGGAAAGGCACCAAAATCACCCAGCTCGGCCGGTCCGAAGCGGTCGACCCTATCTGGTGCGCCCAGCGCGGCGGGGTAACCATGCTCGGCAAAGGTGACCTCAAATCCCAATCCGGGCTGCGGTTCGCCCTGTCCGTCGCATCCGAAGCCGACGCCCGGATGGTCATCCCCGACGACCCGGTAGCGGCGAAAATCCTCGCGAAAATCAAACAACCCGGCGCCGGGCTCGTGTTCGCCGCCGGGCAAACATCGCAGCCGGTGAAGTTTTACCGCCTCGACCCGGAACGGATCGAAGAGATCGCCGCCGCGACCGGGGAACAACGGCCCGCGCTCGACACGGGGACCGCAGCCGCGATGGGTGAGGCGTACGCCAAACGGTGGGACCGCGCCACCCACCTCGTCGCGCAAGCGAAACCACCCACACCCGAGGATGACAGCACCGGCGGTGAGTTCACCCGCATCATCGCGCAACTCGGTGACCTCAGCGAAGAAACCGCATCCGAAGCGAGGCAAGCGATGCGTGACGTCGTCGCGAAACACTCCCGCTGGCCAAGAGCCGGGGCCGCACCCACCCCCGTCGCCGCTGAACTCGCCGCTCGCGGATTCAAAACACGGCGGGAAACCGTCACCAAATGGATGCGTGAAGACGCCAAAACCGGGGTGCTCGTGCAAACCGGCCGTGGCCTGTACCGGCCCGCTGACCTCGACGGAAGGAACATGCCGTGAACCGGTCCCGCACCGCCGCAGCCGTGTTAACCGTCGGCGGCGGAACCTCAGGCACCTTCAACTGGTGGCACGCCACCCACCACGGGCACATGCAACCCGCCCTCGCGTTCCTCTGCGGCGCCGTCCCCGTCGGGGTCGCGCTGATGCTGTCCCACATCGGCGCCACCCCAGCCAGCCGGGTCCTCAAAGGATTCATCTGGGCCGCTGTCGTGTTCTCGATGATCCTGTCCGCCAACGCCACCGCCTGGACCGTCCGCCCAGCAGACGGGCTGTGGGCCGGGTGGCTGTTCGGCATCACGATCGACCTGGCGTCTCTCGTCGCGCTCGCCGTCATCGTCACAGGTCCTGCGGAACCGGCCGCAGGAACCACCGCCGGAACCACTCAGGAACCACCCCGCGAACCAGCCCAGGAACCAGCACAAAAACCGCCACGGAAACCAGCGGAGGAACCACACCCCACCACCGCCCGAGACCCGCAGAAAGCCGCCCAAGCACGCCGCGCCTACCGCAAATCCGTCCTCGCCGGAACCCCGCTATCCCAACGCGACCTCGCCGCCCGGTTCGCCATGTCCCCCAAATGGGCCCGCGACCGGATCGCTGAAACCCGCGACGACCTCCAAGCCACCGGAACCCAGCCGTGAAACGCACCCACTGCCTCAGCTTCGCCGCACCCACCGCCGTAGCCGCCACCGCATGGGCCGAAACAGGGGAACCAGGACACATCGGCGGGCTCGGCACCGCCGTCCTCACCGCCTGCGCTCTGTGGCCCCTCACCGTCATCGCCGCAGTCTTCCTCGCCCCCGCCATCATCAAAGCCGCCGTACCCCGCCGATGGCGCATCCACTACCGCCGCACCCACCCACGGCCAGCCATCCCCGCCCACATCCGCCGCGCCGTCCACGCAGCCGACCGCCACCGCTGCGTCTACTGCAAAAACCCCAACCAACCCCAAATCGACCACATCCGGCCCTGGGCCGCAGGCGGCCTCAACACCCTCACCAACTACGCGATCCTCTGCCAACCCTGCAACCTCATCAAATCCAACTACTGGCCCACCCACCCCACCCTCTACCGCCCCTGGACCGGCCACAACAACCCCACCCAAGCCGCAGCCATCCTCGCCGCCGAACGCCGCCACCGATACAACCCCCTCCGCTGGTACCGCGCAGCAACAACACTCCGCTGAAACACCCCCACAACACACACAGGCAACACTGACCACCATGAACACAGACACCGACGGCCGCCGCTACATCCCCACCCCCAAAGTGACCAACCCAAGTGACCTAACATGTGACCACCGAAGTGACCAAGCCACCGAAGTGACATCACACCCAAGTGACCAACCCCACGTCAACCCCTCACCATCACACCCCCAGCACACAAACCCCCCGCCACCAACCCCACCGCGCACAACACGGTAGAATGAACCCAACGCCCAGCGGGCCAAGAACCGGCCGACGCCCACGTGATCACCGCCCGCGAGCGTGACCAGGCCCCGCAAGCCAACCGCCCCCCGGACACCCAGTATCGCCCCCGCCTGCGGAGCCATACCATGAACACACCCCCTGCGGGCCAGGATCGTGTCGGACACCCAGCGACATCCCGCCCGCAGGGACCCACCCCACCAAAATCAACACCCTCACACACGCACCACCAAGATTTTTAACACCCCACACCCATACACCAAAAACAAAGAGACGATCCACCGCAGCCGCACTGCTGCGCTGCGGGGGGGCGCCGCCGAAACGTCTATGCGGGCGGCCAGGATGGCTGTGCGCGGCGCCTAGGCGGGGCCTGCCAGCTCAGGGGGTCCTGGGACGGACGGCGGGGAGGGTTCCAGGCGCGGCGGCCATCTGGTGGTGTTCCCTGTAACCGTGTAACATGCACGGTTCTGTTACATGGGCGGGTGTAACGGGCTCTGACCTGCTGTAACAGCGTAACGCGTAACGCGCGGGTGTGCGGGGATGGCTGCGGGTGGCCTTCCCGGGGGTCGCGGACTGGCAGCCATCCGCTTGGGTTAGTTGTGTGAGATGGCTTCGGGTTAGTGGCATCAGATGGCGGCGCGTGACAGGGCCCCCGTACGGTGTATGTACGGGGGCCCTGTGGTGTGGTCAGTCGACGGGGGTCACTGGCCGGTGCCGATGTGGGTGCGGACGTGGCCGTTGTTGTCGTGCCACACGGAATCGGTGCATGTCCAGATCGCGCCGTGGACGAGTGCCTGGTCACCCGATGGCAGAGCTGGGCTGGCACACGGGCGCGGCACGGGGTGGGCCGAGTAGGTGGTGCCGTCGATCTCTATGGTCTGCCCGGTCACGATCGCCCGTTCGAGCCGCAGTGCCGGTGGTGACGGCCGCGATGTGGTGTGCAGGACAGCGGCCGTGGTGGCCGCTCCTGCGGCGGCTGCGGTGGTGAGCGCTGCGATGGCGGCAGCTTTGCGGATAGCCTGGGTGTGCATCGGTGCTCCTGACACTGGTGCCGTGCCCCGGCCGCTGCAACGGTGCGGGGCTTTAACGTTCTGCGGCTAGCCTAGCAGTCCCCAACTGATATCACAAGCACATTTGTGGATGTGATTACGCCGCTATGACCTGCGCGTCTACCAGGCGCTGGCACGCAGCTGGCGCCCGGCCAGCCGTAACCGGAAACAGCCGGCCACGGTGACCGGCTTCCCCGGCTGACCCCTAGCCGACTACGCTCCCTGCGCCATCCGCACAAGGAACATAGTCACGTACGGTAACCAAAACCGGCTTGATCATTCTTGCCGGCCGGTGAACCAACCCCACCAATACCCGCCAGTAACCACAAACATGCAGGCCACAGCACCACACCCAAAAACACGCACCGTAACCACACACCACACGCGCGACCCCCCCAAAACGCAAAAACCAAGCAAGTGTTTGGTTGGTTTGGGGGGTGGTTTTGTGTTTGTGCTGGTTGTTGGTGTGGGGGGTTTTTTTGGGGGTTGGGGTTGTGGTGGTTCCTTGGGTGTGCTTGACTGATGTCAGTTGGGTGTTTGGGTGGTTGACCTGGCACCGTGGGTTTCTTGACAATCGGCAGTGAGAGACAGCACCTAGCTGGGTGTTTGTCTGGCCGGTCATATCAGGGCAGCTAGGCCAGGAATCTAGCGAGCGTGGCCGGTAGCTAAGCGTCGGAGCGTGAACCGCCGAGCCATCCTCTCCCGCAGAATCGTCACTGTGAGCGGGAAGAACACATGATTATGATCTTGTGCGCTTGGCTGCATCTTACCAGGTCAAGCGCACTTTTCCTAGACTCCTGGCCGGCCGTGAGCCGAGGGCGTCACAGTGAAAGGCAGCCATGATCTGTTAGTGATCCCTGACATGAACGCTGGGCGTGAAACGCGGCCAGTGGTTTTGGGAGTGATCACAACGGAAGGGAAAGATCAAGGACCTCGCAACCCTCCAGAGCGAAGGACTGTCATCATGAAGCAAGACCGAGGCAAAGGGCTAGATCAGCGCAAGATCGCCCCCGGCCACTGGCGGATCGAGGGTTACGACGTCTACCCCTGGTCATGCTGGGAAGGCACCCACACCTCCACCGGGGCTCCCGTCAAGAAGGACGGTGCGACCGTGTTCGACGCCCGCAACATCACCGAGGCCCGCCGCTGGATCCGCCAGCAGATCAGCAACACCGCACCGGAATGCACCTGCGGGGCCCTCGAACTAGAAGGCTGCGCATGCGGCCTCGCCACGCCTACGGATGACCTCTGACAGCACAGTCACGCGAGGGTACAGCCCTATGGACGTCATAGTCCGCGCGTGGCACGTTAGATCAGCAACGGAAGGAAAGATCATGGAGCGAATCATGGACGCGAACGCGCGTTACGACAGCCCGCGCCCGGTGACCGCCCGCATGCGCGCCACTGTGCGCGTCGCAAGGGCCCTGTTCTCATTCGCCAAAGGGTCAATCCCAAAGCCGCTCTTGCCGGTGTTCGCTGTCTGCCTGCTGATTCCGGGCCCGTTCGATGAGCTTGCGCTGCTGGTCACAGTCGCAGCTGTGGTCCTGCGGTCCGGGCCGAAGCGGGCGGAGCTGCGGAACGTAGTTAGCGATGCCTGGCACACCAGCTGACCGGACGGCCATGGTGCGCCGCGGGATTGTCCCCGTGGCGTGCCACGGCCGTCCGGCCGGTCCGTCAACCAAGGGATGGTTCACAACACAATGGGAGGTCTGGGGATGCCAGCTACGGTCAAGGCAGGTCATGATCTGATCGGTGCGGTTAAGAACGCGGCGTTGTTCGCCCGCACGGATGACACGTTGCCTGCGATTTACGGGGTTGATCTGTCGTGGGACAGCGACGGCGTCGAGGTAGTGGCGACAGACAGGTACATGCTGTCACGTGAGCATGTCGAATCAGCCGAGGTCACAGCGGACGGCCCTGGTCATCTGTTCATCCCACGTGAGCAGGTCAAGCAGCTGACGT
>Ga0335081_10010704_pt1 | contig 14842 bp, 16 predicted proteins | sample Lox_Sample_35_FD_206713 | JGI IMG/M metagenome (GOLD analysis project Ga0335081, IMG submission 206713) | Soil microbial communities from Loxahatchee National Wildlife Refuge, Florida, United States - Lox_Sample_3.5 | ecosystem: Environmental > Terrestrial > Soil > Wetlands | place: USA... | reverse complement strand
CGAGAACGGAACCACCGTAGCCGAGGTACGGCTGGTGAAAGCCTTCACGAGGGGGTCATCGAAATTCAACACGAGAAAATCTCCCTGCCGCTGGTTCATGAAGATCCTCGCCTTGGCCTCTCCGTATTCTGCGATGTCACGGTAACGGTCTAGATGGTCCTGAGTAATATTCAGGACTGTCGCAACACGCGGTCTAAAGGTCTCGATATCTTCGAGCTGGAAACTCGAGAGCTCGGCTACGATCCAGTCCTGTCCCCTGAGAAGCCTTAGGTCTTCGGTGAGCGCATTCCCGATGTTCCCCGCCACGAGCACCTTCTTCTTCGCCCGCTCGAGCATGAGCCCCACCAAGGTCGTGACCGTAGACTTGCCGTTCGTACCAGTAATGCCTACGTAGGGTGAATCAGACAGCAGCCACGCCAATTCAAGCTCGCTGATTACCTTCGCCCCGTGTCGCCTAGCCAGCGATATCTGCGGGATCTTCGGCACGCCAGGGGAAAGCACCACAAAGTCCGTTTCAATGAAGATACGGTCCGGATGGCCGCCCGCCGTAACCGCGATCCGGCTGCTGCCAAGTGCCTTTACCTGTGCAGAAAGCTGGTCCAGCGGTTTTTTATCGGTCACCGTCACAATAGCGCCAAGCCCGTGGAGAGCGCGCGCCGCGGCGATCCCGCTCCTTGCCAAACCAACCACCGTCACCCTCTTGCCCTTAAAATCCGCTATCACGTTGTCTTTCTGTGACTACTTTGAACTGTTTATTTTTCTTGTTCCTTTGTTATCGCAATTTCAGCGAACTGATCGACACCAACGCCAGAATAATCCCGGCTATCCAAAAACGCACGATGACCTTGGACTCGGGCCATCCGATCTGCTCGAAGTGGTGGTGGATCGGCGCCATTTTGAATATTCGCTTGCCCGTCAGCTTGTACGATGCCACCTGGAGCACCACCGAGACAGTTTCCATAACGAATATCCCGCCTACGATGATGAGGATCAATTCGTGCTTGGTCACCACAGCCAGAGTGCCAAGCGCACCGCCGAGCGAGAGCGAGCCTACGTCGCCCATAAAGACCTCCGCCGGATGGGCATTATACCAGAGGAACCCGAGGCTCGCGCCGAGCAGGGCTCCGCAGAATATCGCGAGTTCGCCGCTGCCGGGAATGTAGAGGATCTTCAGATAGTCAGAGATGATCTTATTCCCGCCCAGGTAAACAAGCACGGCGTTGGCAGTAGACGCGATGCCGACAAGGCCTATCGCCAGTCCGTCGAGACCGTCCGTAAGGTTCACCGCATTGGAAGATCCGACAATCACGATTACAACGAAGGGGATATAGAACCACCCTAGGTCGAGTAGCAGACGTTTCATGAACGGCACCGAAAGATGCGTGATGTTCGGATCGGCCGGATTATAGTAGAGGAAGAATCCGATCACAAGGGATGCCGCGATCTGGAGCGCAAACTTGTGTTTTGCACGGAGGCCGGTGGATCGTTTCTTCACTACTTTCAAATAGTCGTCCCAGAACCCAATGCCGCCGAAGGAGAGCGTTGCAAAGAGCACCACCCACACGTACTTGTTCGTGAGGTCTGACCAGAGCACAGCAGAACTGACAAGCGCAACGATGATCAGAAGCCCTCCCATAGTAGGCGTGCCCTGCTTGTTCAGATGGGTCTGGGGCCCATCATCACGCACGTGCTGCCCCACCTTCAGCCTGCGGAGCCAGGTGATCATCCGCGGCCCGAGGGCAAAGCTGACGATGAGCGCTGTGATCACGGCGCCGGCGCTCCGGAACGTTATGTACTTAAACACGTTGAAACCGCTGAATACGCTGTGAAGCGGATACAGAAGATGGTAGAGCATCAGAACTCCTCCAGGATCTTTTCCATTTTCATGCCGCGCGACCCCTTGATAAGTACTGCGTCGCCGTTCTTGGACAGCTCCCCGAGCAGGGCAGCGGCCTCTGCGTATGAACCCGCCGAGATGACCCGGTCCTTCGGCATACCCGCCTCGAGCGCACCTTCGCTGATGTAAATCGCGAGCGATCCCATGGTGATCAATACATCCACCCCGAGGTGGGCTACGGTACGGCCGACCTCCCGGTGCGCATCGGCAGCGATGTCGCCTAGCTCCAGCATGTCCCCCAGCACGGCCACGGACTTCCGCCCCCCTGTGAGGGAGATCAGGGTCTCGAGCGCCGCCTTTACCGAACCGGGGTTCGCATTGTAATAATCGGCAAGCACCGTCCTTCCCTTTATCTGTTTGAGTTCAGAGCGCATGGCAACAGGAGAGAAGTCTTCCAGTCCGTATTTCACGGCGTCCAAAGGCATGCCCACAGCAGTCGCCGCTGCAGCGGCCGCGAGGGCGTTGTAGATATTGTGTTTCCCCACCGCAGGGAGCCGCACATTCACCCTGGAGTCGTCTGCTTCGATGGTCATATCCGTGAAGTTCTTGCCCTGCCGGATACCGAAGGCACTCACGTCCGCCTTGTTCTCGATCCCGAAGGACAAGACGCGCCCTCCGTATTTTTTCTTTAGGATAGTGAAATACTGGTCATCAGCGTTCAACACGGCGGTACCGTCCGTTTTCAGATTACCGAGGAGTTCGGCCTTGGCCTGCGCCACGATATCCATGGTCCCTAGGAACTCCAGATGCGCCGGACCGATATTCGTGATCACGCCCACATCGGGATTGACAAGCCTGGCAAGAGTCTCTATCTCTCCCAAGGCGCTCATGCCCATCTCAACGACCGCGGACTTATGGCGCGCATCAAGCTTGAGAAGCGTGAGCGGCACCCCGATGTGATTATTCAAGTTCCCCTCGTTTTTGAGAACCGACCCTCTCTGTTTCAGGATGCTAGCGAGCATTTCCTTGGTCGTGGTCTTCCCGTTGCTGCCGGTAATGCCGATCACGGGGATAGCAAATTTTTTTCTGTGCATCTGCGACATCTCCTGGAGTGCGAAGATCGTGTCTTCCACCGGAAAGATGTTCCTCAGGCCGCCGAAAGCCGCGTATTTTGTATCGAGCTCTGAACGCTCGACAAGGGCTCCCCAAGCGCCGTTTTTGATTACCGCGGGAACGAAGTCGCGCCCGTCAAACCGCGATCCCTTGATCGCCACAAAAAGTTCACCCTTGCTGATCGTCCTGGAGTCTATGGAAATTCCCTTTATCTCCATGCGTTCAAACCTTCCCACAATATCCTTCAGCATTTTTTTTTCAGAATCATTCATTGCGCATCAAGAACACCGCGCGATACATGACCCATGATGGATGATAAAATAATTTTTCATCCTGTATCGCGCATTGTATATCACGTTCTTAGCCTCTTCCGAATCTCTGCCCTCGCAATCTCGCGGTCGTCGAAATGTATCTTCCGGTCGCCGATGATCTGGTAGTCTTCGTGTCCCTTGCCAGCGAGCACCACCACGTCCCCCTTTCCGGCCATGTTGATGGCCGCGGCTACGGCCGCGTGCCGATCAGGGATGACGCAATATGGCGTCTTGCCCGGGGCGGTAGCGGACACGAGATCGCATACCGGCACTCGTACGCCGGTCGCTTCCATGCCTTTTTCGATCTCGTCGATTATGCTCAAGGGGTCTTCGGTCCGCGGATTGTCGGAGGTAACAATTACGATGTCACTTCCGTTCACGGCTGCAGCACCCATCTTCGGCCGTTTGTTCCGGTCGCGGTCACCACCGCAGCCAAAAACCGTAATGACTTTCCCCGCCGTTATCTCCCGGACTGCTTCGAGGAGACGGACTAGCGCATCCTCGGTATGGGCGTAGTCTGCAACCACGCTGAACGGCTGGCCCTCGTCCACCTTTTCCATGCGCCCGGGAACGGCCCTCATGGCGCTAATGCCCCGGGCGATGTCGTCGCATGCGAATCCCAATGCCGTTCCGATCCCGATCGCGCTTAGGATATTGTAGATATTATGCCTTCCGACGAGCGAAGATTCCACGGAAATCGTCCCTGACGGCGTAGCCACGGAAAACGAAAGGCCACGGATCCCGTGGCCGATGCTCCCGGAAGGATGGATGTCCGCCCGCTCCGACAACCCCGTCGTCAGTACCTTTGCCCGTGTCGCACCGATGATCTCCGTAGCGCGCACATCATCGCTATTGATCACCGCGGAAGCGTTCGGCGAAAGCCCGGCGAAAAGAAGCAGTTTCACCCGGAAATATGATTCCATGCTTTCATGAAAATCAAGATGGTCCTGCGTCAGATTCGTGAAGCCGGCAACGGCGAATTCGCACCCGACGGTCCTGCCGAGGGCGAGTGCGTGCGATGATACCTCCATCACGCAGTACTCCGCGCCGAGACCGACCATCTCCACCAGCAGCCGCTGGAGGTCGAGCGATTCCGGTGTGGTGTTGGGTGCGGGGTATACCTTGTCGCCCACGCGGTAATCAATCGTGCCGATGAGCCCCGCCTTTCTTCCCGCAGCCTCGATGATGGATTTTATCAAATAGGTGGTCGTGGTCTTGCCGTTCGTGCCCGTGATGCCGACGAGCGAGAGCTTCTTCGACGGATGGCCGTAGAACGCAGCCGCAAGGAGCGCGAGCGCCCAGCGCGAGTCATCGACCACAATCATTGGCGTCTCCCGAAAGGCCGCTTCGATGTGACCTTTCTCGGCAACGATCGCTGCCGCACCCTGCTGCACGGCCTGCGGAATAAATTGATGGCCGTCCGAGTGGAATCCTCGCACGGCCACGAAGAGGGAGCCCGGCCTTACCTTCCGGGAATCATGGGCAATGTCAAACACCTCTCTGTCCAGCCCTTCCTGCGGCAGAGCGGCCTTGTTATTCAACGCGGTCAGCAGCTCACCGAGTTTCATCTCGTCACCAGGAGCATCCTGCCTCCCTCATTGTCCGGCGCCACCTGCAGATAGGCAAGGCTTTGCTCCGCTATCGCTTTGAACACTGGCGCGGCCACACTACCTCCCCATATCACCCCCTCGGGTGTATCAATCATCACGAGGATCACGAGTTTCGGGGAAACGGCCGGCACGAATCCTACGAATGAGCTTACATAATCTTTTTTTGAATACACGCCGGTTTTCTGGTCTATCTTCTGCGCCGTGCCGGTCTTGCCCGCAGCAGTGTACCCCGCAGGCCGCGCCTTCTGGCCCGTGCCGCTTTCGACTACCCGTTGCAGGATCCTGTTTACCTTTGTGCAGGTCTCTTCGCTTATGACACGGCGCACCGGCTGGGGACCGAACTTTTTCCCCTCGCCTCCGTCACGGTCAACAATCTCGGACACGATATATGGTTTCATGAGCATGCCGCCGTTTGCGATGGTGCAGTATGCCGCAGCCATCTGCATGGGGGTCACCCCGATTTCCTGCCCGATGGCGATGGAACCGATCGACACGCCGGACCAAATTCGGTAGTCCTTGAGCAGGCCGGGGATCTCGCCAGGAATGTCCACGCCGGTCTTTTGCCCAAATCCAAAGGCAGATATATACCTGGATAACCGCTCCTTCCCCAGCCGCAGAGCTACTTTGATCGTTCCAACATTGCTCGAATCGGCAATCACGTCCGTGAACGTAAGCACACCGTTTTCATGCGCGTCCTTGATCACCCGATCGGCGAGCTGTATTTTTCCGGCTGAGCAGTCAATCCGTTCAAGAGGGTGCACAACCCGTTCCTCAAGAGCGGCGGAAGCAAGGACCACTTTGAAGATGGAGCCGGGTTCGAATGCGTCCGTAACGGTGCGGTTCCGCCAATCCGCCGGTCTGTAGCGCTGCGGCTCATTCGGGTTGAACGCCTGCCTCCCGTTTGCCGCCGTACGTACCGAGAGCGCCAGTACTTCACCGCTATCTGGATTCATGACGATGCAGACACCGCCCTTTGCGCGCGAGCTCACAAGCACCGCGTCGAGCTCCTTCTCGGTAATGTGTTGTATCACCTCGTCGATGGTGAGGACAATATCATTCCCCGGTTTTGTCTGTTGTTGAAACCGGAAGCCGGAGCCGCCGGGGAACACGGTCCGCCCCACGGCGTCCTTTTCAGCGATCATCCACCCGCTTACCCCGTGGAGAACCTTGTCATAGGCACGCTCCAAGCCTTCGAGACCCTCATTATCCATGCCCGTAAAGCCGAGCAGGGGGCCGGCAAGCGTCTTATTGGGATAGAATCTTTTCGATTCGAGGAGGGACCCGATTTCCCGATTGCCGAGCGCCTTCACCTTTTCCGCCTTTACAGGCTCCACCTTGCGGCTAAGCCAGACAAAGTGTTTATCGCCTGCAAGCCTCCGCTCGAGCACACGCGGATTCTCATGCAGGATAGCAGACAGCCGCTGGGCAACAGCCCGTGGGTTTTCGATCTCCGCCGGCACACCATAAATCGAATCAACATCCAGGCTTACAGCGAGTTCGCGTTGCATGCGGTCGTAGATGGTCCCGCGCTTCGGCTCCAGCTTGACAAGGCGTTCTTGCTGCCGTTCAGCCCGAGCAGTGAGCTCAGCCCGCTGGAAAACCTGAAGATAGACGAGTCGCAGGGCAACAAGTGCAAAGCCGAGCCCCATCAGGAGCAGTATTGCGATTATCCTCCCTCGTCGTTCCATAATCATTATTGTGTGGGCGACGGCTTTCTTCTGACCACCACCAGGTTTTCCTTCGGAGGATGGATCATGCCCAGACGATTGATCGCGATCTCCTCGATACGAGCCGGCGATGAGAGGCTCGACACCTCGATTCTAAGCGACCGGTTCTCACGTTCGAGTTCCCGTCTTTCACGCTCCAACGCCTCAAGCTGATAGCCGAGCCGCACTATTTTCACTTTACCGCCGACGTACAGGATTAAGCCACTGACGATCAGCAACATAATGAGGACCCTGCGAAGGCTGCCGCGTTTGCTCCGCTCGAATATTAACGACCCAATGTCGCCGGCCCTGGATGTCATATCGGAACTCCATCACCGTTGAAAATTGAAAATTTAAGATTTACTAAAAAACATTCTTTTATTTTTCATTTCGAAGCTTCTCGGCCACCCTTAGTTTTGCGCTCCTTGCAGCGGGGTTTTTCTCCACTTCCTCGGGCCCCGGGGTTACGGGCCGCTGCGTGAGAACCTTGAGAATCGGCTTCCTGCCGCAGGAGCAAACCGGCAGCCGTGGTGGACAGATACATCCTTTTGCGGCTCGTGCAAACGTCTGCTTTACAATCCTGTCCTCGAGCGAGTGGAACGTTATGACCGCCAGCCTCCCTCCCGGCTTCAGGCAGGGCGCGATATGGTCCAGTCCTTCGCGGAGGGAGCCTATCTCGTCATTCACGGCAATCCGCAGGGCCTGAAATGTTAGCGTGGCCGGATGGCTACGCCGGGGAGGATAAGGAGGATACACGCTCGAAACAATCTTTGCAAGCTGGACCGTGCTCGTGATGGGCCCCCGGGCCCTCGCCTTTTCTATGGCTCTCGCGATAGCGCTAGCCCTTCTTTCTTCTCCGTACCCCCGGAGGATCCGGACGAGATCTTCTCGAGAGAGGGTATTTACCAGGTCTGCGGCCGTCTGCGAGCTTCTTGCATCCATACGCATATCAAGCGGGCCGTCCAGCATGAAACTGAAGCCCCGCTCCGGCGTCTTAAGATGAAACCACGAAACGCCGAGGTCCAGCAACACTCCATCCACTGCCTCATATCCAAGCTCCGACAGTACTGCAGGCAGGTCCCGGTAATTCATCTGCCGAAGAAAAACACGTACCTCCCCATACGCTGCGAGGCTCATTCGGCAACGCTCTACGGCCTCGGCATCTCGGTCCATGCCGATCAGGATCCCATTGGGTGACGAACGCTTCAGAATCTCCGCTGCGTGTCCGCCGGCGCCGAGCGTCCCGTCCACATACACCCCTCCAGCCTTCGGCGCTAGCAGGTCAACAGCCTCACGGAGGAGAACGGGAATATGTTCTAATTTTGGATTTGCGATTTCGGATTTTGAACCATCTATCATGCCAGCAACCTCAAAGAATCCGCAATCTGCAATCCACATTTCAGAGTCCCAGAGGCAAATTCATCGCGGGCTTGGCCACGCCGAAGCTCTTCGCCGCCTGCTGTGCTGTTTCGAATACCTGGAACTCCTCAAGCACGCCGGTAGTGCGGAATATGTTCTTAATGTATTCGGACATGCCTGCGAGCCGGATATCGCCCCCGAACGACTGAAGCCGCTTCTTCTCCTCAACGAAAGTTGGAAGGATCGTAAAATGGATATGCTCAACGGACGCAAAGTTCAAGATCAGCCCGAACATCTCTCCCTTGATCAGCTGGCCGATCACGCGGTCGATCTCCGCCATCTTCGCGGCGTCGATCTCGCCCTCAAGGTTCATCTGATATACTTTGAGTTTCGTCTCCATGCTATAAGCCCAGTGCTGCGAGCGCCTCGCTGATCTTGTCGCCATTCTGAGAATTCCTCGCCTCCCACGCCTCGACATCCCATATCTCGATCTTGTTGATGATGCCGACCAGCATCACGTTCTTGGTGATGCCGGCGCGATCGCGGTGGGTCGGCGGGATCAGGATACGGCCCTGCTTGTCGAGCTCACACTCGGTGGCCGAGGAGAAGAAGAACCGCATGAAGTCCTTGACCTCTTTTTGCATCATCGGAAGGGTCTTGATCTTTTCCTCGAGCTTCTCCCACTCCTCAAGCGGGTATACCGTCAGACATCGGTCAAAGTCCATGGCCATCACAAGCCTGCCGTCGTAACGGTCAGCAATGATATCGCGGAACTTGGATGGCACGCTTACCCGGCCTTTTGAGTCGACGCTGTGTTCAAAACTTCCGCGAAACATTAGCCTCCCCAACATTACCCACGGCTTCCCACTTTATACCACCTATTTTGCAAAGTATATCGTTCATGAAATTCAATGTCAAGAAAAATATTAATTTTTTGAGATGTTAGACAGTGGGTGAGAGCGTGGACGGAAGTTCAATTTTGTCGTGACAAGCAAACATAAAAACAGTATTATTAATGACTACTATGACCGATTTTTTTATTTCCATTGACAACGAACACATAAAAAGAGAGAAAGGTAAAGCGAGGGAACTGAGGAATTCCCCGTGGTGGAAAAGAAAACGATCTACCGGTTTCTGTTATTATTGTGGTAGGAAGTTCAATCCTGTCGAACTCACCATGGACCATTTGATTCCTATTGCCCGCGGAGGAAAATCAGTGCATGGAAATATCGTCCCCGCCTGCAAGGAGTGCAATAATAAAAAAAAATATCTCCTCCCGTTCGAGTGGGAGGAGTATCTGGAATCGTTGAAAAAAGAAAAACTATAGAACGATAAGTAACAAAGGTGAGAAACAGACAAAATACAGGAACCATCGTGCTTTCTCATTCTCTCACCGTCTCTCATTCGCGCTGTGATTTTATCCCGCCTCTCTCACCCAGTCCACGCGAGCGAGCTTGTTGTCATGGGACCACCTGTACGTCACTTCTCCATGGAAGGCCTTCTTGATCGCCCTGCCAAGCCGCTGCGCCAGCTTTTCATTGGTTGTGGAAATAACGATACTGCCTTTGCCATTCTCTTTTACCGATATCAGCCGCTCAAGGGGGTTAAACCCGTGCGCCCGCGCTTCCTCGTTCTTGATAAGGTTCAGCAGGTCCTGCTTGTGTGAGAGCGCATAGTCTCCCTTGAGTGTAACAATGCCGCCAGGAAAATCATCACGTATCTTCATGCAGGCCGGGCAGACCATGGTAGCGGTATCGGGAATCTTTAGCGCCGCGTCGTAGATATCAGGGTCAGCATACCACCGCTTGCTCTTGTAAACGGAATGACACCCTTCACAAACCGATATCTTCTGGCTTGCACCTCTCGGGAGATATGGATCTAAGGTAGATGTTTTCTTTTTATATGTCTGCTTGTATGATCTCTCTACTTTGCCAACCATCTTCATAACGCCCGCCTCCTTTTTTAAACAGGACCTTCTCCGAGGCCTTCATTTCAGCTTCCGCTGGATCTCCGGGAACTGCTTCTTGAAATCGGGCATACTCCTCGTAAGGAACATCTTCAACGCCTTGAGTTCCGCCTGGATGTCCTTAATCTCCTCCTCGACCACGACCTCATGCTTCTTCAGCGTATCAGCAAGGTTAGACAGAGCCTTCTCTTGGATTTTGAGCCGTTCCGCGGTACCGTTTCCATTCTTCCGGTTATTCATAGCCCACCTCTCGCGTTCTTATTTTTTCAGTTTCATCCCGAGCTTCTGTTCCACGGATTCAAGCTTCTTTTCGATCCGCTGTTCCCTGCCCTTGCGGTCATCGATCGTAATCGACATCAGAACGCGTTCCGCGTCCTTCATGACCTCGTCGTGGCACTTTTTGACCACGGCCATCACTTTGTCCCACTCCCCTTCAAGCACGGTGCCCATGGGGTTCGCCTTATAGCTCACTCCGCTTTCCGAAACGATCTTAAGAACCCGTGCGATCTGCGGGCTGACGCTCACTCCCGTTCCCAGCGGCACTACACTGAACTCGACGAGCATGCTCATGACGTACCCCCTGATGTGCTGAAAATTCGTTTCCTTTTCTATTTAGAGTATAGCGCGGGATGCTGTGGCTGTAAAGGCTGGGAAAAATGAGTTTTTCTATTGAAAAGAGGCAAGGCTTATGCAATAATCATCTTCAGACTGGTGTCTGTCGCTACAATCGGTTGACAGTGCTATCAGCGATCTGGCCTCATTGGACATGACAAACACACTTAGAGCGACACTCAAACTGCTGGGGGCCTTGCCCTTGCTGCTATCCTACATTATCCTATCGTCCGCCATAACCATATTCGTCCGCTCCGGACAAAGGAAACGTCGTTATCTGCTACGGAACACGTCTTTTTTTCCCCGGTCGGCACTAAAGCTTTTCGGAGTACGCATTCACTCGAAACACCTTGAGCGTCTTCACAGAGACATGAACGCCCTGCTTGTGGTTTCAAACCATCTCTCCTATGTCGATATACTGGCGATATCATCACTGATGCCGGTAGTCTTTATTACGTCTGTAGATTTGAAAAACACATTCCTTCTCGGGACACTCTCGAAATTCGGCGGGAGCGTATTCATAGAGCGGCGGAACGCGGCGGGACTCAAGAAAGAGATTGAGTCGATCACGCGTGTGCTCGGACATGGTTTCACCGTAGCCCTTTTCCCGGAGGGAACTACATCGAACGGTGAATATGTACAGCCATTTAAGAATGCTCTTTTCGAGTCAGCCATCAAGGCAAAGTGTGACATCCTTCCGATCTGTCTGCGCTACACGAAGGTGAATAACTGTCATATAACAACCGACAGCCGTGATTCGATTTTCTATTACGGGGGCCTAACCCTCTTCAGTCATTTCCCTCGACTCCTGGCCCTGCAGTCCGTTGACCTTGAAGTACACCCTCTTGAGACACTCAGGGTACATGCACATGACTCGCGGAAAGAACTGGCTGCACGGGCGCACAGCGCCATCAACGTAGCATACCATGAACAGACAATGATTGAGCAGATGATGAACAGAACTTTCGACACAGGCAGTTGAATGATGGCCCCCATGAAAAGAATTAAACTTTTTGTCGCTTTGATGATTCTTCCTGCTGCCGTTCCCTAGTCAGCAGTCGCAGATGAGCAAACGCCCGGTACGAAATCGCCGAAGCCAGTGCAGCAGAAAGAACGGTACGAGAGAGCATGGGAGAGCACCTCAGTCAAATCGGGAAAGAACTGGATGAATTGAAAACCATTGCCGCGGGATGCCGTAGAAGCGGGGAACGAGATAAATCAGCACCTCGAAGAGGCAAAGATGAAAAATAAGCTCTCTCATCTCGCAAGCTCGAGGAAATGTGGAAGGAATAGCAAAAGTAATGGAAGAATGTTGCCGACAAGATGAACACCGCAATGCATAAACTTGAGGTGGCCCATGAAAAGACAGAAGCACGCCTGGGCAAATAGGATGAATATCAGGACGTCGGCGATGCAGGTGAACGTGTTTCTATGATGATTCATAATCTGTTCACGCATATCATGCAAGCCTCAGACAGTGAAGTATTCGAAACTCTGCTGCAGACGGACGCTGTAAAGCTGGAACGTGTCGTGTCAAAAGGACAGGCAACGCCGCCAGGTCAATGGTATGACCAGGACAGGGACGAGTGGGTCGTACTTCTTTCCGGAAGCGCCGGTCTGCTCTTTGACGGCGAGCGGGACATTCGAGTTCTGCAGCCCGGCGATTATTTCCTTGTCCCTGCCCATACACGACACCGGGTTGAATGGACAGAGGCAGGGACTGAAACCGTCTGGCTTGCCCTTTATTACACGACGCGCCCCCCCTATCCTGATTCAGACAAGCTGTAAAAAATGCTTGTGCCGAAGAACCAAGTCATCTTTCTTGCTGTAAAACCCTTGACTTTTTCGCTCTCAGTTGTTATGTTACCAAGCTCGCTCATAAACGTGCATATCATAAATATGGATTACACAGACGAAATAAATAAACGGCGGACCTTTGCCATTATCAGCCATCCCGACGCTGGCAAGACGACCCTCACCGAGAAGTTTTTGCTTTTCGGAGGGGCGATCCAAGTGGCAGGAGCGGTGAAGTCGAACAAGATCAGGAAAAGCACGGCCTCGGACTTCATGGATATTGAGCGTCAGCGTGGGATATCCGTGGCCACGTCGGTCATGGGTTTCGACTACAACGGCCTCAAGATCAATCTCCTTGATACGCCGGGCCATAAGGATTTCGCCGAAGACACTTACCGCACGCTCACGGCCGTGGACAGCGTCATCCTCGTTGTTGACTGCGTAAAAGGCGTTGAAGAACAGACCGAGAAGCTTATGCATGTCTGCCGCATGCGAAATGCGCCGGTCATCATCTTCGTGAATAAGCTCGACCGTGAGGGAAAGAATCCCTTCGAGCTTCTTGACGAACTTGAAACAAAACTTTCCATCAGGGTGCAGCCGCTTTCATGGCCTATCAGTATGGGTACCTCCTTCAAGGGAGTGTACAATCTTTACCATAATAGTCTCTACCTCTTCCGTCCCGGCGGTATTACCGTAGCAGACAGCGTCCTTGCGATCAATGGCCTCGATGATCCGGTCCTTTCCCAGCATCTCGGTGACTATGCTGTCCAGCTCAGGGAAGATGTCGCTTTGATCGCAGGCACTCACGAACCTTTTGATGTCAATGCCTATCTGCGCGGCGAACTCGCGCCGGTTTTCTTCGGTAGTGCCATCAACAACTTCGGCGTCAAAGAGCTTCTCGACACATTTACCGAGATCGCACCCACACCCAGAAGCCGTCCCACGGACCAGCGCATGGTCAACTCAGACGAGAAAAACTTCACCGGCTTTGTGTTCAAGATTCACGCCAACCTCGACCCGCGTCACCGCGACCGCATCGCCTTTATACGCATCTGCTCGGGAAAATTCGAGAGGAACAAGATGTTCCACCACGTACGCATAGGGAAAAATCTGCGTTTCACGAGCCCGGCGAGCTTCTTAGGCGCACGAAAGAGTATTATTGATGAAGCATTTCCCGGAGATGTGATCGGCCTCTATGATACGGGAAACTTCAAGATCGGCGATACGCTTACAGAAGGCGAAAAGATCATGTTCCAGGGCATCCCGACCTTTTCGCCCGAGGTGTTCAAGGAGCTTGTAAACCTCGATCCATCGAAATCGAAACAGCTAGCCAAAGGCATCGAGCAGCTCACTGACGAGGGCGTGGCACAGCTGTTCACCCAGCAACAGGGGAACCGAAGGATCGTCGGTACCGTCGGTGTGCTGCAGTTCGACGTACTACAGTACCGGCTGGAGCATGAATACGGCGCAAAATGCCGCTTCGAACCGATGGCTATTTATAAAGCCTGCTGGATCACTGCGGCAGATGAGAAGGAAATGGACAAGTTCAGCAGGTTCAAGTCGGACCGCATTGCCACGGACAAAGACGGCAGCCTCGTGTTTCTTGCGGAGTCGGAATGGGTCCTGAAGAACATGATCGAGGCCTACCCCGAGGTCAAATTCCACTTTACTTCGGAGTTCAAGCGGGAAATGCAGGAGGTGAAATAGTTACTATTTTATTTCCCGTGTTAACTCCCCAGAAAACCCGTTGCTTTACATCCTTTCTTATATACAAACCGTCCTCCCGGTTGAAACGTGCAAGCCGCCTTACGCATCAACAAGCTCAAATTCAACGGCACCTTGATGCGTTTCTCGCGCCAGTCACTCGCGATATCATGATACACCCACTGGTCCCGAGATAGGCGGGGATGAAGTTAAACCTCCGGCATTTGTCTTTGTTTTGAGTGATTCGGGCTTGTGTAACCTTTACTTGGCGGCTGTGGAAAAAGATAGGAATGCGATCACTGTCACACTGAACGGAGCAAAGAATCTTATTCAATTGATTAAGAACCTTTACAGCGATCAGGGTAACGAATGAAGCAGTTATCACATTTATCCCGCATTTGTATCGATAAACTCGCTCCCCTTAATGACATCTTGACACGTCTTCCCGATAATGATACTTTCTTCCATGCTTGTTTACTTAAATGGCCATTTTGTCCCAAAAGAGAAAGCCACCGTATCTGTTTTCGACCACGGTTTTCTTTACGGTGACGGCATCTACGAAACCATACGAGCCTATAACGGCGAGCCGTTTCTGCTCGTCCGTCATTTGGAGCGGCTCACTCACTCGGCAAAAGCCATTTCCCTCGCGCTGCCAATGCCGCTTGAAGGGATTGAAAAGGCGCTCCGGGAAACCCTGAGGATCAACAATCTTACCGAAGCATATGTGCGTCTCCATATATCCCGGGGACCGGGCGAGATCGGGCTCGACCCGGCTCTCTGCCCCGAACCGACAATGGTAATCATGGCCAATCAGTTCAAGGACTATCCCG
>Ga0335081_10010701_pt1 | contig 14843 bp, 12 predicted proteins | sample Lox_Sample_35_FD_206713 | JGI IMG/M metagenome (GOLD analysis project Ga0335081, IMG submission 206713) | Soil microbial communities from Loxahatchee National Wildlife Refuge, Florida, United States - Lox_Sample_3.5 | ecosystem: Environmental > Terrestrial > Soil > Wetlands | place: USA... | reverse complement strand
GCCGAGGAGGACGCGACCGGTGGCGGGTAAGAACGAACGCCAGCGCAGGCAAGCCAGGGAAAAGCATCGCCGCCAGCAGGAGCAGCGGCTCGCCCGGCAGCGGCAGGTGCGCAGGCGATTTGCGATCGGGACCCTCGCGGTGCTGGTCGTGGCGGCCGTCGGCACCCTGCTGCTGATCTTCCTCCCCGGCGGCAGTGCCAAGAAGGCATCGGCCTCGCCGAGCAAGTCGCCGAGCGCCTCCCCCACCGCTACCGCCACGGACGTGGCCGAGCCGGCGCATCACTGCAGCTACGCGGCGGCCACCCCGGTAGCCAAGAAGGTGAGCTTCCCGCCTGCCACACCCGACTACACGGATAGCTACCAGGCCACGCTCAATACCAACCAGGGCAAGATCACGTTCAACCTGCTCAACGACAAGGCCACCTGCACCGTCAATTCGTTCGTCCACCTGGCCGAGACGGGCTACTTCGACAACACCCAGTGCCACCGGCTGCTGACCAGCGGTATCTACGTGCTGCAATGCGGCGACCCGTACGCGACGGCCACGGCCAAGCTGGACTGCAGTGCGACCGGCAAGGTCGGCACCGGCACGCCGGGTTACGATTTCGCCAGTGAGAACCTCAAGGGCGCCAAATACCCGGCGGGAACGGTGGCGATGGCAAACGAAGGCAGCGCGACAACAAACGGCAGCCAGTTCTTCATCGTGTTCAAGGACAGCACGTCCGGCCTAACGGCTTCATATACACCGTTCGCCACGGTGTCTTCCGGGCTGGGTATCGTCCAGAATGTGGCTAAGGATGGATACTCGTGTCAGTATGCACAGTCTGGAGGCGGCGCTCCCAAGAAGAAGGTCATCATTGACAGTGTGACGATCAAGAAAACCTGACACGAGCACGACACGCAGGAGGTTCGCCGTGACCACCGCCTACCATCCGTGGGGCCGGGTAGACACCGACGGGACGGTCTACGTCCGTACCGCCGACGGCGAGCGGGTGATCGGCTCATGGCAGGCGGGGAGCCCGGAGGAGGCGATCGCCTTCTTCACGCGTAAGTACGAGGCGCTGGAGACCGAGGTTGTGCTGCTCGAGCAGCGGATCACGGCCACCGACATGGCTCCGGCCCAGGCCTCGGCCAGCGTCCAGCGACTGCTGCAGCACATCGGGGACGCCAACGCGCTGGGCGACCTCGACGGGCTCCGGGCCCGCCTGGAACGGCTGACCGAGGATGTCGGCCACCGTCGCGAGGAGGCCAAGGCGGCCCGCGAGCAGGCGCGCGTGGCGGCCAGAGAGACCAAGGAGAGGATCGTCGCCGAGGCGGAGCAGATCGCCGCCGAGGCGACCCACTGGAAGAGCAGCGGCGAGCGGATGCGCGAGCTGCTCGAGGAGTGGAAGGCGGCGCCGCACGCCGAGCGGGCCGTCGAGGCGGTGCTGTGGAAGCGGCTGTCCGCGGCCCGCAACACGTTCACCAAGCGGCGCAAGGCGTACTTCGCCAACCTGGAGGCCGAACGCGAGGACGTCAGGGCGCGCAAGGAAAAGCTGTGCGAGGACGCCGAGGCGATGTCCTCCTCCACCGACTGGGGCCCGACCGCCAGCGCATTCCGTGAGCTGATGCGGCAGTGGAAGGCGGCCGGGCGGGCGGACCGGGACTCCGAGGCCGAGCTGTGGAAGCGGTTCCGGGCGGCTCAGGACAAGTTCTTCACCGCGCGATCCGAGGTGTTCTCGGCCAAGGACGCCGCGCTGCGCGAGCACGTCGAGGCCAAGCAGCAGCTGCTCGATCAGGCCCAGACGCTGCTCCCGGTGACCGACGTCCGCGCGGCCAGGTCCGCGCTGCGCGGCATCCAGGAGAAGTGGGAGCAGATCGGGGCGGTACCCAGGGACTCGCGTGAGCATCTGGAAGCCGGGCTGCGGCGGGTCGAGGACGCGGTGCGCAAGGCGGAGGAGGCCCAGTGGCGCCGGTCGAATCCGGAAGCGCTGGCGCGGGCCGAGGGCACGGTCGCGCAGCTGCGCACGACCATCGCCCAGCTCGAGGAGCAGCTGGCCCGGGCGCGCGACCGCGGCGACGCCAGGGCCGAGCGAAGCGCCGAAGAAGCGCTGACCGCCCGCCGCGCCTGGCTCACCGAAGCCGAGCACACCCTCGCGGAGTTCACGAGTTAGCTGGTCACCCGGTAGACGTCGTAGACGCCGTCGATGGCGCGGACGGCGCGCAGCACGTGGCCGAGGTGCTTGGGGTCGCCCATCTCGAACGTGAACCGGCTGACCGCCACCCGGTCCCGGCTGGTGGTCACCGTGGCCGACAGGATGTTCACGTGCTGGTCGGACAGCACCCTGGTCACGTCGGAGAGCAGCCGGGTCCGGTCCAGCGCCTCCACCTGGATGGCGACCAGGAACACCGAGCCTTCGGTCGGCGCCCAGTGCACGTCGACCATCCGCTCGCGCTGGGTTTCGGTCAGGTGGGCCAGGTTCACGCAATCGGTCCGGTGCACGGACACGCCGTGGCCGTGGGTGACGAAGCCGATGATCTCATCGCCCGGCACCGGGGTACAGCACCGGGACAGCCGCACCCACACGTCCGGCGCGCCGGTGACCTCGACGCCCGAGTCCCCGGTCGTCCTGGGCGGCGGCGCCTTGGTCGGCAGCGTGGCCTCGTCCAGTTCCTCCTGCGCGCCATCGAGCCCGCCGATCGACTTGACCAGCTTCTCGACGATGGACTGGGCGCTGACCCGGCCCTCGCCGACCGCCGCGTACAGCGCGGAGACATCGGCGTAGCGCAGGTCGCGGGCCAAGGCGAGCAGGCTGTCGGCGGCGGCGATCCGCGCCAGCGGCAGGCCCTGCTTGCGCATCGCCTTGGCGATCTGGTCCTTGCCCGCGTCGACCGCCGCTTCCCGGCGCTCCTTGGAGAACCACTGCCTGATCTTGTTCCTGGCTCGCGGGCTCTGCACGAACTTCAGCCAGTCCCGGCTCGGCCCGGCGTCGGGTGCCTTGGAGGTGAAGATCTCCACCGTGTCGCCGTTGTCCAGGGTGGACTCCAGGGCGACCAGCCGGCCGTTGATCCGGGCGCCGACGGTGCGGTGCCCGACCTCGGTGTGGATGGCGTAGGCGAAATCCACCGGCGTCGCGCCCTGCGGCAGCGCCACCACCTCGCCGCGCGGGGTGAACACGTAGACCTCGCCGGCGGCCAGGTCGAAGCGGAGCGACTCGAGGAACTCGGCCGGGTCCTCCGTCTCGCGCTGCCAGTCGACGAGCTGACGCAGCCAGGTCATCTCCTGGGAGTCGTCCTTGGCGTCCTTGGCCCGGCCGAAGACCGACTCTTCCTTGTACTTCCAGTGCGCGGCGACGCCGTACTCCGCCCGGCGGTGCATGTCCCAGGTGCGGATCTGCAGTTCCACCGGCTTGCCGCCCGGCCCGATGACCGTGGTGTGCAGCGACTGGTACATGTTGAACTTCGGCATCGCGATGTAGTCCTTGAACCGTCCGGGGACGGGATTCCACCGCGCGTGGATGATGCCGAGCGCCGCGTAGCAGTCCTTGACCGAATCGACCAGGACGCGGATGCCCACCAGGTCGTAGATGTCGTCGAAGCCGACGTTCCTGGCGATCATCTTCTGGTAGATCGAGTAGTAGTGCTTGGGACGGCCGGTGACCTTCTGGTGGATCTTGGCCTCGTGCAGGTCGGCGCTGACGTCCTGGATCACTTCCTGCAGGAACGCCTCGCGCCGCGGCGCCCGGTTGGACACCAGGCGGACGATCTCGTCGAACCGCTTGGGGTACAGGGTCGCGAACGCGAGGTCCTCGAGCTCCCACTTCACCGTGTTCATGCCGAGGCGGTGGGCGAGCGGGGCGAAGATCTCCAGGGTCTCCCTGGACTTGCGCTCCTGCTTCTCCCGGGGCAGGTAGCGCAGCGTCCGCATGTTGTGCAGCCGGTCGGCCAGCTTGATCACCAGCACCCGGATGTCGCGGGCCATCGCGACCACCATCTTGCGGACGGTCTCCGCCTCGGCCGACTCGCCGTACTTGACCTTGTCCAGCTTGGTGACGCCGTCGACCAGCGTCGCGACGTCCTCGCCGAACTCGCCGCGCAGCTCGGTCAGGGTGTAGGGGGTGTCCTCTACCGTGTCGTGCAGCAGCGCCGCGCAGATCGTCTCGGTATTCATGCCGAGCTCGGCCAGGATCGTCGCCACCGCGAGGGGATGGGTGATGTACGGGTCGCCGCTGCGCCGCTTCTGATCCCGGTGCCAGTAGGCGGCCGACTCGTAGGCCCGCTCGATGAGCCGGACGTCGGCCTTCGGATGCGTCGCGCGCACGGTCTTGATGAGCGGCTCGAGGACCGGGTTGACGTTCGCGCCCCGCTGGGCACCGAGCCGCGCCAGCCGCCGCCGGACGCCGACCCCGGGCACCGCCGCGTCGGCGGGCTGGCTCGGCGCCGCCGGCACCCTGGCCCGCTGCGCCCGGGTGGCTCCCGGCGTGCCCCGGTCAGGCCGGGCCTCGGCCGGGGTGCCGTTGAGCACACGCGACTCCGGCACGTCCGCCGCCACCGCCGCCTCGGCCTGCTCCGCGTCCTGGGCCGGAGGGTCCGTGCCCCGCGGCGCGTCCGCCCGGGCAGCGTCGGCAGCTCTCGTGCCGGTCGTGATCACCTCACCGGCCACTCGCGCTCCCTCGCATCCGCCAAGCAATTAGTCTACTTGGACGACTTAAACGCCAGATCAGGTACGCGAGATTCCCGTCAGACGGTGAGCCGCTAAAGAGTAAGCAGGGCGCTGACCGGGAGGTCGGCCAGCCTGGCCCGCCCGTTCAGGAAGGAGAGCTCGAGCAGCACGGCCAGCCCGGCCACCCGGGCGCCGGCCCGCCGCACCAGGTCGGCGGTGGCGCGGGCGGTGCCGCCCGTGGCCAGCACGTCGTCGATGACCAGCACGCGCTCGCCCGGGGCGAAGGCGTCGGTCAGCACCTCGATGGTCGCGGTGCCGTATTCCAGGTCATAATCCTGCGCGTACGTGGCGCCGGGCAGCTTGCCCTGCTTGCGGATCGGCACGAACCCCACATCGAGGCGGCACGCGACCGGGGCGGCCAGGATGAACCCGCGCGCCTCGACGCCGGCCACCTTGTCCACCGGCCCGAACGTCGCGGCCAGGGCGTCGACCACCGAGGCGAACGCCTTGCCGTCGGCGAGCAGCGGGGTGATGTCCTTGAAGATCACGCCGACCTGCGGGTAGTCCGGGACATCACGGACGAGGGTCGTGATGAGCCGGGTCAGCTCATCGCCGGCCCCGGCCTGGATGGTCATCGGCTAGCGCCGCTTCTTCTTGCCCGCCGGGCGGTGCCGGGACGCGCTGCCGCCGGTCCGGCGCGGCTGCTGCCGCGGGCCCGGCCGGGCCGTGCCCGGCGCACCCCGGCTGGCCGGCGCGCCCGGGGCGCGCGACGCGGTGGCGGTCAGCTCGTCCGCGGACGGTTCCGGCCCTCCGGCCTCTTCGACCTCGCCGGCGAAGCCGGCGTCGTCCTGTTCTTCCTCGCCGATCTGGGCGGGCGACAATTCGCCGGCCGCGGCTCCGGGCCGGGTACGGCCCGCCACCTCCGCCTTCGCCGCCGCCCGCCGGGCCGCCCGGCCGCCGGAGGCGCGCATCGCCACCCTCTTGGCCAGCGCCTGATACTGGGGCTGGCGCTCCTTCATGTCGGCCAGCACCGGAGTCGCGATGAAGATCGAGGAGTAGGTGCCGGACAGCATGCCGACGAACAGGACGAGCGCGAGTTCCTCGAGTTCGTTGTTGGCGCCGAGCAGGGAGGTCGACACGACCAGGATCCCGAGGACCGGGAGCAGCGCGATGATCGAGGTGTTGATCGATCTGACCAGGGTCTGGTTGAGTGCCAGGTTGGCCGCCTGGCTGTAGGTGGTCCGGGCGCCGCCGAGCAGGCCGGCCGTGTTCTCCCGCACCTTGTCGAAGACCACCACGGTGTCGTACAGCGAGTAGCCGAGGATGGTCAGCAACCCGATGACGGTCGCCGGGCTGACCTGGAAGCCGGCCAGCGCGTAGATGCCGGTGGCGATCACCAGGTCGTGCAGCAGCGCGATGAACGCCGCGATGGCCATCCTCAGCTCGAAGGCGATCGACAGGTAGATCACGATCACGATCATGAAGGCGATCAGCGCCTCCAGCGCCTTGCCCGAGATCTGGCTGCCCCAGCTCGGACCCACGGTGGTGACGGTGATGTCGTTGGAGTTCACGCCCAGCTTGCCGGACAGCGTCTTCTCCAGCGCGACGGTCTGCGCGCCGGTGAGCGCCTTCGTCTGGACCTGCCAGCCGTTCTTCTGGCCGTGCGTCTGCTGCACGATCGCGCCGCTGATGCCGCCGGACTCCACCGCGTTCTGCACCTGGCTGAGCGACGCGGACGACGAGGGGAACGTGAAGACCGCCCCGCCCTTGAAGTCCACGCTGAAGGACAGGCCGCGGACGATCACCGCCACGATGCTGATGACCAGGATGACCGCGGAGATGGCGTACCACAGGCGCTGCCGGCCGACGAAGTCAAACGACACCTCGCCGCGGTAGAGCCGGCCGCCGAGCTGGCCGAGGCCCAGCATCATGAACCCCCCGGGTTTCGGGACACCGTAGTACGCGCCGCGGGATCGGGCCTGCGCCTGGGCTGGTTGCGGCGGACCGAGGAACGCCACGGCGTCTTGGCGCCGAGCCGGACCGGGTCCAGGCCCGACATCGGGTGGCCGTTGCCGAAGAACTTCGTCCGGGCCAGCAGGGTCACCACCGGCTTGGTGAACAGGAACACCACCACGATGTCGATCAGCGTGGTCAGGCCGAGGGTATAGGCGAAGCCCTTGACCTCCCCGATGGCGAAGTAGTACAGCAGCAGTGCGGCCAGGAACGACACCGTGTCGGATACCAGGATCGTGCGCCTGGCCCGCTTCCACCCGGATTCGACCGCCGGGCGCAGTTGCTTGCCCTCGCGCACCTCGTCACGCAATCGCTCGAAGAAGACGACGAACGAGTCGGCGGTGATGCCGATGGCCACGATCAGGCCCGCGATGCCGGCCAGCTCGAGGGTGAAGTTCTGGTACAGGGTGAGCAGCACCACCGCCAGGTAGGTGATGGTACCGGCGATGAGCAGGCTGCAGACCGAGACGATGCCCAGGCCGCGATAGTAGAGGAACGCGTACACCACCACCAGGAGCAGCCCGATGGCGGCCGCGATCAGGCCGGCGTCCAGCTGGTTCCGGCCCACCTGAGCCGAGACCGAGGTGACGAACAGGGTCTTCAGGTTCAGCGGCACCGAGCCGAACTTCAGCTCGTTCTGCAGCTGGGTGGCCTGGGCCTGGGTGAAGTTGCCGGTGATCTGGGCGTTGCCGCCGGGGATGGCGCCGATGATCTGCGGCGAGGACACCACGTTGCCGTCCAGGACGATCGCCACCTGGTTCAGGACGTAGGAGTTCTGGTCACCGGCCTGTGCCTGCGCGTAGTAGGTGTTGTACAGGTGCGAGGTGAGCGCGCTGAAAGCCGACGCGCCCGCGCCGTTCAGCGACAGGTTGACCTGCCACTGGTTGGAGGTCGTGGACAGCCCCGCGGTGGCCGAGGTAACCTGCGTGCCCCGCACCTTGGCCACGTCCAGCGCGAACTTGCCCCACTGCCCCCCGTTGTTGCCGCAGGCCACGACCTGCACGTCCGGGTTGTTGTAGGGCGTGGTGTTCTGGTAGCCGACCTGGGACTTCCAGGCCTGCGTGTCGCCCGGCTTGCAGACCAGCTTGTTGAACAGCGCGAGTACGTTCTTGGTAACCAGGCTCGGATTGCCGTACGACGTGCTGCTCGCGGACGCGCTCGGGCTAGCACTGGGGCTGGCCGAGGGGCTGGCGCTGGCCGATCCGCTCGCCGACGCGGTGCCGCTCGCGGACGCGCTGGGCGAGGAGCTGGCCGCCGGGACGATCTTGGCGGAGGTCTTCGCGGTGCCGGTGGCGCTGGCGGACGGGCTCGCCTTCGCCGAGGAGGTCGCGGACGCCGGCGAGGTCGCGCTCGCTGAGGGGGTCGCGGTCGCCGCGGGCGAGGGTACAGTCGTGGCCGCGCCAGAGCCCTGCCACAGCAGCACCTGGCGGAACATGAGCAGCGCGGTGGAGCTCACCAGCTGGATCGTCTGCTGCGAGCCCTTGCCGGGGACCGTCACGACGAGCAGGTTGGTGCCCTGCGGCTGGACCTGGGCGCCGGAGTTGCCGGTGCCGTTGACCCGCGATTCGATGACGCTGACCGCGGCGTTCATCTCGTCGCTCGACGGGGGCTTCCCGTTCAGGGTCTGGGCCTGCAGGGTTACCTGCGTCCCGCTGGACAGGTCGAGGCCGAGGCCGACCTTGAACCGGTGCTGCCACTGGGACGGCGCGAACAGCTTCGGGGCGAGTATCCCCAGCAGCATGGCCACGATGAGCACCAGCAAAAGAAAGAGCGCCCGTCCCGGATGCGGGACGGATCTAGATGGGGCTGCCACTTCTCCGCCTGTCTTAGATCGGCCGTTTCCCGAAAACCCTCATGCCGGCCGGCGGCTCAGTGCACGTTGTCCTTGTCGGATTTGGCCCGATCGTCGCGAGAGTCCTCCAGATCATCGTCAGCTGACTTAATGCCGTCGGAGTCCTCGGGGGTTCCAGCGTTTTCCTCGTCCTGGGCTTCCTCGTAGTAGCCTTCGGGCTCGTCGCTCTCGGGCTCCTCGCCGGGCTGGATGACCTCCATGATGGCGCGCCGCAGATAGCGGACCTCGACGCCGGGGGCAACCTCGAGCACGACGTCGTCGCCGTCCACCTCGGTCACCGTGGCGTACATGCCGGCCGTGGTGCGGACCCGGGCACCAGGCCCGACGGTGCTCTGCTGCTGCTGGACCTTCTGCTGGCGGCGGCGCTGCGGCCTGATCATCAGGAAGTAGAAGCCGACGAAGACGAGCACGATGAGGATCGGGAACGTCAGCGCGCTTCCTGACGAACTCTTGGTGGCCGCCTCGGCGGCTGCTGAAAACTCCACCATGACCGGGAGTCCTTCCAGTTGATTCTGCGGGTGCGGTCGTAGCGGAGCCGAACGACCAACTGCCGAAGTTTAGCCGCGCTTTGACCGCGCACCAACCAGGCTACGAGTTTTTGGGCATGATCGTGACCTCGGTGCGATCTTGCTCTTGCCGTCGCGGTCAGTCAAACAGGGTCGGCAGTTCGGCGAGTGACGGCGGGGGCTCGAGTCCCAGGTGGGCCCAGCCGGCCGCGGTGGCCACCCGGCCGCGCGGGGTGCGGGCCAGCAGCCCGCAGCGGACCAGGAAGGGCTCGGCGACCACCTCGACGGTCTCCGCCTCCTCCCCCAGGGCCACGGCCAGCGTGGACAGGCCGACCGGCCCGCCGCCGAAGCGGCGGACCAACGCGTCGAGCACGCCCCGGTCGAGCCGGTCCAGGCCGTGCTCGTCCACCTCGTACAGCTCGAGCGCGGTCCGGGCGATCTCCGCGGTGACCACCCCGTCGGCGCGCACCTCCGCGTAGTCGCGCACCCGGCGCAGCAGCCGGTTCGCGATCCGCGGCGTCCCGCGCGAGCGGGTGGACAGCTCGGCCGCGCCCTCGTCCGTCAGGGATACCCCGAGCAGCCCGGCCGACCGGCGGATGATGACCTCGAGCTCGTCCGGCTGGTAGAAGTCCAGATGCGCGGTGAAGCCGAACCTGTCGCGCAGCGGAGCCGGCAGCAGCCCGGCCCGGGTGGTCGCCCCGACCAGCGTGAACGGCGCGATGTCGAGCGGGATCGCGGTCGCGCCCGGGCCCTTTCCGATCACCACGTCGACGCGGAAGTCCTCCATCGCCAGGTAGAGCATCTCCTCGGCGGGCCGGGCCAGGCGGTGGATCTCGTCGATGAAGACCACCTCGCCCTCGCTGAGCGTGGACAGCACCGCGGCCAGGTCACCGGAGCGCTCGATGGCCGGGCCGCTGGTGATGCGCAGCGGAGCGCCGAGCTCGGCGGAAACGATCATCGCGATCGTGGTCTTGCCCAGCCCCGGCGGGCCCGCCAGCAGCACGTGGTCCGGCGGCCGACCGCGCCGCAGCGCGCTCTGCAGGATCAGCGACAGCTGCTCGCGCACCCGCGCCTGGCCGACGAACTCGGTGAGCCGCTTGGGCCGCAGCGCGGTCTCGATGACCCGCTCGTCCGCGTCGGCCAGCGGGGAGACGATCTCGTCGCCGACGTCCTGGCGGGCCCGGCGGGCGGCGAGCTCGGCCTCCTCGGCCCGGCGGAGGGTCTCGTCTCCGGTCATCGCGCTAGTGCTTGCTCAGCTTGCGCAGGGCGGCCCGCAGCGCCGTGGCCACGTCCACCGCGTCGCCGCCGGGCCCGCCGATCACGCCCTCGTCCTCCAGGGCCGCGATGGCCTGGTCGGCGTCCCTGGCCGGCCAGCCCAGGTTGACCAGGCCGGACTGCACCTGGTCACGCCACGAGGGGGCGCGCGGCGCCGCCCTGACCGGCCGCTCCGCGCCGTCGTCGCCGGGCGGGCCGAGCCGGTCCTTCATCTCGAGCACGATCCGCTGCGCGCCCTTCCTGCCGATGCCGGGGACCATGGTCAGCGCGCCCAGGTCCTCGGTCGCGACCGCGCGGCGCAGCGCGTCGGGCGCGTGCACGGCCAGCATGGCCAGCGCCAGCCTGGGCCCGACGCCGCTGGCCGTCTGGAGCAGCTCGAAGACGTTCCGCTCGTCGTCGGAGACGAAGCCGTACAGGGTGAGCGAGTCCTCCCTGACCACCAGCGAGGTGGCGACCTGCGCGGGTTCCCCGGGCTTGAGCGTGGCCAGCGTGCCGGGGGTGCACTGCACGCGCATCCCGACCCCGCCGACCTCGATGACGGCACCGTCCGGCGCGAGGCCGGCCACCGTGCCGCGCAGATGCGCGATCATGACGCGCTCCCTCCTCGGTCAGTCAGGGCGGCCAGGCGCAGCCCCGCGCCGCCGCCGCGCCAGATATGACAGATGGCCAGCGCCAGCGCGTCGGCGGCGTCAGCCGGGCGGGGCGGGTCGCTGACCCGCAGCAGCCGGGTCACCATCGCCGTGACCTGGTCCTTGCCCGCCCGCCCGTTGCCGGTCACGGCCGCCTTGACCTCGCTGGGCGTATGCAGGGCCACCGGCAGCCCGCGGCGCGCCGCGGCGGCGATCGCGATCGCGCCGGCCTGCGCGGTGCCCATCACCGTGCGCACGTTCTGCTGGCTGAACACCCGCTCCACGGCCACCGCGTCGGGCCGGCACGCGTCCAGCCAGCCTTCGATCTCGGTCTCGATCGCGAGCAGCCGGGCCGCGATGTCCTCGCCGGCCGACGTCCTGATGACCCCGACTCGGATCATGGTCAGCGCCCGGCCCGGCGCGCCCTCGACCACGCCTACGCCGCACCTGGTCAGCCCGGGGTCGACCCCCAGCACCCGGACAGGGTGCCGCGCGTATGACAAGCCCACCAGGTGCTCCGCCCTTAAACTGGCCCTCTGGTCCGCGAACATCTGTTCGTGTCGAACTTACCGGCCGGCGGGCGGTGCGGCGCGCAACGCCGGCGGCGTGTCCGTCAAAAGGCGTCGAGCATGTAGGGCGTGGCGGCGAAGGCGGCGTCCAGGGCCGCGTCGTCCGCCGCCGTCCCGCCCGCGGCCAGGCCCGCCTGGCGCAGCGTGACCAGCGGCGTCCCGGCGTAGAGCGCGGCCAGCCCGCGCGCGCCCAGCGTGAGGGAGCTGCCGGGCAGCGCGACAGGACTGGCCGGGCCGGCTGTGCCGGCGGTGCTGGCCGGGCCGGCTGTGCCGGCGGGGCCCAGCGGCTCGAGCGTGCCCGCGCCGCCGGCCACGGTCAGCTGCCAGCGGCCGGAATTGGCCGGGCGGGCGCCGTCGGCGATCCGCACCGGGACGCGGACCGAGACCCCGGCCGGGAACCCGCGGGCCGCGATGGCCGCGGCCGCGTCGACCACCCGGAGCATCCAGCGGGACCGGCGCGCGATCTGGGCGTCGCGCTCCTGGGTGAGCCACCAGAACGCGCTGGCCGGGCCGGTCCTGGCCTGGACGTTTTCCGCTATCGAGGCATGCGAGCCGAGCTGCGCCCAGAACGCCCGGACGGTGCCGGCCGAGATCGCTTCGGCCCGCTCGGCGAACAGGTCCCGGTGGTGCCAGCGGTAGGCGAGGACGCCGTCCTCGGCGAGGTAGGCGTACAGGCCCGGGTCGGCCAGCCATTCGGCCGCCGAGGCGGCGTCCCAGGTGATCGGGCCGCAGTCGCCGGCGGCTTCGTGGACCCGGCCGAGCACCGCGGTCACCGCTTCCGCATCGCCGGGCCCGGCGCGGTGCAGCCGCGGCGGCGCGGGCCGGGCCGACGGGGCCGACGGCAGGACATCGGGCGGCAGGGCATCGGACGGCGGGGCATCGGACGGCAGGGCGTCGGGCGGGACCAGCCGGAGCAGCGACCTGGCCGGGATGACCGCGGTGTCCCTGGCGCCGGCCAGTTCCCAGCCCAGCGACCGGTACAGCGGCATCGTCGCCGGGAACAGCGCCGACAGCGGGTAGCGCCGGGCCGCGATCTCGTCGAGCAGGGCGGTCATCAGCAGGCGGCCGATCCCCAGGCCCCGGTACTCCGGCGCCACCGTGACGCTGGACACCCCCGCCATCGGCACCGGGCGGCCCCGCCACCACTGCCGCATGTCCTGGATCGCGGCCGCGGCGGCCGGGCGTCCGCTGGCGAAGGCGCCCAGGTACCGCCCGCCGGCGACGAGCCGGGACAGCGACCGGATCCGCCGGTCGCGGTCGGCGCTGGACCCGGGGCCGAAGGCCCGTTCGGACAGGTCGAGCTGGGCGTCAAGGTCATCGCCGGGCCGCAGCGGCCGGATCTCCAGATCGGCGGGAGGGTCGGCCATGGGATCAGAATCCGTCCAGCATGAACGGGGTCGCGGCGAACGCGGCGTCGAGAGCGGCGTCGGCGTCCGGGCTGCCGCCGTCGGCCAGGCCGGCCCGGCGCAGGGTCGCGACCGGCGTCCCGGCGTACAGCGCGGCGAGGCCGCGGGCGCCCAGCGTGAGCGGCGCCTGCCGGGAGGGGGACGAGCCGGCCGGAGGAGGAGAACCGAGGTCCGTTCGGGGCCGGGAAAGACGGCCTTCGCCGGCCCGGACCGTCAGGTCCCACCGGCCCGAGTTGGCCGCCCGCAGGTCATCGGTGACCTGCAGCGGGACGGCGAGGTCCGTCGCGGGGAAGCCGCGGGCGGCGATGGCGGCGGGCGCGTCGAGCAGGCGGAGCATCCAGCTTTCCCGCTCGGCGATGTTCGCGTCCTGCTCGCGCAGCATCCACCAGAGCGGGTCGGACGGGCCGACCTGCGCGCGCACCGTATCGGCCACCGTGGAGTTGGACGCGGCCACCGCCCACAGCGCCCGGGTGGTCGCGGCCGAGGAGGCGACCACCCGCTCGATGAAGATCCCGCCGTTGCCGTGCGCCCAGCGGTAGCCGAGGAAGCCGTCCCGGGCCAGGTAGGCGTAGCGGTCCTTGTCCGCGAACCGGCCGGGACGGGTCAGCCAGCGGCGCATGGTGGCCTCGTCGAAGGTGACCGGGCCGCAGTCGCGGGCGTCCCGGTGGACGCGACCGATGACCTCGAGCACCTCGGCGGCGTCGTCCGGGCCAGGACGCCTGATCCTGGTCACGGCGCCGGCCTCCGGCCGGGCCATCACCGACAGCGCCCGGCTGGGCAGCACGGCCTCGTGCCGGTGCCCGGCGATCTCCCAGCCGAGCGACCGGTAAATCGTCAGCGTGGCCGGGTAGAGGGCCGACAGCGGGTAGCCGCGTTCGGCCATGAGCTCGGTGAGCGCGGTCATCAGGGCGCGGCCCACGCCCTGGCCGCGGTACTCGGGCGCGACCTTGACGCCGGCCACCCCGGCCATCGGGACGGCCCGCCCGTGCCACCACTGGCGCAGGTCGTGGTACAGCGCGGTGCCAGCCAGCCGGTCCCCGTCGAAGGCGCCCACGGCCCGGCCCGCGGCCACGACCGGCTCGATGGCCGGCTGCACCAACGCCTCGTCCGACGGCCCGAACGACCGCATGGTCAGGTCGATGTACTGGTCCCAGTCGAAGTCCCGGGTGAGCAGGCGGACGATCACGTCAGCGGTCAGCCGAGCTTCTCCATGATCTCGTCGGGAACCGAATAGTTGGCGTAGACGTCCTGCACGTCGTCGGAGTCCTCGAGCGCCTCGATCAGCCGGAACACCTTCCTGGCCTGATCCTCGTCGAGGTCGACCTCCACGGTCGGCAGGAACGCGGTGTCCGCGGAGTCGTAGTCGATCCCGGCGTCCTGCAGCGCCTTGCGCGCCGTCACCAGGTCCGTCGGCTCGGATACCACCTCGAAGGACTCGCCGAGGTCGTTGACCTCCTCGGCGCCCGCGTCGAGCACCGCGGTCAGCACGTCGTCCTCGGAGACGCCCTTCTTCTCCACCACGATCACGCCCTTGCGGTGGAACAGGTAGGACACCGAGCCGGGGTCGGCCATCGAGCCGCCGTTGCGGCTGAAGGCGGTGCGCACATCCGAGGCGGCCCGGTTCCTGTTGTCGGTCAGGCACTGGACCAGCACCGCGACACCGCCGGGGGCGTAACCCTCGTACGTGATGTTCTCGTACTGGGCCCCGCCGGCCTCGGCGCCGCTGCCGCGCCGGACGGCCCGGTCGATGTTGTCGTTCGGGACCGAACTCTTCTTGGCCTTCTGGATCGCGTCGTACAGCGTCGGGTTACCCGCCGGGTCTCCGCCGCCGGTACGCGCGGCGACCTCGACATTCTTGATCAGCTTGGCGAATAGCTTGCCGCGCTTGGCGTCGACCACCGCCTTCTTGTGCTTGGTGGTGGCCCACTTGGAGTGGCCGCTCATGTGTTGT
>Ga0335081_10010700_pt1 | contig 14843 bp, 10 predicted proteins | sample Lox_Sample_35_FD_206713 | JGI IMG/M metagenome (GOLD analysis project Ga0335081, IMG submission 206713) | Soil microbial communities from Loxahatchee National Wildlife Refuge, Florida, United States - Lox_Sample_3.5 | ecosystem: Environmental > Terrestrial > Soil > Wetlands | place: USA... | reverse complement strand
GCGCAACGGGTCAGCAGCACGGCGGAAACAAGCGAAACAGCGATTCCTCGCAAAGCCCCCCAGACCATTATTTCACCCTGAGACCCTTACGCCGTTTCGGCTGCAGGTGCCCCCTCCGGTGCGCGCCCCGCCGCCCAGCGCTCCAGCACGAAATAGAAGGTCGGCAGAATGAACAAAGTGAGCAGCGTTGCCAGGATCAGGCCGCCGATGACGACGGTCGCTACGCCTCGCTGCACGTCGCTGCCGACGCCGGTCGCCAGGGCGGCCGGCAGCATGCCGATGCTCGCCACTGTCGCGGTCGTCAGCACCGGCCGAAATCGCTCGCTGGCGCCGGCAATGGTCGCCTCGCGCAGCGACGCGCCGGTCTCGCGCATTCGATTGAGATTCGCCACCATGATGATGCCGTTCTGTACCGCGACGCCGAACAGCGCGATGAACCCGACCGCCGTGGCGACGTTCAAAGTCTCGCCCCTGACGTAGAGGGCAAGCAATCCGCCCAAGGTAGCGAGCGGCACGATGCCGAGGATCAGCAGGGCCTGGCGCAACTTGCCGAACTCGGTGAAGAGCAGCAGCGTCATCAGCCCTAGCACGAGGCCGAGTATCAGGGTCAGCCGCGCCTGCGCGCGCTGCTCGTTCTCGAACTGCCCGCCATATTCGAGGTGATGCTTGCTATGGTCGAATTGCACCGATTGGGCAATCCTGGCTTTCACTTCGTCCAGGTAGGACACCATATCCCGTCCGGCCAAATCGATGCGCACGGTCAGATTCCGGTGGTTGTTCTCGCGCGTGATGACGCTCTCGCCGGTGCGCTGCCTGATGCTTGCGACTTGGGACAGCGGAACCTGCGCTCCGCTGGAGCTGGTCAGCGGCAGGTTGCCGATCGCTTCCGGATCGTTTCGCGCGCTCAACGGGAAACGGACAGTCAGATTGTAGACACGGTCTCCGACGAAGACCTGGGTGACCGCGCCGCCGCCGATGCCGTCCTGGATCAGATTGGTGATGTCGGAAACGTTGATGCCGTAGCGAGCCGCCGCGGCGCGGTCGGCCGTGATCACGATCTGGGGAAGCGGCGGTTCCTGAAAGATCGATGCCTCCGCCGTGCCTCTGATCTTTCGCAAGACATTGACGATTTCACCGGCGATCCTGCGATCCTCGGACAGATCATCGCCCATGACCCGGATGACCAGCGAACTGTGCGCGCCGCCGATCAAGTCATATACCATATCGCTGATCGGCTGGTTGATCCCGATATCGATCCCCGCCAATTGGTGCAGGCGCGCATTCAGCTTTCGCACGAAATCCGCTTTGGTCTCGCCCGCCGGCCAGGTGTCGTAGGGCGTAAGCCCGACGGGAGCCTCGATGTGCGACGGCGTCCATGCGTCGACCGCTTGGTCTTCGCGACCGAGCTGGGTGACGATATAGGAGACTTCCGGAAATTTCCGGACGGTGCGCCGGAGCTCGTTCGCCATCTTACTCGCGGCATCGAGCGAAAGTCCGCTCGGCAGTTGGACCTGAAGCCAGAGCGCGCCCTCGTCCAGATCGGGCAAATAGTCACGGCCCACCGCGGTGCCGAGAACGACAACGCCAAGGAGCGCGGCTCCTGCGGCCAGATATGAAAGCGTGGGCCGGTCGAGCAATCCGGCAAGCCTTGTACGGTAGGCGCGCCCCAGCCATTCCAGCGGCTTATTGTGAAAAATGGGACGCGGCCTACGGAACGCCAGGTAGGCGAGGCCCGGGACCAGCGCCAGCGTGCACACCAGTGCCCCGAATAGCGCATAAATGATGGTGAACGCCATCGGGGTAAACAACTGGGCCTCACCACGCTGAAGGGTAAACAGAGGAAAATAGGCGGCGATGATGATCAAGGTTGCGAAGAAGATCGGTCTTGCCACCTGGCCGGTCGCCGACCTCACGTCGCTTTCGGTCAATTCCTCGGTGGGTTTTGCCTCCCGCCGCCGCAGGATATTCTCCGTCACCACGATCGCGCCGTCGACGATGACGCCGAAATCGAGGGCGCCGAGCGACAGCATGCTGGCCGACATTTTCGTGGCGTTCATCAGCACGAAGATGGACACCATGGCCAATGGGATCGTCACCGCGACGACCAGGGCGCTGCGCGGGCTGCCGAAGAACAGCATCAAGACGATGCAGACCAGGCCGACGCCTTCGATCATGGTATGGCCGACCTTGCTAACGGTCGCCGCGACAAGATCGCTGCGATCGATATAGGGGACGATGTGAACGTCCTGCGGCTCGAGTTGCCGCCGCAGCTCGTTCACCTTGGCGTGAATGCCGGCCAGGACCTGCGATGCGTTCTCGTATTTGAGGAGATCGACGATGCCCTCGATCGTATCGGGATTCTCATTCTTGCCGAGGATGCCTTCCGGCTCCTGGTGGGAGTAGCTCAACGTGCCGAGATCGCGGACCAGGATCGGCACGGTGTTGCGTTGGGTCACCACGATATTGCCGAGGTCGTCGAGATTGCGCACCAGCCCGACGCCGCGCACGACGAAACTCTGATCGCCGCGGGAAACACGTCCGCCGCCCGCGTTTGCGTTGTTGTTGTTGATGGCGTTGATGACGTCGTTGATTCCGACGCCGAAACGCAGCAACTCGGTTGGGTCGAGATTAAGTCTGAACTCGCGCGTGAAGCCGCCGAAATTGTCCACCGTTGCGACGCCCGGCACCTGTTCGAGGGCCGGAATGACGATCCAGCGCTGAATCTCCGACAGCTCCATCAAGTTCTTGGTGTCGGACTCGAGCGTGTAGCGGTAGATTTCTCCCTCCGGCGAAGTCACCGCGTCGAGACTGGGCTGCGCCCCCGGCGGCAAGGTGACGCCATTAATGATATCGGTGACGCGCTGACGCTCCCAATAGTCCTCCGCGCCGTCGCGAAACAGCAAATTGATCTGAGACAATGCAAAGGTGCTGATGGATCGCATGCTGGTCAGTCCCGGCGTGCCGTTGAGCGCTCGCTCCAGCGGGATGGTGATCTGCTGCTCGATCTCCTCGGCGGCAAGGCCGGGAACCTGGGTAGTGACCTGCGCGGCGACGGGGCCGAGCAGCGGATAGGCATCGATCGCCAATTGCGACCAGGCATAAACGCCGTATATGCAGGCGAATACGGCGACCAGCATTGCGACAAAGCGTTTTCGAAAGCAAAGCGCGACGAAGTGGTCAATCATTGAGCCGGACCCCGCCCTTGACGATCACTCGTTCGCCGGGCTTCACGCCGCTCTTGATGATGGCGCCTTCTCCCTCCTGATAATCGATCTCGACATTGCGACGCTCGAAGGTCCACGGCGCGACCTCGACGAAGACGCTGGTGCTGTCGTTGTTCATCACCAGCGCCGACGTCGGCACGACGATCCGCGACACCGCCGGCGCCGCGAAGCTTGCATTGGCGAACATGTTGGGCTTCAAATTGTTGTTCGGATTATCGAATGCGATGCGGACCTTGGTACGCCTTGTGTCGGGATCGAGCACGTCGCTCACGAACAGCACTTTTCCGCTGAAGGTCTCGCCCGGATAGGCGGGGAACGTGACGTTGACCGCCTGCCCGGTCGACACGAAGGAGGTATCCTTCTCCGGGACGTTCGCAGTAACCCAGATCCTGTCCAGGTTCGCGATCGTCATGATCGTCGCCGTCGGATCGTTGAGAAAATCGCCGGGGGCTACTTCCAGGTCGGTCACGCTGCCGGCAATCGGCGCTTTCAAAGACAGCAGGCGGGTCTTTTCCATTTGTTCGGCCGATACGCCGAGCGACCGCAGGCGCGTCTCGGCTCGGTCGAACTCCGACTGCGCCTGGGCGTAGTCGCTCTGCGCCTGTTCGCGGTCCTTGATGGCTGCGCCGCCGCTCTTTTCCAACCCGACTTGTCGATCGAGGGTCTGTTTGGTGAGCGTCAGCATGGTGCGTGCTTTTTCGTCGTCGGAATAGGCCTGTGCCAGATCGCCCGAGTCGATCACTGCAAGCTCCTGTCCTTGCGTGACGCGTTCGCCGAGCTGGACCTTGAGACTGACGACGCGACCGGCCACGGGCGGAAGCACTTTGACCGTGCGTGCAGGGTCGGCCTCCACAACTGCAGGCAGCACCAGCGTGTGGGAGACTTCCTCTGATACGGCGTTCGCTACGATGAGGAGGGCGCGCAGCGGCGAGCCCTGCGGAATTATGATGTGCTGACCATTCCTAAAGAACAGGCGAGAGGTCTCACCCGTCTCGGGTCCTTGCGCCCGCGCCGGTCGGGCCCATGGATTTGACAGCAACCGATCGGCGCCGGCCCCCAGCGCCATCGCAATCAAAATTACCGCAAGCGCAAATCCGGGACTCCAAGAACCGGGGACACCGGCGTGCCACTGGCTATATTTTTGCGGCGCGCCGTTTTGGTCGCTCGACGGATCGGGAGGTGACATTTGCAACGTTTAAAATGAACGCTTCGCCCACGCAGCCTAGAACTTCGTAGTGCCGGCGTTTTTACGTGTCAATGTATTCGAGCAGTTTATGCTGATTCAAAAGAAAGTCGTCGGCGAAATAGCTTGGAGTATTTCCAAAGTATCGAATTATTTTTCAGATCGCGATATTTACAATGCCGAGATTTTCGCTTGTTCACGCAACGCTTCTCTTCCGCACAGCCACTGGTGACGAGGAAAGCCGGGTGTCGGCTTCGTGAACGGCTCGATGAGGCCCGTGACGATTGCCAGGGAAAAGACCAACAATATCGGCCTTCATCGTTTTTCTGCGCGCCCTCAGCGCCCTCACTTCATAAATGAGATCGAGTGAATCTCGCAGTCTCCGAAATTCCTGTTGATCACTTTATCACTCACGATAGTCGGCAAGGAGTTGTGAGGGCCGTGGCGCTCCTGGATCACATTTTTCGCGGGAAGGTCCACAAATGAGAAAACCGAGCCTCCGGCGTCGTGGCGCCGCTGATCCCGGTTTGATCGCCTAAAGTTATCCAACCATTGCTTCATTGCGTATATCGCTTATTAAAGTGAATTCGGGTTTGAAAAAACCGGCAAAAATCCGGGGAGATTTTCCTTGCACACCAACGACAACCTGACCACCGAGCGAAAAACTTTCGTCACCCACCTCGAATGCTCGGAAACCGGCGATAAATATCCGGCCGACGAGATTCATAATCTCTCGCGCGCCGGCAAGCCGCTCTTGGTGCGCTACGATCTTGCCGGCGTAAAGAAGGCGCTGAGCAAGGAGGCGCTGGCGCAGCGCCCGCCCGATCTGTGGCGCTATCGCGAACTCCTTCCGGTGCGGCGCACGGCGGACATCGTCAGCCTAGGCGAGGCGATGACGCCGATCGTGCCGCTGCCGAAGCTCGCCGCCAAATTGGGTGGCGGCGAACTCTTGGTAAAGGACGAAGGCCGGCTGCCGACCGGCTCGTTCAAAGCGCGCGGGCTGGTGATGGCGGTGTCGATAGCCAAGGCGCTCGGCATCAAGCACATGGCGATGCCGACCAACGGCAATGCCGGCGCGGCGCTGGCGGCTTACGCCAGCCACTGCGGCATCAAGACCACGATCTTCTGTCCGGAGGATACGCCGGAGGTGAACGTCAGCGAGATCGGGCTGCAGGGCGCCAGCGTCTATCGCGTCAACGGCCTGATCGACGATTGCGGCAAGATCGTCGCCGAGGGCAAGGCGAAAGTCGGCTGGTTCGACACCTCGACGCTGAAGGAGCCGTATCGGATCGAAGGCAAGAAGACCATGGGGCTCGAGCTTGCCGAGCAGCTCGGCTGGAGCGTGCCGGACGTCATCTTTTATCCGACCGGCGGCGGCACCGGGCTGATCGGCATGTGGAAGGCCTTCGCCGAATTGGAGGCGATCGGTTTCATCGGCAGCAAGCGCCCGCGCATGGTTGCCGTGCAGGCCTCCGGCTGCGCGCCGATCGTGCGCGCCTACGAGCAAGGCGTCGAGCATGCGGCGCGCTGGGAGAACGCGCAGACCATCGCCTCGGGGATCCGCGTACCGCAGGCGATCGGCGATTTTCTCATCCTGCGCGCGGTGCGCGACAGCGGCGGCTTCGCCATCGCGGTGCCCGACGAGGCGATTTCGTCGGCGCTCGAAGAGGCCGCGCGCGAAGAGGGCTTTTTGCTGTGCCCCGAGGGCGCGGCGACTTACGCCGCCTATAAGCGGAGCCTCGCCGACGGCCGGGTGACGCGCAACGAGCAGGCGTTGTTGTTCAATTGCGCCACCGGCCTCAAATATCCGCTGCCGCCGATCCGCCGCACGCTCGATCGGCACAAGCCGATCGATTTCGCCGCCTTGTAATGAATTCATACGCGGTCAAGTAACCTTAACGTCGGCTTGCCGCGATCTGCGTACAATGCGGTTTATTCGTCGTGGGCAACGAATAATCAATGTGTCTCAACTATGAGCGGAGGTGCAATTTTAGTTTTGCGGATCGTTTGTTGAGCGGGACACGCGATATGCTTCGATCTCTGGCGAAATATATGCCGCGGAACATTGCTCGCTTTGGCGCCGCCCGCGATGGCGCAACGATCGTTGAGTTCGCGCTGATCGCGCCGGCGTTCCTGGCGATACTGTTCGTCATCATCGAAACGACGCTGTTCTTGTTCGCGCAGGCGACTTTGCAGGCCGCCGCGGTCGAGGCGGGCCGCCAGTTCATGACCGGACAAGTGCAAAAAGCCGGAACGACACAAAGCAACTTCAAAACTAATACCATCTGCCCGATGCTGTCGGCGCTGTTCACTTGCAACAACGTGCAGGTGGACGTCGCAACCTACTCGTCGTTCAGCAGCGCGGTTACCTCGGCGCCGGCGCTGTACGATACGAACGGCGCTCTCATCTCCACCGGAATCTGGAACCCCGGCACGCAGGGTGACGTCATGGTGGTTCAGCTCGTTTATCCCTGGCAGATCTTCGGTATCCCCATCGGCTCGATTTTGCCGAACACCGGTCATGGCACGGCCGAGGTCATGGGCGTCTCCGCTTTCATGGTGGAGCCCTATTCATGATGCGTGCGCCAGCAGCGCTTCGGCGTCTCCGACGCCGATTTCTCGCATCGACGCGCGGCGTTGCCGCCATCGAATTCGCAATGATTTTGCCGGTGCTGGCGACGCTGCTGCTCGCCACCTTCGACGGGGGCACCGCGCTCGCCATCTATATGAAAGTGCGCGCGACCACTTACGCGCTCGACAGCATCACCAATCAATATAAAACCATCGCGTCTACGGACATGAGCACGATCGTGGGCGCGGCCTCGACGGTTCTCGCGCCGTATTCCAGCTCACCGGCGACCGTCACCATTTCGCAGATCGCCGTCAACTCCAGCACCAACGCCACGGTGGCCTGGAGCTATTCGCTCAACGGCACCGCACTGACGCCGGGGAACGCAGCGCCGACCCTGCCGACGAACCTCACCACCTGCGGCACCTATCCCTGCTATCTGATCTACGGCCAAGTCAGCTACACGTTTTCACCGCTATTCGGTCTGTTTAACGGCGGCGCCAACATTGGTCTTTCCGATGCGCTGTATACGGTGCCGCGTAGCAGTACCTGCATCGTCTATACCCCGCAAACCGGGACAGCCTGCGCCGTCGCCTCGTCGGGTTCCGGCTCTGGGTCTGGGTCTGGGTCCGGCTCTGGTTCCGGCTCCGGCTCTGGTTCCGGCTCCGGTTCCGGCTCCGGTTCCGGCTCTGGTTCCGGGTCCGGCTCCGGCTCCGGCTCCGGCTCTGGTTCCGGCTCGGGCTCTGGTTCCGGCTCTGGTTCCGGCTCGGGCTCCGGCTCCGGGTCTGGATCGGGTGGGTCCGGCGGCGGTGGCGGTGGTCATCACCACGGCGGCTAAATGCGTGGCGACCGCAGCCAGCGTGTTTCCGCGGCTCGCTTTAGTTTCTGATGTAATCTGACGTGCCGGCGATCCGTGACTGCGACAGCATCGTCGCAGAATTCTCCATGATGGCAATCGTGGACATTGCGCGTCGCTCCATCTATGCGCGCCAGTGACCGCATTAGCTTGAATATCAGTGAGGATTCGTCGGGTGATCTTTCCCGCCGGCGATCATGCTGATGTCTCGGAACATCGACCAGCGAAAGTGCTATAGTCCGTATCCGAGACGCGCCATTTGTCCCGACGAGGTGTGAGAGCGTCACTCTCCGCGATGCCGGCTAGTTCGAAATGTGCGCGGTGCTTGTCGCCTTGTCGAACATTTGCCTCAGCGTGCTGTCGATGTCCGACGGCGTGTTCGCCGTGTAATACAAGACTGTCCCATCGCTGGCTGTAGAGGCGCACGTTTGCAGGGTGTTGGGAACGTCATTGGATTGCGGCGGAATGAGCGCGTTGACGTTGTTGTCCTCGTTGCCGGCGAAATTCGTCGGATTCTGAATCGGCTGGTAAGGAATATAGAGGACAGCAATCACTATGCCGCGGTTCTTCAGCGTTGTGCAAAGCGAGGTGGAGAAAACCTGCGGATGGCTGCCGGTGAAGGGGGCATAGGTTTGTGAATTGTCGACACCGTCGGTGACCAGGAATACGTAAGGCAGCGTATTGGACGAGCTTGTTCCGGTGCCGACCGACGAAATCAAGGTATTCATGCTGGGAAACGCATTCTCAAAATGGGTGCCCCCAGAGCCCAGATTTGCATTTACACCGGTATCCAGCAGCGTGGCGAGTTGCGTGGCTGCGTAGTTGATCGTGCCGGAGCCCGTGCTGGTCAGATCGGTGGTCAGCGGAAAATAGGAATAGAGGTAGCGGATGAAGGGATACAGCCCGACCCGGAATTGGTTGGTCACCACCTGTTTGGTGCTCGCGTAGTACAGGAGGTCGGAGACGGCATAGCCGACGGCATCAGCGCGCAACTGGATGCAAGACGAGGTCCCAGCCGTGTTGCAAGATGTGACCGGCGTATTGGACCAGTTGATGTCGCTCGGTGTGATGTTGGTGCAAGTTGTCGACGACGTGCAGGCCGCAGGCGTGGTCCCTAAACGCGTGATGTTAAAGCCCTGGCAATAGCCGCCGGGGCTTGGATTATAGGTCGCGGCATAGTTCACAGGGCTTGTTGGCGGGATATTCGGTTCTTCGCCCGACCCGCAAACCCCCGATGAGGTGAAATGACAGGCGAAGGTACAGCCGTTTGGATATTGGCTGTAATTGTCGGGATTGACGGCCTGCAACCGTTCCTGCTCGGCGGCGGTCGAGGGGAAGCTCATCGAGCCGGACACGTCGAGCATCATATAAAAATCGATATATGTGGGCAGGGTGTAGGTCGCGGTCGAGGTGCCCGTCAGCGCGATGTTGTGAACACCCATGATTCCCATAAAATAAGTGGGCGACTGGGCGGTGAAGGATAGGGTCGCCGTCACCGTCGTGCCGGACAGCGTGACGGTCGCGGTCGGCGTCAGGCTGTTGTAGCCCGTGGTTTCCGGCGCCGAGGTTAGATTGGCATTGAAGAAATTGGTGACAAAGGTCGAGCCGCCGCTGACGGTGCCGGTGCCCGTCATGGCCTTGGCAGTGGTGATCACCGTCGAATTGAGCGAGACGGCCGCCAGCGTCGCCGCGTCGGCCGCGGCCTGCAGCTTGGTCTTCACCATCGACGCTGACGTATAATCGATGACGCAACCCACGGCGGCGACCATCGGTAGTGTCGCCAGCGCCGTAATCACGGCGACGTTGCCGCGCTTGTTCCGGCTAAAGTTAGAGATAAGCGACCGCAGCCGCGCCAATCGGGCGCCCTGGGCCAGCTTCCGCATCGCCGCCATGACCATCGCGCACCTTTAAGCAATAAGCGCGCTTCTAGGCCCAAATTGCTAGGAAATCGTTACCCAATACAAGGACTTGCGGTTAAAACCCGCTTGCCGAAGCGCCAAATCGCCGCGCCAAAAATTCGCCGCCGTGGCGCAAGCCCTCGCCGTCGATGCCATGGCCGACCCCCGCCGACAGATGCCACTCGACCGGCACGCCGAGAGCGGCCAGGCCTTGCGTCGCCTGGAACAAGGCCTGCGGCGGGATGAGGTCGTCGCGGTCGCCATGCACCAAGAGGACCGGCGGGCGGGACTTGATCTCGGCGGCGAATTTCTCGGCGTCGCCGTCCGCGCGTTCGACCAATATCCCGGAATAACCGACGATCGCCGCCGGGGCGGCGGCGCGGCGCAGCCCGACATGGAGCGCCATCATGGTGCCTTGGCTGAAACCGACCAGCGCCAGCGCCGTAGGCGGCAGCTTATGGCGCGCCAGTTCGGCATCGAGAAAGCGCTCCAGGAGCGGCGCCGCCTTGTTGACGCCGATCCAGCGTTCGTCCGGGTTGCGGAAGGTCAGCGCGAACCATTGCCGGCCGACCGGCGCCTGCGCGCAGGGCTCGGGCGCATGCGGCGAAACGAAAGCCGCCTGCGGCAGCAATTGCTGCCAGGCGCGGCCGATTTCGATGAGATCGTTGCCGTCGGCGCCATAGCCGTGCAGAAAAACCACGAGCTGTCGCGCCGATCCGGAGCGGGGATTGAGCCGCGGACCGTCGAGTTCAGCGGCCATTCCCACCTCTTTTCGGCTTCGTTGTTTTGGATTGGGCTTGCGGCAGAATCTTGGTCACCACCGGCGCGCCTTCGCGGCCCTTGACGGCGCGATAATAGGTCCATAGCACGCGCGCCGCCACCGCGCGCAGCGGCCGCCACGGTTCGGCGAGTGCGATCATCTCCTTCGCATTCGGCCGCGCTTTCAGGCCGAAGGCAAGGCGCGCCGCCTCTTGCAAGGCAAGATCGCCGGCCGGCCAGGCATCGGCATGGCCGAGACAGGACAACAGGTAAATGTCGGCGGTCCACGGCCCGATGCCGTGCACAGCGGTGAGCGCGGCATGCGCGGCGTCGGCTTCGACATCGGCAAGCGAAGCGAGCGCGAGGTCGCCGCGGGTCACGGCACGCGCGATCTCCTTGAGCGCCTTGATTTTCGGCGATGACAGGCCGAGCCGCGCCAGCCGGGCCGGGCGCGCGCGCAGGATGGCCGCCGGCGCCATCGGATCGAATGCCGCGGCGAGCCGCCCCCAGATCGCGCCGGCGCTCGCGGTCGAGAGCTGCTGCGATACCACCGTGGCGGCGAGCCCGGCATAGCCATCGGGGCGGCGCCGCAATGGCGGCCGCCCGGCTTCGGCCACGAGCGCGCCGAACCGCGGCTCGATTTCGCCGAGCCTTTTGAGCGCCGCGTCGAGATCGGCCTCGCTGTGAATATGGGTCAGCATGTTAGAGTGCGGTGCCGGGTCCATGGGTGAGTGTCGAGAAGCGTATCGCCGATGTACAGCCGCATCCTGCGTTTCGCACCGAGCCCGAACGGCTACCTGCATCTGGGCCATGCCTATTCCGCATTGCTCAACCACGATCTGGCGCGCGAATTTGGCGGCCGGTTGCTCTTACGGATCGAGGATATCGACCCCGAGCGTTGCCGTCCGGAATACGAGCCGGCGATCTACGAGGATCTGCGCTGGCTCGGCATATCATGGGTCGAGCCGGTGCGCCGCGAGAGTGAGCATTTCGACGATTATGCCGCCGCTCTTGCCGAACTCGAAGTGCGCGGACTCGTTTATCCGAGCTTCGAGAGCCGGAGCGAGCTGAGCGCCATGGTCGCCGATCTCGACCGTCATGGCCGCTGGCCGCGCGATCCCGATGGCGTGCCGATCTACCCGGGTCGCGCGCGCAAGCTCTCCGCCGTCGAGCGGACCCGGCGCCGCGCCGCCGGCGAGCCCTTTGCACTGCGGCTGGCGATGGACGCGGCCGTCGCGCGGGCCGGTCCGCTGTCCTGGACCGAGACCGGCGCCGGGCCGCGCGGTGAGACCGGAATCGTCACCGCCGCCCCGCAGCTGTGGGGCGATGTGGTGCTCGCCCGCAAGGAAACGCCGACCAGTTATCACCTCGCCGCCGTTGTCGATGACGCCCTCCAAGGCGTGACCGACGTGGTGCGCGGCGAGGATCTGTTCTGGGCGACCAGCATCCACCGGCTGCTGCAGGCCCTGCTCGGGCTGCCGGAGCCGACCTATCATCACCACAAGCTCATCCTCGACGATGAGGGCCATAAGCTCTCGAAATCGACCAAGGCGACGGGCTTGCGCGAATTGCGCGACGCCGGCGCGACGCCGCGCGATATCCGGCGCATGGTCGGGCTGGGGCGCTAACGTCTCATCGGTTGTGATGATCTAAATGGCGCCGGTTTTGTTCCAAACACCGCCATGGCATGGTGTATCCGGCATCAGAGCAGATCATGGCAAGAAACCGCACCAAACAAAAAAAACCGGTCGCCAAGCGGGCGCGGCGGCGCATGCGGCGTGGGACACAAGCCCGCGCCCGAATATCGCGGCGACAGACGCGCAGCGATGAAAACGCGCTCGCGGTGTTCGCCCATGACATCCGTACCGCGCTCACCGGCATTCTGGCGTTGGGCGAACTCTTGGCCAGCTCCAACCTCGGCGAGCGCGAACGGCGCTGGGCTACGGGCATCAAGGACAGCGCCGAACATCTTGCTTCGCTCACCACGCTGGTCATCGACTCCGCCAAAGCAGGTACCGGATCGCTCACCTTGCAGCAGCAGATTTTCCAGCCGCGCCGTCTGGTCGCGGCGATGGGCGAGACGCTTGCCGCGCGCGCCGAGACCAAGAACCTGCGCGTGGAAGTGACGGTAGCAGACGAGATGCCGGAATTTCTGGTCGGCGATCCGGTGCGGCTGCGCGCCGCGCTGGAGAACCTCATCGACAATGCGGTGAAATTCACCGTGCAGGGCGCGGTCCGGCTCGAAGTGAAAGCGGGGCGCGCCGCTGGCGGTCGCGCCAAACTGACATTCGTCGTCACCGACAGCGGCATCGGACTGAAGCCCGCGGAGATCAAGCGGCTGTTCCGGCCGTTCGCGCAAGCCAACGCCGAGGTCGCACGCCGCTACGGCGGCACCGGTCTCGGCCTTGCCGTCGTCAAAGTGCTGGCGCGGCTGATGGGGGGCGATCTCACCGTCGCCAGTACGCCGGGGCAGGGCTCGCGTTTCACCCTGACGGCGGCGCTGCCGATCGCACCCGCGCAGGCAGCGGCGGCGGAGCGCTCAAGTTCGAGTACGATGCCGGCGCGCCGCCTGAAAGTGCTGTGCGCCGAAGACAATCCTTACGGCCGCGTCATCCTCAACACCATCCTCACCGAGCTCGGTCACAGCGGCGACTTCGTCGGCTCCGGCGAGGAAGCCGTCGCCGCGGTGCCGCGCGGTTACGACGTCGTGCTGATGGACGTGACGCTGCCCGGCATCGATGGCATCGAAGCGACGCGGCGCATCCGCGCACTGCCCGGCGCCGCGGCGGCGACGCCGATCATCGGCATATCCGGCCGCGACGCCGACGACGCCAAGGCGCGTGCCGCCGGGATGAATTCGTATTTGCGCAAGCCGCTCAGTCCGAGCGCGTTGCGCGATGCGCTGGCGATGGAAGTGCAGCGGTGATTTATTCCGTCGCAGCCGCCGCAGTTGCTTCGACGATCCGGCACAGATCGCTCATGATGCGATTGATCTCGAAATCCTTCGGCGTATAGACCTCGGCGACGCCGGCCTCTTTGAGCGTCTCGGCATCCTGCGGCGGGATGATGCCGCCGACCACCACCGGCACATCGCCGAGGCCCGCTTCTTTCATGCGCGCGATGACGTCGCGGACCAGCGGCATGTGCGAGCCGGACAGGATCGACAAGCCGACCACGTGCACGTTCTTTTCCGCCGCCGCCGCCGCGATCGCGTCCGCGGTCAAGCGGATGCCGTCATAGACCACGTCCATGCCGGCGTCGCGGGCGCGCGCCGCGATCTGCTCGGCGCCGTTGGAATGGCCGTCGAGGCCGGGCTTGCCGACCAGGAATTTCAGGCGCCGGCCGAGCTTTTTCGACACCCGGTCGACTTCGGCGCGGATGCCGTCGAGCCCCTCGGCATCGTTGCGTATGGCGCCGCCGACGCCGGTCGGGGCGCGGTATTCGCCGAACGCGGAGCGCAACGCAAAGCTCCATTCGCCGGTGGTGACGCCGGCTTTGGCGCAATCGATCGACGGCGGCATGATGTTGGCGCCGTTCTTCGCTGCGCGCCGCAAGGCTTCGAGCGCCGCAGCCACGGCCTTGGCATCGCGCGCAACGCGCCAAGCGTTGAGCCGCTCGACCTGGTCGGCCTCGGCGGCTTCCGATACGGTGAGCACCGCCTCGGCCGCTTCGGCGAGCGGCGACGCCTCGGTCTCGATGAAGCGGTTGACGCCGACCACGATCTGCTCGCCGCGCTCGATCGCTTCGATGCGGCGGCCGTTCGATTCGACAAGCTGCTGCTTGAGGTAGCCGGATTCGACCGCCTTGACGGTGCCGCCCATGGCTTCGATATGCGCCAATTCATCCTTGGCCGCGGCTTTCAGCTCGGCGACCTTGGCGGCGATGACCGGCGAGCCGGTGAACACGTCGCCGTATTCCAAAAGGTCGGTCTCGTAGGCGAGGATCTGCTGCATGCGCAGCGACCATTGCTGATCCCACGGCCGTGGCAGCCCGAGCGCCTCGTTCCAGGCCGGCAGCTGCACCGCGCGCGCGCGGGCGTCCTTCGACAGCGTGACCGCGAGCATTTCCAGCAGGATGCGGGCGACGTTGTTTTCGGGCTGTTGCTCGGTCAGGCCGAGCGAGTTGACCTGCACGCCATAGCGGAACAGCCGCTGCTTGGGGTCGGTTACGCCGTAGCGCTCGCGCGTGATCTCGTCCCACAGCTCGGTGAAGGCGCGCAGCTTGCAGATTTCGGTGACAAAGCGCAGCCCGGCATTGACGAAAAACGAGATGCGCCCGACCACGTCGCCGAATTCCTCCGGCGCGCATTGCCCGGAAGCCTTCACCGCGTCGAGCACGCCGATCGCGGTGGCGA
>Ga0335081_10010699_pt1 | contig 14845 bp, 14 predicted proteins | sample Lox_Sample_35_FD_206713 | JGI IMG/M metagenome (GOLD analysis project Ga0335081, IMG submission 206713) | Soil microbial communities from Loxahatchee National Wildlife Refuge, Florida, United States - Lox_Sample_3.5 | ecosystem: Environmental > Terrestrial > Soil > Wetlands | place: USA... | reverse complement strand
AAGCGGCCGCCGCCTTGCGCCAGCGCGCGGTCGAGGTTCATGTGGTCGCGCCCGAGGCACGGCCGATGGAACGAGCCCTGGGCCCGGCGCTGGGCGATTTCCTGCGCTCGCTCCATGAATCGAAGGGAGTCGTGTTCCATCTCGGACATACGCTTGCCGCTGTCGATGATCGGCGCGTCCAGCTCGACGATGGCTCGCGGATCGATGCCGACCTCGTGCTGGTCGGCATCGGCGTGCGCCCGCGCCTCGATCTCGCCGAGAGGGCCGGCCTGGCGATCGATCGCGGCGTTCTGGTCAGCGAATATCTCGAGACCAGCGCCGCGGACGTCTTTGCCGCGGGCGACATTGCGCGCTGGCCCGACCCCTATAGCGGCGAGCGGCTGCGGATCGAGCATTGGGTGGTGGCCGAGCGGCAAGGACAAACCGCCGCCCGCAACATGCTGGGCCGGCGCGAACGCTATGGCGCCGCACCCTTCTTCTGGACCCAGCACTATGACGTCTCGCTCGACTATGTCGGTCACGCCGCCGCCTGGGATCACGTCGAACAGCAAGGCGACATAGCGGCGCGCGATGTTGCGCTCAGGTTCCAGAAGACCGGCCGCACCCTCGCCGTGGCAACGATCTTCCGGGGCCGGGAGAGCCTGGAAGCCGAACTTGCGATGGAACGGGGCCGGTCGCCCTAGCCCGGGTTTCTCACACGCTTTGCGTCGGTTTTGCTGAAGCCGCGATGGGTGGCCCGCGATTTTCCCGCTGGTCCCTCTGGGCGAAGCCCTCCATTCTGACGGCTCTATAACGAAGTGCCGGAGCTTGGTCCGGTACCGCACAAACGCCAGGAGGAAGAGACATCATGGCCGCACAGCAACCAACCACGTCCCGCGAGAAAGTTCGCACTGTCGCGCCGAAGCTGATCGATCTGACCGAGAAGGTGCTGTTCGGCGATGTCTGGGAACGGCCCGGCCTCAAGAAGCGCGATCGCAGCCTGATCACCGTCGCCGCGCTCGTCGCCCTCAATCGCAGCGAGCAGCTGCGCGGCCATATCGAGCGTGCGCTGCAGAACGGCGTCACCAAGGATGAGATTATCGAGGTCATCACCCATCTCGCCTTCTATGGCGGCTGGCCCAACGCGATGACCTCGGCGCTGGTGGCGAAAGAGGTGTTCGAGCAGCAGCGCTAGCTCAGCTTGACCCCGAGCGGCGCAGCCTCTCGGCGGTTGCCGCATCGGCGGGAAAGAACGCCTCCACCGCCAGCTCCGACACGGTGACGTCGATCGGCGTGCCGAAGACAGTGACGGTGCTGACGAAGGCGAGCACGCCCGCTTGTGTGACGAGCTCGAGCGGCACCACTGGGCTCGCCGCAGGGAGCTCGGTGGGGCGCCGCCGCGACAGCGGCGGCGGGCGATAGCGCTCGAGCTCGTCGCGCAAGGCCGAGAGCGCGGGATCGGCGGTGAGGTCGATCTGGCGGTCGAGCCGCGCCAGGAGATGGCCGCGCCATTCCGCCAGATTGGCGATGCGCGGCGCCAGCCCTTCGGGATGGAGGCTGAGGCGCAGCACATTCACCGGCGGCTCCAGCAGCGACGCCGCAACGCCGGCGAGGAGCGGCGCCACCGCCGCATTTGCCGCGATCAGCGTCCAATGCCGGTCGACCGCGAGCGCCGGATAGGGCTCGTGCCCCGCCAGCACCTGATCGACGGCGCGGCGCACCGCGTCGAGCGCGGGATCGCCGAGCGGCCGCTCGCGGAAGACCGGCGCGTAGCCCGCCGCGACCAGCAGCCGATTGCGCTCGCGCAACGGTATCTCCAGGCGATCGGCGAGATGGATGACCATGTCGCGGCTCGGCAGCGCACGGCCGGTTTCGACGAAGCTGAGATGCTTGGTCGAGATGTCGGCCTCGAGCGCAAGATCGAGTTGGCTGAGGCGCCGGCGCTGGCGCCATTCGCGCAAGAGATCGCCGACGGGTCGAGCGCTGCCGAGCATGGCGGAAACGATAAGCCTGTGCGGCAGCCGATCCAATTACCCCTGAGGTAATCGGGAAGTGGAGAAAATGATCTCTGGACCGGTCTCCCCATAGCCGGGAAACTTTTTCGCAAATCAACCGTTCGAACGCAACGCAGCGAACGGCCATCACCCGTGTGGTTCCACAAGCTCGGCACAGTGCAGGAAGCGCCCGACCCTTTAGCGGGAGGCGCCGTCCCAAAGGGGAAGGGCGGCATGTACATCGTGCTGCTTTTCGTGCTCTTGCAAGTCGCCGACGTGATTTCGACGAACATCGGGCTGGCGCGCCCCGACATGGTCGAGACCAATCCGCTGATGCTCTTTACTCTCGCGCATCTCGGGGCGTTCTGGTGGCTGCCGAAGCTCGCCATCCTCGTGCCCATCGCTCTCGGCATACGGGCCGGTGCCCTGCGCAGCCGGCGGGAGCACATCGCGATGGGGCTGGCATCCGCGCTCTACGCGGTCATCGTCGTCAACAATCTCATCGGCGCGTTTTGAAGCTGCGCAACACCGGAAAACTCCGGCGAACGCTGTCGCAGTAAAACGATTTCTGCTTACCCCTGAGGTAATGGACCCGCGGCGTGCGCCGCAGCGATGATCGCTCCCGGCAGCGCAAGCGGCGACAGCGCCGCGCGGCGTGCCGCAGCAAGAGGAGCGATACCATGAGCCATCTCACCGATCTCATCGACGCTTATATCGCCATGTGGAACGAGACCAATGATGCGCGGCGGCGCGAGCTGATCGCCCGCGTCTGGACCGAGGGCGCGCGTTACCTCGATCCGGTGATGGAAGGCGAAGGCCGCAGCGGCATCGACGCCATGGTGCGCGGCGTGCAGGAACGCTTTCCCGGCCATCGCTTCCGCCGCACCAGCGACGTCGATTCGCACCACGACCGCCTCCGCTTCGGCTGGGAGCTCGGCCCTGAAAGCGGGCCGGCGATCGTCAAAGGCACCGATATGGGCATCGTGAGCGAAGGCCGCCTCTCGGCAATCACCGGCTTCTTCGATCAAGCGCCAGGCGCCACGGCGCAGGGGTGAGTGAGGCCCTAGACTAATCCCCGGCCGAGCGCTGGATCGCGGGCTCGGCCGGGACGGGGGCGGCGGAGGCCGGGGCGAGGTTCAGGTAGCAAGTGACGGTCGTGCCGCTGCCGGGGCGGGAATCCATCTCCACCGTGCCGCCATGCAGCTCGATAAAGCTCTTCACCAGCGACAGACCGAGGCCGGGACCGGATTGGCGCGCATTGGGACTGCCGCGCTCGAACTTCTCGAAGATGCGCGCCTGGTCCTCGCGCGGCACGCCGACGCCGGTATCGGCGACAATGAGCGCCACGCGGTCGGCGGTGCGGCGCGCGGCAAGCGTCACCGTGCCACCGGACGGGGTGAACTTCAGCGCGTTGGAGATGAGGTTGAACAGCGCCTGCTTCAGCCGCCGCTCATCGGCGACGAGGTTGCCGATATCGGTCGGGCAGTCGAATTCGAGCTTCAAGCTCTGCTTGCGCGCGCGCTCACGCGACAGCGACAGCACGCTCGACATCAGCGCGTGGATGTCGACCTCCTGCGTCTCGAGCGTCATGTAGCCGGCCTCGATCGTGGCGAGGTCGAGGATGTCGTTGATCAGCGACAAGAGGCGGTGCGAGCTGTCGAGAATGCCGCGGCTGTAATCGAGCTGGCGCGGCGTCAGCTCGCCGAAATACTGGTTGGTGAGGATCTCGGCGAAGCCGATGATGGCGTTCAACGGCGTGCGCAGCTCGTAAGAGACGTTGGCGATAAATTCGCTCTTGAGCCGGCCCGCGGTCTCCAGCGCCTCGTTGCGCTCGCGCAGCGCGTGCTCGACCCGCGTCGAATCCGTCACATCGAGATAGCTCAGCAGCACGTTGCCGTCGGGCAGCGGCACGGTCACCGCCTGCAGGATCGAGCCATCGCGCCGCGCGAGGCGCGTGCTCTCGGCCATATGTGTGGTGAGGCGCGCGATGATGCGCCGCTTCATCGCCGGCCAGTCGCCGCCATCATCATAGAAGGCGCGCTGCTTCTCGATGATCTCGGCGACATGCGGCTCGCCCTGCAGATCGGCGGGATCGAGCTGCCACATCTGGGCATAGGCCGGGTTGGAGAGCTTGAGCCGACCGTCGCTGCCGAACACCGCCACGGCTTCGTAGAGATTGTCGAGCGTCTCGCGCTGCACCTCGATCATGGTGTTGTAGGAGCGCTCGAGCGCCAGCTTGTCGGTCACCTCCTCATAGACGAAGGTGAGCCCGCCGAAGGGATGGGGCGAGACGACGAGACGCAAGGTGCGCTCGTCGGGCAGATGCAGCAGCTCCTCCTGCGGCTCGATCAGCGAGGTGAACATGCCGAGCTGCTGGCGCTTGAAGGCGCGGAAATCGGCATGCTCGGGAATGCGCCGGCGCTCGCGCAGCCGCTCCAGCACCTCGTCGAGCGTCGGCTCGGTGGAGAGCCAATCCTCCTCGAGCCGCCACAGATTGGCGAAAGCGGTGTTGTGGAAGGTGAGCCGCGTATCGGGGCCGTAGATGGCGATGGCGACGGCGACGTTCTCGAGCACATCGGCATGCGCCGCGATGTGGCGCGCCAGCTCCGCCTGGATGTTCTCGAGATCGGTGAAGTCCTGCGCGAAGCCGACGAAGCCGCTCTCAAGCGGCGCTTCGGTGAACTCCATCAGCCGGCGCGAGCCGGCGATGACGATGTGGTGGCTTTCCGATTGCGCCACGGCCGAGCTGCGCGCGCGAGCGGCGAGCGCGCGGCCGCTCTCGCCGATGACGCCGGCGGCGATCTCGCGCGCCTCGGCCAAGGTCGCCGCCGGCGGCGCGTCGACGGCGGCGGCATAGGCGCGGTTGCAATCGACGACCTTCAGATCCGCGCCGCGGCGCCAGACCGGCAGCGGCAATGCATCCAGCAAGGCGCGGAGCCGGTCGCGCTGCTGCACCAGCGCCGCCTGCTCGGCGGCCGCGGCGATACGGCTCGACTGGTCGAGGAAGGCGACGACGGCCGACCGGCCGGTACGGGAGCCCACCGCTTCGAGCTCGCGGCTGCCATCGCCGAAACGCAGAATCTGCCGGAAGCCCGTCCCGTCGGCGCGCAGCCGGTCGATGGCGGCCTCGAGCGCCGCCCGATCCCGGCCTTCGAGGCGCGCCAGGAGGTCGGCAAAGCCCGGCGCCGTGCGGCCGCCCAGCGCGAGCGCGCCGCCGAGGAAACGCTCGCCCGATTCGCCGTCGCGCCAGTGGCACAGGGCCACCGGCAGGGCGCCGAGCAGCGCGTCAAGCTCGGAGGCCGCCGCGGCGAAGCCGTCGCGCTCAGCCGCAAGCGCCGCGGCGCGGCGGCGCTCGCGCCCGATCAGAAGAGCGGCGCCGGCGATGATCAAAACGATGGCGCCGAGACCCAACAGCGGGCCCCCGACAGCGGCCGTGCCGGCGGCATGGGCGGTTGCCGGCAACAGGAGGGCCGCGCCGGCGAAGCCGAGCCTGGCGATCAGCCGCACCGCTTAACCCCTTGACCTATCAAACACTTCCCCACCAGCGCCGCTCTTTCGCGACGCCGTAAAGGCCCGATTATGCCGTGCCCGGGAAGATTTCGCAGGCGAAAAATATCAGCCGCTCAATTGCCGCCTCAATAGCGGTAATGTTCGGGCTTGAAGGGACCGGTGGCGCCGGTGCCGATATAGGTGGCCTGTTGCGGCGTCAGCTTGGTGAGCTTGACGCCAAGCTTCTCGAGATGCAGCGCCGCTACCTTTTCGTCGAGATGCTTGGGCAGGACGTAAACCTTGTTCTCGTACTTGCCCTGATTGGTAAAAAGCTCGACCTGCGCCAACACCTGATTGGTGAAGGACGCGCTCATGACGAAGCTCGGATGGCCGGTGGCGCAGCCGAGATTGACCAGGCGGCCCTTGGCGAGAACGATGAGGCGCTTGCCGTCGGGGAAGACGACCTCGTCGACCTGCGGCTTCACCTCTTCCCATTTGTAGTTGCGCAGCGCCGCAATCTGGATCTCGCTGTCGAAATGGCCGATGTTGCAGACGATGGCGCGGTCCCTCATCTGCCGCATGTGGTCGAGGGTGATGACGTCGATATTGCCGGTGGCGGTGACGAAGATGTCGCCCTGCGGCGCCGCCTCCTCCATGGTCACCACCTGATAGCCTTCCATCGCCGCCTGCAGCGCGCAGATCGGGTCGATCTCGGTGACCATGACGCGCGCGCCTTGGCCGCGCAGGCTCGCCGCCGAGCCCTTGCCGACATCGCCGAAGCCGGCGACGACGGCGATCTTGCCGGCGAGCATCACGTCGGTGGCGCGCTTGATGCCGTCGACGAGGCTCTCGCGCACGCCGTAGAGATTGTCGAATTTCGACTTGGTGACGCTGTCGTTGACGTTGATCGCCGGCACTTTGAGCGAGCCGGCCTTCATCATCTCGTAGAGGCGGTGCACGCCGGTCGTCGTCTCTTCGGAGATGCCGCGCACCTCCTTCAGCAGCTCCGGATACTTGTCGTGCAGCAGCTTGGTCGCGTCGCCGCCGTCATCGAGCACCAAGTTCGGGGTCCAGCCGCCGGGGCCGCGCAAGGTCTGCTCGATGCACCACTCGTACTCCTCCTCGGTCTCGCCCTTCCAGGCGAAGACGGGAACGCCGCGCGCCGCGATCGCTGCCGCCGCGTGATCCTGCGTCGAGAAGATGTTGCAGGAGCTCCAGCGGACGCTGGCGCCGAGATCGATCAAGGTCTCGATCAGTACCGCCGTCTGGATGGTCATATGCAGGCAACCGGTGATGCGCGCGCCCTTGAGCGGCTTCTTGGCGCCGAACTCCTTGCGCAGCGCCATCAGCCCTGGCATCTCGGTCTCGGCAATGGCGATCTCGCGGCGCCCCCAGCCCGCGAGCGAGATATCGGCGACCTTGTAGTCGGCGGCAGCAGCCATCCTGATGCTCCTTAGGAAAATCGCGTGCGGCATATAGCAAAGGCGCGATGCGGGCGCAAAGGGGAAGAAGCTGTCAGCTATCAGCCGTCAGCTATCAGCTTAAGTTAAGGGGCAACGCGCGCCCGTCTTGTCACTGACAACTGTTAACTGACGACTGAAAACTAAAGCTGAAGGCTGAAGGCTGACAGCTGACAGCTTCAAGCTAACGCATTGAAATCATCCAGCAGGCTGGCGATGCGGGCGTCGTCGAGCTGGTCCATGATGGCGCGGGCGCGGCGCGTGGCGGCGACGATGTCGAGCGCGCGCACGCGCTGCTTGACGCGGCCGATCTTGCCCGGCGCCATGGAGAGGTCGCGGATGCCGAGGCCAAGCAGCAGCGCGGTGAAGCGCGGATCGCCGGCCATTTCGCCGCACAGGCTGACGCCGATACGCGCGCGCAGCGCCGCTTCGACGGCGAACTGGATGAGGCGCAGCACCGCCGGATGCAGCGGGTTGTAGAGATGCGCCACCTGCTCGTCGCCGCGATCGATGGCGAGCGTGTATTGCACGAGATCGTTGGTGCCGATGGCGAAGAAGTCGCTCTCTGCAGCGAGCGCGTCGGCGGCGAGCGCCGCGCCGGGAATTTCGATCATCACGCCGAGCGGCGGCGGCGGCTCGGCGATCTTGACGCCGCGCCGCTTCAGCCGCCGCGCCACCTGCGTCAGCGCCTCGCGCACTTTGCGGATCTCGGCGACGCTCGAGACCATGGGCAGCAGGATGCGCACCGGGCCGTCGATGCCGGCGCGCAGGATCGCGCCGAGCTGCGCATCGAGCAGCGGCCGCTCCTTCAGCGAGAGCCGGATCGCGCGCAGCCCGAGCGCCGGGTTGGGGCTGTCGCCGCCGATCGTCTCGGTCAGCGGCGCCGCAAGCTTGTCGCCGCCGACATCGAGCGTGCGGATGGTCACCGGCCGGCCGGCCATGCCGCGCACCAGGCCGCGATAAGCCTCGTACTGCTCCTCCTCGCCGGGCAGGTCCTCGCGGTTCATGTAGAGGAACTCGGTGCGCACCAGCCCCAGCCCTTCGGCACCGGCGGCGATGGCCTGATCGAGCTCGCGCGCCAGCTCGAGATTGGCCTGCAGCGTGATCTCGACCCCGTCGCGGGTCACCGCCGGCAGGCGCTTCAAGCGGGCAAGCTGGCGCCCTTCGCGCTCGAGCGTCTCCTGCCGCGCTTCGTAGCGGGCGATGGTTTCGCGCCGCGGATTGACGATGACGGTGCCCTCGCCGCCATCGATGACGACGGCATCGCCGCTCTTGATCTCCGTCAACAGGCCGGCGACGCCGAGCACGGCCGGAAGCTGCAGTGCGCGCGCCATGATGGCGGTGTGGCTCTCGGGCCCGCCCAGCACCGCGGCAAAGCCGGCGATGCGGCGCGGATCCATCAGCGCCGTATCCGCCGGCGTCAGCTCCTCGGCGATGATGACGGTGCCCTCGGCGACATGCTGCAGCGCCGCATAGGGCGTCTTGGTCAGGTTGCGGATGAGCCGCGCGCCGACGACACGGATATCCTCGCCGCGGGCCGCAAGATACGCATCGCCCATGGCGGCGAAGCTGTCGCCGATCTCGGCGATCTCCATCTGCACGGCGCGTTCGGCATTGAGCCGGTCCTCGGTGATGCGGCGCTCGGCGCCGCGCACCAGGCGCGAATTGGTCAGCATGGCGATATGCGCGTCGAGGAGATAGCCGACCTCCTCGGCCGCCGAGTCCGGCAGCGCCGAGGCCTTGCCCTTGAGCTTGCGCAGCTGCTTCAGCGAGGCGTTGAGCGCGCCGGCGAAGCGCTGCAGCTCGCGCTCGATCTGATCGGCGGCGATGCGGTATTCCGGCACGGCGATGTCGCCATCATCGCTGACGAAGGCCGGGCCGATGGCGATGCCGGGCGAGACGCCGAGCCCGTGCAGCACCCGCTCGTCTTCGCCCTGCTGCTCAGTCTTCATCGAAGCCGCCGGAGATCAACTCGGCGAGCGCCGCGACCGCGCGCTCGGCCTCGGGGCCGGTGGCGCGCAGCTCGATAGCGGTGCCGGGACCGGCGGCGAGCATCATCAATCCCATGATCGAGCGGCCGGAGACGGCCGCGCCGTTCTTCGCCACCATCACCTCGGCATCGAAGGTGTAGGCGAGCTTGACGAAACGGGCGGCCGCGCGCGCATGCAGGCCGCGCTTGTTGCAGATGGTGACCGTTCGCCGGATGGGGCCGGCGTCGCCTTGGGGAATGCCGTCCCCGTCGCTCATCCGCGAACGTCGGCGAGGAGCTGCGAGGCGACGTTGATGTATTTGCGCCCCGCTTCCTGGGCGCCGCGCACCGCATTGGCGAGCGTCTCGCTCTGCCGGAGGCTCGCCAGCTTGATCAGCATCGGCAGGTTGATGCCGGCGATGACCTCGATCTTCGCCTTGTCCATGACCGAGATGGCGAGGTTGGACGGCGTGCCGCCGAACATGTCGGTGAGCAGCACCACGCCGTTGCCGGCATCGACCTCGGCCACCGAGCGCAGGATGTCCTGTCGTCGCTTTTCCATGTCGTCATCCGGGCCGATGCAGACCGCGGCGATGTTGCGCTGCGGTCCCACGACATGTTCCAGCGCCGCGACGAATTCCGCCGCGAGCCGGCCATGGGTGACGAGAACCATTCCGATCATGCGATGTCCCTTATCGAACCGTCGGCTTCGCCCGGAGCCGCGGCGACCATCGTTGCCGATTGGTCGAGGTCACGATGGCCAATGCCGACCGGCCGGCCTTGACGACTGAGCCACGCCGCCAAGCGCTCGGCGACATAGACCGAGCGGTGGCGGCCGCCCGTGCAGCCGACGGCAATGGTGAGATAGCTCTTGCCCTCGCCCTCGTAGCGCGGCAGCAGCGGCGCGAGCCAGGCGCAGAGCCGGTCGAAGAACGGCGCGAAATCGCCGTCGCTATCGATGAAGGCGCCAACCGCCTCGTCGCGGCCGGTGAGCGGCTTGAGCGCCGGCACGTAGTGCGGGTTGCGCAGGAAGCGCACATCGAGCACGAGATCCGCATCGCGCGGCAGGCCGTGGCGGTAGGAGAAGGAGGTCACGAAAATCGTGATGCCAGGTGCGGCATCGGGCGCGAAATGCCCATGGAGCAGCCGTTTCAGATCCCCCGGGCTGAGGGCGGTGGTATCGATAACGAGGTCGGCGCGGTCGCGCAAGGGGGAGAGACGGCGACGTTCCAGCGCAATACCGTCGGTCACCGGCCGGTCGCCGGCCAGCGGATGGCGGCGGCGCGTCTCGGTATAGCGGCGCACGAGATTGTCGTCCTCGCAATCGAGGAAGACGATCTTGAGTGCGAGCTGATGCTCGCCGGCGAGGCGATCAAGCGCGGCCAGCAACGCGCCGACGCCGAAATCACGGGTGCGCACATCGACGCCGATGGCCAGCGGCGGACGCTGCGCCGGCGCGCGCAGCAAATCCGGCAGCAGCGACAGCGGCAAATTGTCCACCGCCTCGTAGCCGAGATCCTCGAGCGCCTTCAATGCGGTGGAGCGGCCGGCACCGGACATGCCGGTGACGACCAGCAGCGGGGCGTGCGGCGTCCGAGCCGGCGCGCGCGGCGGCGCGAGCTCGGCGGCCGGCGCAGTGGGCTCGCTCATGATGCGGTCGCGAAGAGGGCAGGCGCCGCCGCCACTGACGCGCCGAGCGCAAGGCGCAGTTTCGCCGGCGCCGAGGCCTCAAAGGGCGCAAGGCGCAGCAGCGGCACGCAGAGGCCGAGCAGCGCGCACGCCGCCGGCTCCGGCAGGCGTTCGACCACATCGGGCGCGACGAGATCGACGACGAGGCGGAGGCGCGCCGCGGGCAGGCTCGGCACGTGCAGAATGCCGACGCCGCGCACCTCGAGGCAGCCGGCGATCGTCGCCGGCGCGCGCATCATCAGCGCGCCTTTGATGCGGCGCAGCTCGGTCTGGTCGTCGGCGACGAGGCGCGCCCCGCCATCGATCAGGCGCAGCGCCAGATCGGATTTGCCGCTGCCGGACGGGCCTCGCAGCAGGATGCCCTCGCCGCCGAGGGCGACCGACGTGCCGTGGACGCGGATCATGGCCGGTTTAGGTGCGCCGCTCCCCGCATAATGTCAATGCCCGCAGCATATGCGGATTAACGCACCCGGAACGCGTGTCAACCGGTGGTTAGCGGTCGACGCACACAACGCAAGGCGTAGGATCGTTATGGTTTACTGCCCTATCAGCCGACGCCGCGGACGCGCACTTCGATGAGGGCGTTCCGCATTGCAACTACAAGCGGACAGGGTTTCGCGGCTCAGCTCGCCCCGACCGGCAGCCGCACGGTGAAGCGCGCGCCGATGACGCTGCCATCGACGTCGCGGCGGTTCTCGGCGCGGATCGTGCCGCGATGCGCTTCGACGATCTGCTTCGAAATGGAGAGGCCGAGGCCGGAATGCGTGCCGAACTTCTCGCCAGCCGGACGCTCGCTGTAGAAGCGCTCGAAGATCGCCTCGAGCTTGCCCTCCGGGATGCCCGGCCCTTCATCCTCGATGGTGATGACGACGAACTCGCCGCGGCGCTCGGCGGCGATATGGATGGCGGCGCCGGGCGGGCTGAAGGAGAGCGCGTTGACGATGAGGTTGCGGAACACCTGCACCAGCCGACCTTCGATGCCGAGCACGGCGAGATCGCCGGCGGGCGTGCCGACCGGCCCCGGCAAGGACAGCATGAGGCGCGGCGCGCGCTCATCGGCGGTCTGCTGATGCACATCGACGAGCGTCTCGAGCATGCGGCCGATCATCACCGGCTCGAGCTCGACGCGCGACAGCTCGGCATCGAGACGCGACGCGTCCGAGATATCGGTGATCAGCCGGTCGAGGCGCTGCACGTCCTCGAGCACGACGGTGAGCAGCTTGCGCTGCTTCTGCGGATCGTCGACCCGCGCCGCGGTCTCGACCGCGCTGCGCAGCGAGGTGAGCGGGTTCTTGATCTCATGCGCGACATCGGCGGCGAAATGCTCGATCGCGTCCATGCGCGCCCAGAGCGCCGCCGTCATCTCGCGGAAGGCGCCGGAGAGATCGCCGATCTCGTCGCCGCGGCGGGTGAAGTCGGGTATCGTCACCTGCCGCCCATGGCCGCGGCGCACGCGCTCGGCGGCCGCGGCGAGGCGCCGGATCGGCCGACCGATGGTGCCGGCGAGATAGATCGAGAGCAGCACGGTGACGCCGAGCGCGATCAGAAAGACCTTGAGGATCTCGAAGCGCACCGCGCGCACCGCCTGGTCGATCTCGGTGCTGTCGCTCGACAGCAGCACCACGCCCAGCACCTGCTTGTAGCGCTGCACCGGGACGGCAACGTTGAGCATCAGCAGGCTGCCGCCGGCGCGCTCGCTGCGCACCGCCGAGGCGATGTCGCCATAGAGCGCCTTCTGCACTTCGGCGTAGTCGGCGGCGGTCTGCGCCGGCGTCTCCTGATAGGGCGGATAGCGGCGCTGGCCCGGCAGCCGCTCCACCAGCCAGTCATAAACGCCATTGATGATCCGGCGCAGCCCGGTGTCCTCGTCCGGCGGCGGCAGCTCGCGGATCGTCACCGTGCCGCCGGGGCCGCTCAGCATTTGACTGTCGGCGATCAGCTTGCCGCCGGCATCGAAGAGGCGCGCGCGCGTATGCGTCGGCTCGACCAGGCGCTGCATCATCTGCCGGCCGAGCGCGGGCAGCAATTGCTCGCCTTCGCCGAGGCTGTCGATGACGGCGCCTTCGCCGAGCGCGGCGGCGAAGACCTGGCCCTGCGTCCTCAACGCATCGAGCTGTGCGCTCACCAGGCTCTGCTGGTATTCGCCGAGATAGAGGAGGCCGAGGCCGAGCAGGCCGAGCGCCAGGACATTGACGGCGAGGATGCGGCGGGTGAGCGGCGAAAGGCGCCGCCGGCGGCGGCGGTGCGACGCGGCATTGGCTTGCGCCGCCTGCGCTTCTGCGCTGCGCTCGGCCGGCGCGGCGGGCTCAGCGGTCGCGGTAGCGATACCCGACGCCATATAGGGTCTCGATCTGGGCGAAGCCCGAATCGACGGCCTTGAACTTCTTGCGCAGGCGCTTGATGTGGCTGTCGATGGTGCGGTCATCGACATAGATGTGCTCGCCATAGGCGCCGTCCATGAGCTGATCGCGGCTCTTCACATGGCCGGGACGCAGCGCCAGCGATTTCAAGATCAGGAACTCGGTGACGGTGAGGTCGACATTGGTGCCCTTCCAGCTGCATTGGTGGCGCGACGGATCGAGCAGCAGCTCGCCGCGCTGGATGATGGGCTCGCTTTCGCCGCTGCCGCGCGCGAGCTCGCCGCGGCGCAGCAGCGCGCGGATGCGCTCGACCAGGAGGCGCTGCGAGAAGGGCTTCTTGATGTAGTCGTCGGCGCCCATGCGCAGCCCCAGCACCTCGTCGACCTCGTCATCCTTCGAGGTGAGGAAGATGACGGGCATCGCGCTCTGCTTGCGCAGCTGGCCCAACAGCTCCATGCCGTCCATGCGCGGCATCTTGATGTCGAGGATGGCGAGGTCGGCGGGATGCTGCGCCAGGCCGCGCAGCGCCTCGGCGCCGTCCGAATAGGTCCGCACCTGGAAGCCCTCCGCCTCGAGCGCAATCGCCACCGAGGTCAGGATGTTCTTGTCGTCGTCGACGAGAGCAATGTTGTTCGCCACGAGAGCTTACCTTTCCCGCGATTTCAGCATGCCGATGCTCGCCCGAAGGTGTGGCGGCATTGCGGCATTGCCGTGGAAAGCTGTGGTCGGCCCCTCTATACGCGCCATGGCCTCAGCTTTCCAGGAAATAGCGCGTCGGCGCCCGGCCCAGGGCGCGGCGGAACATGCTGGTAAACGCGCTCGGGCTCTGATAGCCCAGATCCAGCGCCACCGCCGTCACCTTCTGCCCGGTGGCGAGCCGTCCGAGCGCATCGACCAGCCGCACCTGCTGGCGCCAGGCGCCGAAGCTCATGCCGGTCTCCTTGCGGAAGAGCCGCGCCAGGGTCCGGCTCGACGCGCCCACCGTGTCCGCCCAACGCTCGAGCGTGCGCTCGCTGGCGGGATCCTCCTGGATCGCCGCGCAAAGCCGCTTCAAGCGCGGATCGGCGGGCCAGGGCAGATGCAGCGGCAGCGCCGGCAGCGCGCGGATCTCGTCGAGGATCAGGCTCATCACCCGCGCCTCCGGCCCGCGCTCGTTATAAAGCAGTGGCAGCTCGACGGCGCGCAGGATGAGCTCGCGCAGCAGCGGCGAGACCGCGATGACGCAGCATTGCCGCGGCAGCGAGGCCGCGACATCGGCGCGGACGTAGAGCGTGCGCATGGCGACGTCACCCCAGCTGCGGATCGAATGCTCGGTTTCCGCCGGCATCCAGACGGCGCGATTGGGCGGCACCACCCAGGTGCCCTGGGGCGTCCACACCACCATGACCCCGCGCACCGCGAAGACCAGCTGGGCGCGGCGATGGCGGTGCGGCGGCACGCGGTTGCCGTCGGGGAAGTCCTTCGCCATGGCCGCGATCGGCCGCGGCACGTCCTGGTAGTCCTCGGGGTCGATGCTGCGCATGTCCGATTCTCGATAGTGATTGGCAGACTAGCGCGAGCAGGCAAGGGAAGCCAGGACTATCCTTTGATCTCGGACGATGCCGCCGGAGAAGTCGCCATGGACAAGTCCCGCCTCACCGTCGCCTTTCTCAATCTCGGCCATTTCCTCGACCATCTGGCGATGCTGATCTACGCCACCGCCGTGCTGGTGATGACGGCGCGGTTCGGGCTTTCCTACGAGGCGATGCTGCCGCTGTCCCTGGGCGGCTTCATCGCCTTTGGCGGCGGCTCGCTGCCTTCCGGCTGGCTCGGCGACCGCTGGGGCCGGCGCAACATGATGGTGGTGTTCTTTTTGGGGCTGGGCGCGGCGCTGATCGTCACCGGCTTCGCCCAATCGCCGTGGCA
>Ga0335081_10010698_pt1 | contig 14846 bp, 10 predicted proteins | sample Lox_Sample_35_FD_206713 | JGI IMG/M metagenome (GOLD analysis project Ga0335081, IMG submission 206713) | Soil microbial communities from Loxahatchee National Wildlife Refuge, Florida, United States - Lox_Sample_3.5 | ecosystem: Environmental > Terrestrial > Soil > Wetlands | place: USA... | reverse complement strand
TCTCCGGGGTATCCATGTTGCCGCCGAACGCGTCGGGAACCAGGGCGCTGCGCACCTCGAGGCTGGCCGGCGCCACACCGACGGTGCCGTGCATCGGGTCCATCGGCAGGTCGACGGTGAAGTCGCCATGCCTGGCAGTGAACCTGCAGGTGCCCGCTGCCCGGTCGAAGTGCCACATCCAGACCAGCTCGGGCAGCGGATCGGTCAACAGCGCGGTCGCATGCGTGCCGGTGAGCGAGCCGAACAGCGGGATCGTGGTGGACGCGCCCCAGTCTCTGGCCGGGGTGATCGAGACGAAGTGCACCGCGACCGTGTCGCCTGGCTCGGCGCCCTCGATGTAGAACGGGCCGGTCTGCGGGTTGACGAACGGGAACTCGCAGACCTGCGAGACCAGGTCGCGCTCGCTGCGCACCCGGCCGAAGAAGGCGTCTTCGGTGAAGACGTCGAGCACGGCGGGGGTGCGGATCCGCCGGACCGGCGGCGCGCCACCGAACGTCCAGGCATACTGCTCGGGCTCCGGCCGGAACGTGAAGACTTCCAGGTCGCTCATCTGCTCACCTTACGATCAGGCGTCGCGGCACAATCGTGGGCATGAGCCAGCCGGACCTGCCCCGCGGCCCTCGGCCGTTAGATCCGCGTCCGCAGCCGGACCGCCCGCCTGAAAACGGCCGGCTGCTGCCCGACTTCCGCCAGGAAGGTAGCGCCAGATCGCCGGAAGACCTGCTTGACCGGTTGCGGGACCGCCTCGACCGGCTGGCCGCGAATCACCCCTCGGCCCTGCCCGCCGATGCGGACCGAACCGGGCATGGATGGCCGGTGTCCGAGCGGGCCGAGCCAGCATCCCCCGCCACTGAGCACGCCGAACATCCTGGGCTGGGGGACCGCCGGGACGAGTTCAACGGCGATGTGCCAGTGGACCCGGCAGCGGCCGAGTCGGAGTCAGCGGATCGGGCAGCGGCGGACTGGAAGCTGGCGGATCCTGCGGCGGGCGGCGGTGAGTTGGTTGATCCTGAGCTCGCGGGTGCGGGACTGGCCGGGTGGGGAGACTTCTTCGGCGACTGGGGGGCCGGGGAGCTTGAGCTGGGACTTGGCGGCGGTGAGCCCTACCGGCCCTGGTTCATGGGCGGCGAGCGGCTCGCGCCCTGGTTTACCGATGATCTCGGGGAGTGAGGGGGGCGAGCCGTTATCGCGAAGGAAAGGCGGGGATTTCGCCGACCTTATCCTTCGAGATCATGGTCGGCTGGGCGCGAGGCTAGCTGGGCAGCGCTACGGAGCCTGTCACGTCGGCGGCCAGGCGGATCGTGTCGCCGTCCACCAGCCGGACGTCGATGCCGGGCAGCAGCCGGTCGCCGTTCACGAACGTGCCGTTGGTCGAGTTCTCATCCCTGATCGTGGCGCGCCCAGAGTCATCGACCGTGATCAGCGCGTGCCGCCGGGACACGTTGTCGCAGCCCTCGAACGCCGCGGCGACCAGCGACTCGGCAGGATCGCGGCCGAGCAGCACGGACGTGCCTGCCGGGACCTCGACGTTGCCCGCAGGGAAGCTGATCCGCAGCACCGTCGAGGAGATCAGCTGGCTCCTGCGATCGGAGACCGCCTTCTGGGCGATCGTGATCGGTACCGGCTCTTCCACAGACGGAGCGAGCCTGGGCAGGTTGGCACCGCAGGTGAAGCAGATCAGGTCCCTGGGGCCGACTTGCGCTGAGCAATCCGGGCAGGTCAGCGTCGTCATCACGACATGCTCCTTGCTGCTACGGGAGAGAATGTCCCAACCGGCGCCATGCCTACAGCCTAGCGCCGCCCGCACGGGGCGCCGGTACGATCTCTTGGTGATCAGCTTCAGCCTCGACGACGAGCATGAGGCGCTCCGCAGCACGGTCATGGAATTCGCCAGGGAGGCAGTGGCCCCGGTGATCGGCCCGCTGTACGAGCGGGGTGAGTTCCCCTACGACATCGTCGCCAAGATGGGCGAACTCGGGCTGTTCGGCCTCCCGTTCCCGGAGGAGTACGGGGGCATGGGCGGCGACTATTTCGCGTTCTGCCTGGCGCTGCATGAGCTGGCCAGGGTTGACTCGTCGGTCGCGATCACGCTGGAAGCCGGCGTCGCGCTCGGGGCGATGCCGATCTTCCTGTACGGCACCGACGAGCAGCGCGCCCGCTGGCTGCCCGACCTGTGCCGCGGCACCCGGCTGGCGGCATTCGGGCTGACCGAGCCTGGCGGCGGCTCCGACATCCCCGGCGGCATGCGCACCACCGCGCGGCTAGATGGCGACGAGTGGGTGATCAACGGGAGCAAGGCGTTCATCACGAACTCGGGCACCTCGATCACGTCCGTGATCACCGTGCTCGCGATCACGGGCCGGGCTGGCGGCGAGGCGAATGGCAGGCCCCAGATCTCCTCGGTCATGGTCCCGGCCGGCACGCCCGGGCTCTCGGTCGGCGCGAAGTACTCCAAGGTGGGCTGGTGCGCCTCGGACACCAGGGAACTGTCGTTCAGCGACTGCCGGGTGCCGGCCGCCAACCTGCTCGGCGAGACGGGCCGCGGATACGCGCAGTTCCTGCGGATACTCGACGAGGGCAGGATCGCGATCGCGGCGCTGTCGGCCGGGCTGGCGCAGGGCTGCGTGGACGAGTGCCTGCGCTACGTCGCCGAGCGCTCGGCCTTCGGCCACCACCTCGGGCACTACCAGGCCATCCAGTTCAAGATCGCCGACATGCAGGCGAGGGCGGCCGCGGCGCGGCTGGCCTGGTACGACGCCGCCGCGAGGCTGATTGCCGGGCAGCCGATAAAGAAGGAGGCCGCGATCGCTAAGCTGACCGCCTCCAACGCCGCGATGGACAACGCCAGGGACGCCACCCAGATCTTCGGCGGCTACGGATTCATGAACGAGTTCGCGGTCGGCCGGTTCTACCGCGACGCCAAGGTGCTGGAGATCGGCGAAGGCACCTCGGAGGTGCAGCGCATGATCATAGCCCGCGAGCTTGGGCTGGGCCGGGCAGTCTAGCGCGGGGTGCGCCGGGGAAGCTTGGGAGAGCGGGGTGATGCGCCTGAGCGGAATAGCGCTCGCAGGCGAACCGGTGCGATCGGTCCTGGTTTGCCCGGCGTGGAATGTCACGGGCCGTTAGCAGACGCTGGCAGTTTGCGATCTGGCGGACTTATCGGATGAAACTTGCAGTATCGTGAGCCACTGACTCGCTATCTGCCTTCAAGCCACCGCGCAACCCTCGTGGGTCTGCCTGTGCGCATGCACATGCAGGCGGGTCGTGCCCAGGCAGCGAGTCGGATGACAACGGAAGGACTATGCGTCGATGAGACTCCGGTTCTCCCGGGTGACCGGTCTCGCCGCCGTCGCCGCGGCAGTCACCCTGGTCGCAGCGGGCTGCGGCTCCGGCGGCGGCGCCGTGGGCGCGCTGAAGGCCCGCCCGCCGATCGTGGTCGGCATCTCGCTGTCGCTGACCGGGCAATTCCAGGCTGACGGGACCGCGTACGACCGCGGTTACCACCTCTGGCAGGCTGACGTGAACTCGCACGGCGGGATCCTCGGCCGCCAGGTGAAGCTGATCGTGCTGAATGACAACAGTTCGACGACCAAGGTCGTCACCAACTACAAGACGCTGATCACCAAGGATCACGTCGACATGACCTTCGGGCCGTTCTCCTCGCTGCTCACGATTTCGGCAGATCCGACGGTCGGCAAGTACGGGTACGCGATGATCTGCGGTGCCTGCGGCGCGGCGGGCGTCTTCTCGCCCGCGTCGGGCGACACGAAGTACCACAACGTGTTCGATCCGAGCCTGCCGGTCCCGGACTATATTCAGCCGCTCATCACCTACATCAAGTCGCTGCCGGTCAGCCAGCGGCCGAAGACCGCGGCCTATCCGACCGCCAACGATCCGTTCGCCGGTCCGGCGGTCGCGACCGCGCAGAAGGAGTTCCAGAAGCTCGGCATCAAGACCGTGTACAGCGATACCTTCAACGAGACGCCGTCAGGCTACCGGGTTCCTGCCCTGAAGGCCGCGGCATCGGGGGCTCAGATGGTCGTGCTCGGCTCAACCGCGGTTCCGACCGTGGTGGCTTTCATGAAGGCCTTCGAGCAGGCGCACGCGGAACCAAAGGTCTTTATCGCGTTCTCCGGGCCCGACCAGGGGCAAGCTTTCCTCGGCGCCGTGGGCAAGGCCAACGCAGACGGCATGATGGTGCCCGACGGGTGGTTCGGCAATTACGCCAACCCGCTCAGCAATTACATGGTCGAGCAGTACATCGCCCGCTACGGCGGCACGTCCGCGGACATCAACGCCGACGTGGCCGAGGCGTTTTCGGTCGGCGAGGTCGGCCTCGACGCGATCACCGCCACCGGTGGCACGGACCAGGCCAAGATCATGAAGTACCTGCATAGCGGCGTCACGCTGCAGACCGTCCAGGGGCCGGCACGGTTCACCTCACTCGGGGAGAACCCGCTGTCCGCGGCGTTCATCTCGCAGTGGCAGCCCCAGGGTTTCGTGCAGGTGCTGCCCGTCGGAACCGCCGGGGCCTCGCCGATCAAGTACCCGAAGCCTCCGTGGGGGAGCTTACTGATCCGGCACCAGCAGTTAGGCAGGCGGCCGCGGCGGGTCCGCGGGCCCGTTCGCGCGAGGCGCCGTGGGCCGGCCGGTCGGCGGCCAGGGGATGATCGTGGCCAGGGACAGAGCAGTCGCCGTCAGGAACTGAGCACCCGGCCTGGCGGCTGTCGGTCGGCTGGCTATCGGTCGGGCCAGAACGGCCCGCTACCCAGTCGGCGATCAGTGCTCACTACTAAGCGATCAGTGGTCAGCGGGCGATCAGTGGTCAGCGGGAGAACACAGTGCTCAGTGGGCGATCAGGCTGCTGACGTTGATCGCTTGGTTAAGCATCTCGAAGTTGAACATCAGGTTGGCCACTCGCTGCAGGCTCGCCGCGTTCAGCGACGTCGGATAGGACCCGATCGTGATCAGGGACGCGGCCTCCATGGTCATCCCAGGGTCCTTGGCAAGCACATGTCGGATTGGGCCAAGTAGCACCGCGGACTTCTGTGCCTGCTGAAGCACCCTGCGGAACTCGCGTACCGCGGTCGGACGCTGGTTCGCGAACGCGGTGAGCGCGAAGTAGCCGGACAGCGGCAGGTTCGCGGTCGCGCCGCTGCACGAGTCGAGCACCGCATACGCCCCGAGCGTGCTCTCGGCCTGGAAGATGTACGGCTCTTCGACCAGAATCGCGTTGACCTTGTGCGCCTTAAGCGCGCTGATCAGGCTCGAGGCCGGCATCGGCTTCCAGGTGATGTCATCGGCGTTGACGCCGTCGCTGGTCAGGACCGAGGTGGTGGCAAGTGTCTCGATGCTGTACGGCGCGGTGGCGCTGCTCGGTATACCCTCCGCCAGCGGCGCACCGATCGTCTTGTGCGCGAGCTGCTGCGGGCTGGTGATGCCCGATCCCGGGTAGGTCAGCACCTCCATGACACCGGGTCCGGCGTGGTAGCCGTCGGCGATGACGCTCAGGACGGGGTGCGCGAACTTGGCTGCCATGGCGAAGAAATCGACGTAGTCGCCGGACGCGATGTCGACGGCGCCCTTGCTGACCGCCTGGAGTTCATCGCCCACCGACGGATAGGTCCGGACCTTGACGTCCAGACCAGCACGGGCGAATGCGCCGTCCTTAATCGCGATGAACAATGGCGCGGTGTCAGCGCCTCGGATCGCCGCGACCGTGATCGCCGTGGTGCTGGTCGACTGCGCCTGCGAGCCGCCCGTCTGGCACCCGGCGGTCAGCGTGACGGCCGCAAGGCCGGTCACTGCCACGGCCAGGAACGACCTGCGCCTGCCGCGTCGCGCCCACCCGGACGCGCCGTCCGCCGGACCCTTGGCGAGCAGGCCTCTGGCCTGTGCAAACCTCACGGTTCTCCTTCAGGAGCTGCTTGCGCGGACGAGCAGGTGCCGCACGATTATACGGACAGTTCGGGTGACGAGTGGCGATGATAGGCAGTACCCTACTGAAGTCGGGAGATGCCGCGAGGGTGATGTACGTCGGTTCTAACTGTGCCACATTGCTGCGTTGACGCACGTCAAACTGACCGGCTAGCGATCCGCATCTCAGATTGCCGCTCAGCTACGCCGCGCAGGGCTCGCGGAGTCTTCGCCTGGGAAGGGGTACGCCATGTCGTCGCTTCCACCGCTAGTAGCGCTAGCGCGTGAGTTCTGCGCCGCGGCCATTTGAGAGGCGCAGGTACTGTGCCGTCCAGAAACACGAAGTCCCGCGGAGCCAGCAACGCCGCCGATGACCAGGCCTGGCGGATCGCGGAGCCGCCCCAGCCGACGCAGGCAGCAGTGCCCGACGCGGATCCCGCGCAGTTGCCGAGCCCGCCGCCCGCGGTCCGGCCGGCCCGCCGTGACTCCCGCCGCTTCCTTCGAAACTGGCGGGTGCGGTCACGACTGCTTCTGCTGATCGTCATCCCGACCGCCAGCGCGGTCGTGCTCGGCAGCCTGAGCATCGCGTCCTCGGTCGGCAACGCACTCGCCTATCAGCGCGTGGAGACGCTGGCCAAGCTCGGCCAGCACGTGGTGGTGCTGGCCCAGGCACTTGAGGACGAGCGGGACCAGGTCGTGGTCTTCATTTCCACGAGCGCGGCCAACGGAGGCCGGGACGCCCTGCTGACGGGGCACAAGGCGGCCGCCAAGGTGCCGCTGTCGGTGGTCGACGCGGCATTCAGCACGACGGACCGGGCGGCCGCCCAGGTCAAGGCCATGGTCAGATCGATTGGCGGTACTTACCCGCCGCAGGCGCGGCAGACCGCCGCGGTGGCGCTGACTGCGCTGAGCGGGCTCAGGTTCCTGCGCGGCGCGGCGACCACCAGCAAGCTGCCCGCGCTAGTGGTGGTGAGCGAGTACGCCCAGGTGATCGATGAGGTGCTCGCCCTCGACAGCCAGATCGCCCAGTCGTCAAGCGACCCGTCATTGGCGCAGAAAGTGCAGGTACTCGACCTGGTGACCGCCATGCAGGAGGTCGCCTCCGAGCAGCGGGCCCTGCTGGCCTCGGCGCTGCTCCAGGGCTCGTTCAGCCCAGGCGAGCTCGCGGCGCTCCAGACTGCGCAGTCCGCGCAGGCGAGCGATCAGGCTTCGTTCAACCTGGCCGCCAGCATCAGCCAGGAACAGCAGTGGAACAGCAGCCTGAACAAGTCCTTCGTCTACCTGGCGAACTCCGAGGAACTCCAGGCGATCGCGCTCCAGCAGAACACCGGCTCGCTGGCCTCTGACACGGTCACCGCGCCGGACTGGTACGGCGCCATGTCGAACTCGGTCGACATCCAGATGGGCGCGTTTGAGCGCCAACTGGCCCAGGCCATCACCGCGCGGGCTGAGGTGCTGCGCAAGGACGCGATCACGGTGGCGGTGGCTACCGGCGTCGGCGTGCTGCTCGTGCTGCTCCTCGCGCTGATCCTCACCATGATCGTCGGACGCTCGATGGTGCGGCCGCTGCGGCGGCTGCGGGCCGGTGCGCTCGACGTGGCCGGCATCAGGCTGCCCCAGACGGTGCGCCGGATGAGCGAGGCCGATGGCGAGGAGATCCCGATCGACGTCGAGCCGATCGATGTCGAGTCCTATGACGAGATCGGTGAAGTGGCGCGGGCGTTCGACCAGGTCCACCGCGAGGCGCTCAGGCTGGCGGCCAACGAGGCAGCCCTGCGCGGCAACGTCAACGCCATGTTCGTCAACCTGTCCCGCCGCAGCCAGTCACTGGTCGAGCGGCAGATCAAGCTGATCGACGACCTCGAGCAGGGTGAGCAGGACCCTGAGCGGCTCGGCAGCCTGTTCCAGATGGACCACCTCGCCACCCGCATGCGGCGCAACTCGGAGAACCTGCTGGTCCTCGCCGGGCACGAGTCCACGAGGCGCTGGAACCAGCCGGTGCCGCTTGTCGACGTGCTCCGGGCGGCCATCTCCGAGATCGAGCAGTACGAGCGGGTCATGCTGAACGTCCAGCCTGGGATCTCGGTCCGCGGCCCCGCGGTCAATGACGTGGTCCACCTGATCGCCGAGCTAGCCGAGAACGCCACCTCGTTCTCCTCCGCCGACACTCCGGTCAGCGTCTCCGGGCACCTGCTGAGCAGTGGCGGCGTTCTGCTCGACATCACCGACCTTGGCGTGGGTATGGGCGCCGAGGAGATGGCGCACGCCAACTGGCGGCTGGACAACCCGCCCGTGGTGGACGTGGCGGTGTCGCGCCGAATGGGTCTGTTCGTGGTCGCCAGGCTGGCCGCCAGGCACGGCATCAGGGTCAGGCTCCGCCCGGCGGGCGGAGCCGGCCTCACCGCGTTGGTGTGGCTCCCCGACGAGGTCGTGGTACGCGACAGCGTCGCGGTGCGGCCGAGCGGCCCGATGCGGATCCAGGAAACGGCGCAGAGATTCGCCATCGGGCAGGCGCCGGCCGGCGCCATCGGGCCGGGGACCGGCAACTCGGGGCCGCACGGCGGGCCCGGAGTCGGCGGTCCTGGGCGGCTGGCAGCGGCCAGGGCGCACGACTCAGGCCCGATCGGCCCGCTGGATCCCGCGTCGCTCGGTGCGCTTGGCACAGCTCCCGAGGGTTCGATCCCGGTCGGTACCGCGGACTTCGCGCCGTCCGCCGCGTTCGGAGCAGGCGAGGACGGGGTGGATGGCGCCGGCCGGCCGGCCCCGAGCTCGCCGGCGCAGAAGAACGGCGCACCGCCGCTCGGGCCGCCCCGGATCCCGGGTGCCGGGCCGCATCCGGGCAGCTTTGCCACCACGTCGACGGGGCCGATCCCGGCGGTCGGCGGCACCTCTTGGCCGGGTGACACCTTCGACGCGTTCGCCGCTGCCGCCTCGGCCGGGTCTGGGCATGAGGCGCCGCCTATGCCCGGCCCGTCGGCCGCGGCGGGGCAGACCCCCCCGGCCTTGCCCGCCGAGTCGGGCGAGTGGCCGGCCGATCATCCGTCCCGGCCATCTGCGGCGGCCTGGGCCAGTCAGTCAGAGCCGGGGGCTCCGGCCGGGAGCAACGAGCCGCCTCAGCTCGTGCTCGGCGCGCCTGCTGCCGGATTGCGTGCACCTAGCGGTACATTCCGGTCTCAGGACACCCAATTCGGATCGGCGAGCGGCGATGTCATCGTTCCTCCTGCCGCGTCATTGGGAGAGGAGAACAGGCTGCCTATCTTCGAGGCTGTCGAGTCAGACTGGTTCCGCCGCGGCCGTCCGTCCGTCGACCTGCCCGGCAAGAGCAAAGAGGCACGCGCATCGAGCTCGGTGAGCTGGACATCGCCGGCCGACGAGGGCTGGAAGGCTGCCGAGGTCGCCGCGGCTCCCACGTCGAGCGGGCTGACCCGGGCCGGACTGCCCCGGCGCGTTCCGCAGGCCAATCTCGTGCCCGGCACCGCCGCGGAGACCCAGACGATGCCGCCGCCCGTGCGATCGGCAGCCGCCACCAGGGAGCGGTTCGCTAGTCTGCAGCGTGGTGTCCGGGAGGGTCGCGCCGCCAGCACCAGCGACCCTGGCGGCGACGGGTCCGATGGGGCATTTGACGGTCCCAGTGAAGGGTGATGCGAGGACGCGGGCATAGTCATGCTAGTTCTGCGAACTTTTTGTGAATTGTCGGTGGGCTGGCCACGTAGGCTTAGGTCCAGCCGCGGCGATGCCCTGAGCACCCGTCACGACAGGAAGGGGCGCATGTGAGTCCGCTAACCCGTCCGGCCCAGGACCTTAACTGGCTCGTCACGAATTTCGTCGAGCGAGTTCCGTCTGTTGCTCATGCGATAGTCGTGTCCTCCGACGGGCTGCCGATGGCGTTCTCGCAGGGCTTTCCTCCGGAGCGAGTCGACCAGCTCGCGGCGGTGACGTCCGGCCTGACCAGCCTCACTCAGGGCGCTGCCCGGGTCTTCGAGGGCGGCGCGGTCTCCCAGACCGTGGTGGAGATGCAGCGCGGCCTGCTGATCGTCATGGCGATCAGCGATGGCTCGAGCCTGGCTGTCCTTGCGGCGGCAGATTGTGACATGGGCCTCGTTGCGTATGAAATGGCACTTATGGTGGAACGGGTAGGCAGCGCGCTCACGCCTGATGTGCGTGGGACCGTGCCACCCAGCTGGCCCGGTGCAGGCAGGTAACGACAGGAGGGATCGATGTCGATTCCCCGCCACGACGACTGGCTGTCGGACGGAGGCAACTCCGGCACGGGCGGTCATTCGTCCATGCCAGCCAGCCGTAATGGCAGTGCCCACCCGCCGGACGAATTCTCGGTGCCAGGGGTCGCCGCCTTGTTCGACCTGCCGGAGCAGTCGAGTTCGCTGGTGCGCCCGTACGCCGTTACCGGCGGACGGACCAAGCCCAGCTACCAGCTTCAGATCGAGGCGATGGTGTCGGCCTCGCACTACGAGGCGCGCGATCTTTCTATTCTGAGTCCGGAATGCCAGTCGATTCTTGGATACTGCCGTGACTGGAGATCTGTTGCCGAAATCTCAGCAGTTCTCCGCATGCCGCTTGGAGTGGCTCGGGTCCTGATCGGCGACATGGCGATGGAGGGCCTGGTGCGAGTCCACCAGGCCGACCACGGCCACGGCCGTCCGGATATCAACTTGCTGGAAAGGGTGCTTAGTGGACTTCGCAAGCTCTAGGGCTGTCCCTGCCGCCGCAGATACGGACGCAGTAACGTCCGTCAAGATCGTCGTGGCTGGCGGCTTCGGCGCTGGCAAGACTACGTTCGTCGGCTCGGTCTCCGAGATCACGCCGCTGACCACCGAGGCAGTCATGACCTCGGTGAGCGAGAACGTCGACGACCTCTCGCACACCCCGGACAAGACGACCACGACGGTCGCCATGGACTTCGGCCGGGTCACCCTCGACGCCGGACTCGTGCTTTACCTGTTCGGCACCCCGGGTCAGCACCGGTTCTGGTTCATGTGGGACGACCTGATCCAGGGCGCCATCGGCGCGGTGGTGCTTGTCGATACCCGCCGTCTGGCGGACTCCTTCCCGGCCGTGGACTACTTCGAGTCGGCCAGCCTGCCGTTCATCGTGGCCATCAACGGCTTCTACGGCGACTTCCCGCACGCGATGGACGACGTGCGCGAGGCCATGTCGCTCGGCCGCAATGTGCCGATCGTCCAGTGTGACGCGCGCGGGCGGGTCTCGACGAAGGAGACGCTGATAGCCCTGGTGGAGCACGCCATGGCGATGCAACTGAGCGTCCGGTAGGCCGGACAGGGTCCGGCCGGGCCTGCTCATGCGCCAATGCGGCGCGGTTGCATGTGAGGCGACGCCGATTCCTTGCGATAGTGTGCACCCGTTGACGGGGCGGTAGCTCAGCCGGTCAGAGCAGCGGACTCATAATCCGCCGGTCGTGGGTTCGATCCCCACCCGCCCCACCACCCGCCCCACCCCACCCGCCCAACCCGATCTGACCTGGGATTACGCATGTTCGCGACGGATATGTCTAGATGGTTTTGCCAATGAGAATGTCCGCTGCTCGTGTTTGCTGGTTTCGCAGGTTTCGCTGATCTTGCGAGTCCTGGACCTCGCGAAGAACTCGGCAGCGGCGGATCTTAACTACGCACAGTAACGCCCGCGGCATGGGCCGGTGCTGGCTTGCAGGTGCCTTACGGTGGTCGATGTGAGCCGAGGTGAGGTCCGGAGCGAGGTTCCGGCGGAGATGGCCGGTGAACTGGCGAGGTTGCGTGCGGAGAACGCGCGGCTGCTTCGGCTGCTGAGCCTGACCCGGAAGGAAGCTGCGCCCCCTGGTCCTGCGCAGGCTGGTTTCTTCGAGGCGCCGCCGGGCCTAGTGCATGCCGGGTCGTCGTTGGAAGCGAAGGTGGCGTTTTTCGGCGCGCTGTTCTCGGCCCGCACCGACATCTACGCGGTTCGCTGGGACAATGCCCGCACTGGGCAGAAGGGCTGGCTTCCGGCCGTCCGCGGCGGGTGGCGCAAGGGTGTCCGGCACGCGGAGCGCGACTATCTGCCTCTCACATCCGAGGTCTTGTCCGCTCACCTGTCCGGGCACGTGCACATTGGCTTTTACCCGCTGCTCGACGGAGATCGATGCTGGTGGCTGGCGGCTGACTTCGACGGTGACGCCGCAATGCTCGACGCGCTGAACTACGTCAAGGCCGCCCGGGCGGTAGGCGTGCCGGTTGGCTTGGAGCTGTCGCGGTCGGGAATCGGCGCGCACGCGTGGATCTTTTTCAATGCGCCGGTTCCGGCGGAGGCGGCCCGTCGGCTGGGGACTGGGCTTCTGCGGGAGGCCATGTCGCTGCGGGGCAAGATGAGCCTGGCCAGCTACGACCGGCTGTTTCCGTCTCAGGACACCCTTCCGGCCTCTGGGGTCGGGAACCTGATCGCCGCTCCGCTGTATGGCAAGTCGCGTCGTGACGGAGCGACGGTGTTCCTGGATACCGCCACGATGGAGCCTCATGAGGATCAGTGGGCGTTCCTGTCGACGCTTGGCAGGCTGACACCCCGGGAGGTGATGGCCGCTGCTAACCGGGTCGCGCGCGTCGCGGTGGGGTCGGCCGTTGAGCGGATCTCGGCCCCGGCGTCGACAAAGACACGGCCGGAGGTCGCGCCGGTCATCCATGCCCGGCTTGGTGCTGGAGTCCGGCTTGAGCTGTCAGAATTGACGCCGGCGTTCCTGGCGACGCTCAAGCACGCAGCGTCGATGCCGAATCCGCTGTTCTACGAGCGGCAGCGGCTGCGGATCGCCACCTGGGGAATACCGCGCTTCCTGCAGAGCTTCGACGAGACTCTCGATGGCGGGCTGATCTTGCCTCGCGGCCTGGCGGACAAGGTCGCGACCCTGGTTGAGCGGGCAGGCAGCCGCCTTGACGTGGCCGACGAGCGGGCTGGGGGAAGGATCCAGGAATTCACTTTCACTGCCACGCTCACCGACGCCCAGCGGCAGGCAGTCGCTGCGCTGGTAACTCATGATGTCGGGGTGCTGGTCGCGCCGCCGGGGGCGGGCAAGACCGTGATCGCGTGTGCCGTGATCGCAGCTCGCCAGACCTCGGCCCTCGTGCTGGTGGACCGCAAAGCTCTGGCCGACCAGTGGCGCGAGCGGATCGCCGGCCTGCTGGGCGTGAAGGCCGGTCAGCTCGGCGGCGGCCGGGCGAAGATCAAGGGCAAGGTCGACATACTGACCTTGCAGACCCTGGCCCGCCGCGACGACGTCGCGACGCTCACGGCCGGATACGGGCTTGTCGTTGCCGACGAGTGCCACCACGTTCCAGCCGCGGCGTTCGAGCACGTCGTCAAGCAGATCCCGGCGCGGAACTGGCTCGGCCTGACCGCAACTCCATACCGGCGCGACAAGCTCGACGACCTGATCGCCCTGCAGGTCGGGCCCGTCCGGCACACCATCAGTCTTCCGGCTGACCGCGGGCCAGGCCCGACACCGGAGCATGCTGATTCAGGGCAAGTTCCTCTCGGCATTGAGTTGCGGGAACTGACCCGGCATCCGCGACCGGACCTGCGGATCCATCCCACCCAGTTCTGCTACGCCGGCGAGGCCGACCCGTCCGCCCCGGGCGGGATCGCCGCGATCTACCACGACCTCGCAGCCGATCCGGTACGGGTGGCTCAGGTCGTTGGTGATGTCGCGGAGGCGCTGGCCAGGGGTCGGCACTGTCTTGTGCTGACCCAGTGGCTCGGTCACCTTGATCGCCTGGCCAGCGCGCTCGGGGACCTAGGCCACGAACCGGTGGTGCTCCGCGGCGGCATGGGCGCCAAGGCCCGTGCTGCCGCACTGACCCGACTCCAGCCCGACCCTGCCGGCAAGCCGCTCCTCATCGTCGCGACCGGCTCTTACATCGGCGAAGGCTTCGACTGCCCGGTCCTGGACACCTTGTTCCTCGCCGCTCCGCTGGCCTTCAAAGGCCGCCTTGTCCAGTACGCCGGCCGGATCTTGCGTGCACATCCCGGCAAGGCCACTGCCGAGATCCACGACTACCACGACACGGATACCCCGGTCCTTGCCGCATCGCTCGCCAAACGCGCACCCGGCTACACCAGCCTCGGCTTCCCCGATCCGCGCCGGCTTCCGCTCACCCCAAGCGCCGTCCGCACTTCTGCGACTGCGGCCGGAGAGCACAGCGAGGGGACTTGAGTCGAAGGCCCCGCTAACGGCGGATGCGGCAGTCGAGTGACCGCCACCGCGCTCGCGGGAGCAGCAGCATCCTTGATTATCCGGTCCAGCTGAAGACTGCGAGGAGGCGGGCGCGGAACTCGTGGAGCGTCGCCTCGTCGGGCAGACTCAGTGCAGATGGTCGAACTGGGTGGCGCGAGAGTCCGGGACGCCCACACCAGGGCGAGGTGGTTGACTCTCCGCCAGCGCGGACCCGGCGTTCTCGGCCGAGCCGTCTACATCATGGCGGGGGTTCCTTCTCAGTCGAGCGGCTGGGTTGGACCTCAGTGACGGGCGCGGTGTACCGGCGGATGTGCTTGAGTTAGAGGGCGCTGGTGGCGTGAGCTGGGCCGGCGGGTCAGGTGCTGTACCGGAGCGGCCGAGCCGGGCTGGCCGTATGCGCTGGCCGTTGAGGGGCTCGGGTTGTTCGGCGGCCACTTCGGCTGCCCGGGCAAGGACCTTGGACAGCAAGTCCAGCAGGCATGTTCGCTGGTCGTGGGTGAGGGCAGACAGGATGCTCCGCTCGATCGTGCGGATACCGGGGAGCAGTTGATCGGCGGCGGCGCGGCCGTCGGGGGTGATCTCGATCAGAACGCTGCGCCGGTCATCGGGGTTGGGGATGCGGCGGATCCAGCCGCGGTACTCGAGGAGGTCGAGCGTTGCCGTCATTGTGGCCGAGGCGACGAGGACCCGGTCGCTGACATGCGAGGGGGTCAGCGGCGCG
>Ga0335081_10010697_pt1 | contig 14847 bp, 8 predicted proteins | sample Lox_Sample_35_FD_206713 | JGI IMG/M metagenome (GOLD analysis project Ga0335081, IMG submission 206713) | Soil microbial communities from Loxahatchee National Wildlife Refuge, Florida, United States - Lox_Sample_3.5 | ecosystem: Environmental > Terrestrial > Soil > Wetlands | place: USA: Florida... | reverse complement strand
CTCCCGTGAAGTTGTAGGGATTCGGATCGGAGGCCGGGCGTGGATGAATGAGCCCAAACTTCATTTCGTTCTCGGCCTGAAGCTGGCTGAACTCGGAGCCGAGGACAGAGGCGTACTCCGGCTCGGATAGAAAGTGAGAAGCCGCGGCTGTGCCCACAAGAACGTGGCGTGCATCGGCCGCTTGCCGCAACGTGGGCGCCGTTGGAAGCGCGGGCGGAACGGGCGAAGCAGCCAGGATCAAAAAGCCAGCAAGACACAAGGCAATGATGAAGAATCCGCGCGGAATAATTCGGTATCGAGGGAGGACGACATTCACGGGAATCTCCTACGCGTTTGATCTTAGGACGACCGATGGAGCAAGACAACGGGATGAACCGAGTTAGTCGATGCTTCCTGGGGCGCTGCTGGCAGCAACGGCTGCTAGACTGAATGCGGTGAAAACCAAACTCCAGCAGCCGAACCCGATACTGCTTGTCAACATCGGCCAACTTGTTACATTGCGGTCTCCGTCGCGAAATACGGGACCTCGGCGCGGGTCGGAATTGAAAGAGCTGGGCATCATTCGCGACGGAGCCGTTTTGTGTTTGGGTGGAAAGATCGTCTCTGTGGGATCGACGAAAGAGGCGGTGCGCGATCCGTGGCTGAAAAAGAATCGAAAGAAGATTACCGAGATCGACTGCGCCGGCAAAGTTCTGTTGCCGGGATTCGTGGATTCGCATACCCATCCCGTGTTCGTTGAGCCGCGGCTGGTTGACTTTGAGAAGCGGATTGAAGGCGCGTCGTACGAGCAGATCGCTGCGGCCGGAGGCGGGATTCGGTCCAGTCTGGAAGGCGTTCGCAAAGCACCCAAGAGCGCGCTCACGAACAAGGTCGTCAACGTTCTCAGCGACATGGCTGCGCACGGGACCACTACCGTCGAAGCCAAGTCCGGCTATGGACTGACGGTTGAATCCGAGTTGAAATCTTTGGAAGCCATACGCGCCGCGAGTGCGACCTGGCCCGGAACGGTGCTTCCCAGCCTGCTGGGAGCGCATGTCGTCCCAAAAGAGTTTCAGGGGCGCTCACAAAACTATGTGGAGATCGTCTGTTTAGAGATGATTCCGCAGGCGGCGCGGCGGAAGCTTGCCCGCTTTGTGGACGTGTTTTGCGATAAAGGTGCGTTTACGGCGGACGAGGCCGGGCAGATTTTTGCTGCGGCCAGGCAGCACAGCCTCGATGTTCGCGCCCACATGGGCCAGTTGTCCGAGACGAAACTAGCGCCGTTCCTGCGCTTCGATCCGGCGTCGTTCGATCACATGGATCATGTAAGCGACGACGACATCCTGCAGATGGCGAAGGCGAATACGGTCGCGACGCTGGTTCCAGGCGCAAACTATTTTTTGGGATGGAAGGACTATCCCAATGCGCGGCGGTTGATTGACGCGGGAGTTCCGGTGGCACTGGCGACGGACTACAACCCGGGGACCTCACCGACCATAAGCATGCCGATGGCGATGTCGTTGGCGTGCACGCACATGAACATGTCGCCGGCCGAGGCGGTGGCAGCGGCTACAATCAATGGAGCATGGTCTCTGCGCGTGGCCGATCGTAAGGGCAGCATCGAACCGGGGAAAGATGCTGACCTGGCCGTGTTTGACGTGAAGGACTACCGGGAAATTCCTTATTGGTTTGGGGTCAACCGAATCGCAATGACGGTTCTGAATGGCGTGATCGCGCCAGATTGAACTTCCGTCCGCTACTCGTCGTATTACAGGGAGTGCAGACGTGTGCTGTTATATTTTGGGGAAATTGGGAAACATAACAATTCCGCGGCCGACCGGCTTGGCGGGACATTCTACGAATCTGAATTGAAGAGAAAGATCCGATCGAATCTCCAGAGGGGAAAAACGATGAAACGCATCCTTGCGGTACTGACATTCCTCGCGCTGGCAATTTCGTTAGCCGCCGCCCAGCGCTTGCCCGAAGTTGCCCGGCCCGACAATTACAAACTGACCTTCACGCCCGACCTCGACAAAGCGACGTTCGAGGGCGATGAGACGATCACGCTGCACGTTCTGAAGCCGACGTCGGAGATCACATTGAATGCGGTCGACATCGACTTTCACGAAGTGAGCATCACCAACGGCGGCGCGACCCAGAAGGCAAAAGTAACGCCGGAAAAAGATAAAGAGATGGCGGTGCTGTCCGTCGACAAACCGCTGGCAGCCGGTCTGGCGACCGTTCACATCAAGTATTCGGGAATTCTGAACAGCGAGATGCGCGGCTTATACCTGGGCAAAGACGACCAGGGGCGCAAGTACGCTTCGACCCAGTTCGAAGCCACAGACGCGCGGCGCGCCTTCCCTTCCTTCGACGAGCCGGACTACAAGGCAACGTTCGACATCACCGCGGTTGCGCCGAAGGGGATGGTGGCGATCTCGAACCAGAAAGTGATTTCCGACACCCAGGGACCGGGCGATTCGCACACGGTGAAGTTTGCGACGACGGCGAAGATGTCGTCGTACCTGGCGGCACTGGTGGTGGGCAATTTCGAATATGTCGAAGGCGAAGCGGATGGGATCCCGATTCGCGTGTACGCAACCACCGGCAAAAAGGAGATGGGCAAGTTCGCACTGGAGTCGGCGGAACATATCCTGAGCTATTACGACAAGTATTTCGGAATCAAATATCCCTACGGGAAGCTGGATTTGATCGGTATTCCGGATTTCTCCGCGGGAGCGATGGAGAACACGGGCTGCATCACCTTCCGCGAAGTCATCTTGCTGATCGACGAAAAAGAAGGTTCGGTCGACTTGAAGAAGACGATCGCCGATGTAATTGCCCACGAAATGGCGCACCAGTGGTTCGGCGACCTGGTCACGATGAAGTGGTGGGATGACGTGTGGCTCAACGAAGGCTTCGCGACGTGGATGTCGAGTAAGCCGGTACAGGCGTGGAGACCGGAATGGAATCCGGCGCTGGATAACGTGAGCGGCACGGGCGGAACGATGAACGTGGATTCGCTGGCGAATACTCGGCCGATTCATCAGGCGGCAGAGACTCCGGCGCAGATCCAGGAGTTATTTGACGGAATCGCGTACGGCAAGGCGGCTGCGGTGCTGCGGATGCTGGAGTCCTACCTGGGCGAAGAGACGTTCCGAGCGGGCGTGAATGCGTACATCAGGCAACACCAGTATGCGAATGCGACGGCGGAAGATTTCTGGGACGCGCAGGCAAAGACTTCGAAGAAACCCGTGGACCAGATCATGCCCACTTGGGTGAAGCAGGCGGGCGTGCCGATCATCAACGTGAAGGCGCAGTGCTCGGGTAATTCAACGACCGTGGAATTGAGCCAGCAGCGCTTCTATTACAACCGGACAAAGTTTGCCGAACCGAACGATCAATTGTGGCAGGTTCCGCTGTGCATGAAGGGGTCGGCGGGCGGTGCGAACAAGTGCGAACTGCTGACCAAGCGGGAAGAGACGTTCATGCTGCCGGGCTGCTCGAACTGGGTGCTGGCAAATGCGGGAGCAACGGGATACTACCGCGTGGGCTATCAGCCGGAAACGATCCGTGCGCTGAGTGCCGATGCTGAGACGAAGCTGACGCCGGCGGAGCGGATTGCCGTGCAGACCGACATCTGGGCGTCGGTGCGCGTCGGGCGGGAGCCAGTGGGCGACTATCTGGCATTCGCACAGGGACTGCAGTCAGATCGCAGCCGCGCGGTGATGGAAGACGTGCTGGGACGGCTGAACTTCATCGGCCAGTACGTGGTAAGCGACAGCGATCGTGATTCTTATCGTGCCTGGCTGCGGCAGTATCTGACTCCGGCGATGAGGGAAGTGGGATACGAGGCGAAGGCGGGCGACACGGATGAAGTACGCACGCTGCGGTCGCGGCTGTTCGGCGCGCTGGGATACGATGCCCGCGATCCGGAGGCGCTGGAAGAAGCGCGGAAACTGGCGGATAAGGTCATCGCTGATCCGTCGTCGGTCGATCATCAGCTCGCGGGCGCAGTATTTCCGTTGGCGGCGCTGAACGGCGGCGCGGATTTTTATGACAAGGTGATGGGCGCACTGAAGAGCGCGAAGAATCCGGAGGAGTACTACAACTACTTCTTCACGTTGCCGTCGTTCGGCGATCCGAAACTGCTGGAGCGTACGCTGGATTTCTCGATTTCGCCCGATGTTCGGTCGCAAGATGCGCTGCAACTCGTGACCGGTGTGTTGGCAAATCCGGCGGGCGAGAAGCTGGCTTGGGACTTCATCAAGCAGCACTGGGCTGACCTGGAAAAAGCAGGTGGGCCGTTCGCCAGCGCTCAGGTCGTCGGTGCAACCAGCGTATTCTGCGATGCAGGGATGCGCGACCAGGTGACAGAGTTCTTCAACGCGCACAAGGTCGAAGCGGCGGAGCGGACGTATAAGCAATCGATTGAGCGGATCAATAACTGCATCGATTTGAAATCGCAGCAGGAGCCGCAACTGGCCGCGTGGCTGGGACAGCACGGAACGGCGGGCGGGAAGTAGTCGCCTCGGAGTTGCTTTGGGCCCGGAATTGCTCCGGGCCTTTTTTATTTGGCGTCGAAACTTCGCTTGCGTTCGGGGAGTCGACGTCCCCACCCTCTTTCGCATACAGCGCGAAAAGTAGGGTGGGCAGCCCTTTTTGTTTGCTGTCACGGCATTAGTGACAGAACCATGTGGGACGGGTGGTCTGGGGAGCAGTAGATTCGCTGCGTGGCCCTTACGAAATCTTCTGCGCTTGCCTTGTAAATGCTGGGGACAAATTTTTGCGGGTTGCGGTCGATGACCGGGAACCACGTGGATTGAATCTGGACCATGATGCGGTGGCCTTTGAGAAACACGTGATCGTGATCGCGGAGGGAGACGTCCCATTCGGTCGGTTTGTTCGGTGTGAGGGCCTCCGGCTTCTCGTAGCTCTTCAGATAGCGGCCACGACGGACTTCCATCGCGATGGGGAGTTCATAGCCATTCAGGGATTGCGCGTACTGTCCGGGTTTTGGACCTTCTTCGGGATTCCATGCATTCTTCTGCGCGTCTTGGGGATAGACGTCGATTAACTTCACGACGAAATCGCTGTCGGTCCCGGAAGTTGAGGCGAATAACTTGGCTGATAGTGGGCCTGTGACTACTACATCGTGATCGAGAGGTTCGCTGGTGAAGGTGAGAACGTCGGGGCGGTTTTCTACGAAACGCTGATCAGCTACTTCCCAGGTGCGCCAGTCACCTCCGGGATAGGTCGGAGAGACGGGGCGCTGGCGATACGGAACTGGGTTGGCAGGATCCGAAATATATTCGCGGTAGGTGGTCTTCCCTTTCGCGTCTGGGGCGGTGAAAGAGAGCGTGCCGTCGGCATGGAAATACAGATTGGTTGGCTTCGCTTCCTTGGGCGGCCATGCTTGATAGGTGTGCCACGTATTTGAGCCGCTCTGGAACGTACTGGCCTGCCAATTCAGCTTCTCGCCTTTGCCGTGAAGATAGTAGCGGAAGAAGGGCGCTTCGATGGTCTCGCGGAATTCGCGCGATGTTTCGTGACCGCCGAAGGGGATGATTCCGATACTGTCGCCCTTGGGCGCTTGCCATTCGCCGTGGTACCAAGGTCCGGCGACCATGAAGTTGGTGTGCTCGGGATCGTGTTCCTTGGCGTGCGCGAAAATCTGCCACGGGCCCCAGGGGTCTTCCTGATCCCAGAATCCGGCGACGTTGAGATTGGGCACGGGCGAGGCGTGGAGTTGATTGACCCACGCTTCCTTCTTCCAAAACTCGTCGTAGTCGGGATGGTCCATGATCGAATTCCAGAACGGAATGGAGTCGTGAAGATATTTTGAATTCACGTTGGAAAGTGGACCAAGATCGAGATACCACTGATAGGTATCGTAGGTTTCGAATTCGAAGTTGGTGTTCTTATTCTTGTCGGCCTGCTCAAGGACGGAATATTCCACACCGTAACTTTCTCGCAGCGCGCCGAAGCGGTGCATGTCGTCGTTCATCCATTGGTCGACGGGCGAAGCCTGCTCGCTGATGGCTTTGAGCGCGGGATGCGGATGGAGCAGGGTCATTCCGGTAGTGAGGCCATCGTAGGAGACGCCGAACATGCCGACCTTGCCGTTGTTGTTGGGCACGTTCTTGATGAGCCAGTCGATGGTGTCGTAGGCATCGGTGGTTTCATTGGTGGCCTTCGGATCGTTGGGGTCGACCCAGGAAGAGAGATGGAAGACGCCTTCAGACTTGAAGCGTCCGCGTAGATTCTGAAAAACGAGGATGTATCCGTCCTGCGCCAGTTCCTTGAACGAGGAAGGCATCTGGTCGGGAGCTTTGTCAGGGACGCCGTAGGGCGTGCGGCGGAAAAGAATCGGCAGTGGACCCTGCTGGTCGACCGGAGCGAGGATGACCGTCTGCAGATGGACGCCGTCGCGGACCGGGACCATGACCTCCTGCCAGCTAAAGATTGACTTGGGCGGGGTTTGGGGAGAGTTTGAGTCGGTCTGTTGGGCAATGCTGCTGATGGACGCGAGGACGAACAGAACGAGCATGTGGCGGGAACGGCGCAGGGTGTGCGAAGGCACTCAGGATCCTCCAGTGTTTTGGTTCGGCGAAGTATATCAATCGGTGGGGAGGAACGGTATCTCGTCCCCAGTGTTGTGCTCGGCCACGGAGCGGGGCAAGGGAGATCCATCGCTCCGCCTGAAGTGCGGCTGCGCTCGGGATAACGTCAGCTAGCGGTCTGGGCTGAATCTGTGATTTTCGCCTGCGGAAATTTTCCTTCTCATGCGCGAAACCGGATTACCATATCGTTATCTAAGAGTTGATTCCTGTTTTTCTTCGAAAGTGAGACATCATGAGCAAGAGCAAGGGATACGCGGCGCCGCAGTCGAAGGCACCTCTGGCGCCGTTTTCGTTCGACCGGCGCGAACCCCGCGAACATGACGTTGTCATCGATATCAAGTATTGCGGGATATGCCATTCGGACATTCACCAGGCGCGCGATGAGTGGAGCGACTACCAGGACGAGTGCATTTTCCCGATGGTGCCGGGGCATGAGATTGCCGGAGTCGTTTCGGCGGTGGGCAAGAACGTGACGAAACATAAGGTCGGCGACAAGGTAGGAGTTGGGTGCTTCGTAGATTCGTGCCGGAGGTGTCCGGAGTGCAAGCAAGGTCTGGAACAGTATTGCTCGGTGAAAACAGTGTGGACGTATAACGCGCGCGATAACGAGGAGAAGCCGACGTACGGCGGGTATTCTGACCGAATCGTTGTCGACGAGAACTACGTGTTGCGCATGCCCGACAATCTTGCGCTAGATACGTGCGCGCCGCTGTTGTGCGCAGGTATAACGCTGTATTCTCCGCTGAAACATTGGAAAGCCGGACTGGGAAAGAAGGTGGCGATTATCGGCCTGGGCGGCTTGGGACACATGGGTGTCAAGATCGCGCACGCCATGGGGTCAGAGGTGACCGTGCTGAGCCAGAGCTTGAAGAAGCAGGCCGACGGGAAGCGGCTAGGCGCGGATCACTACTACGCGACGTCGGATGCGGCGACATTCGAAAAGTTGGCGAGATCGTTCGACCTCATCATCAACACGGTTTCGGCGCAGATTAACTGGAACGAGTATCTTGGGCTGTTGAAAGTCGACGGGACTATGGTGCTCGTCGGCTTGCCGGAGAAAGACATTCCGGTGGGCGCTTTCTCTCTGACCGGAGGACGGCGCAGCCTGGCTGGTTCGCAGATTGGCGGCATCCGCGAGACGCAAGAGATGCTCGATTTCTGCGGCAAACACGGCTTCGGATCGGATGTTGAGGTGATTCCGATTCAGAAAGTGAATGAAGCGTTTGAACGCGTGCTGAAGAGCGACGTACGCTATCGATTTGTGATCGATATGGCGACCTTGTGAGGCGCCAGTCTGGCGAGACACGTTGCCGCAACAATGTCTCTGCGGTTAGAAAATTCTCCCAATGGAGAAGTTCACCCGGCTCTGGCCGGTGGGGCTAGCGGCGGCTGAGAGCGTAATCGGGCCAACGATCGTGTCTGCAATGAGCCCGGCGTTGAAGCTGCCCCGGACTACAACTGATCCCGCTTCCCCGGCGGTGCTACCGAAGGCGCTTCCCGCTTCGTACCAACCACCCCAATAGATGCCTCTGCCTAAGAGTTGTGGAAGGCGGAAGAACTCGCGTCGAAATCCGAGGGACGCGTAGGCGTAGTGATTCCCGAGAAACTCCTGGGGCAGGTACGCGCCTAGACGGAACGGACCACCTAATGCGAAAACCTGGAAAGGACCCGCATCGCCTCGGAAGGTCGTTCCACCCGCGGTGAGGACGAAGATCGAAGTTTTCGGCCCGACGGGAATGAAGCCGGAACTCTGGACATCGAGTTGATTAATGGATCCGGAGACTCCCGGTGTCTGCAAGATGTGAGCGACGGTCGCGATGACGCGCGAACCGCTGGCCGGCACCGAAGGAGAATCCTCGTCATCCCAGACGTAGCGCGCACGAAATTCACCGGTGTTCCCGCTAATGATGGGTAATCCGGCGCTGCCGATTAAGGGGGTAAGTTTGCCGCTGAAGATCTCGTAGCCGACGCGAAATTCGCTGAGGCGCCAGGTGTGACCGAGGTCGACTCCTCCGCCGCCACGTTCGTCGCCGAAGACGGCCACGCGCGTCAGGCCGGTGAACGAGTTACGGGCGAACTTGGTGGCAAAGGCATAGGGAGCAACGAAGAAATGCGACCGGAGAATGGGCTGGTAGAACTCGGAAGCAGCCAGATTGCTTGAGCCGAACAGCAAGTCGTTGCGCCATTCTCCACCGTGATGGGCAATGTCCATGAAGGTGATGCGAGCACCGGCAGAGAAATCGAAAGCAGCGATTCCCGAGCCTTTCACGTCTACGGCAAGGTCGACGAAGGGAGGCCCATAGCTTTTTTCATGGGCCGTCACGCGCAGAGCGGGCAATCCGTTTTGCGTGAAGCCTTCATAGCCAAGGCGGTCGAACTCACCTTCACCGGCAATATGGGTGAGGTGCATCTCAAGCTTCGGAAAATCGACGGACCCGGTAACGGCATTGTTGACGCGCTGCTTAATGCGCTTGTCCGTGTCGGCGTCGGCGCCGACCACCTCGAACGAGTCCACTTTTTGGATGGCGGGATGTCTGCGCGACTGGCGTTCGTCTAGATAGTGCTGCCACTCGGCAGGATCAGAAATCGCGTAGGCGAGGAGACCGGCGGACTGCTGGTCCGTGCTCTTGTAGCCGAGTTGAATCAACTCCTTAATCCGCGAGTAGTCGTTGATAGTGAAGCCGGCCATGTCGATGCTGATCTTCGATTGGGCCAGGGCGAGGGACATGTGTTCATTCCGGGTGATCATCACGTCAATGGCGCGCGAGAGCACTCCGCCGAGCGTCTGTAATTCGCCGATGTCGCCGGGAGGCAGACGGAGTTCAATGGCGATGGTGGCATCGACATTCATGGTGCGAACGGTTTCGACCGGAATGTTCTGAACCAAGCCCCCGTCGGCAAGAATGCGTCCGTTGAGTTCAACTGGAGTGAATATTCCGGGGATGGCCATGGAAGCGCGAACGGCCTGTGCGAGTGAACCGTCTTTCAGAACTACCGCCTCACCGCTGGTCATGTCGGTAGCAACACAGCGGAAAGGGATGGGGAGATCGTCGAAGCTGGCAACTCCGTAATTAGGCCAGGCGATGCGATCGAGCAAGAGTCCTATTTGTTGGCCGGGATTGAAGCCGTTGGGCCCGCTGAGTCCGTGCTTCAGGCCGAGAGGAGCGTTGATCTGAAAGTTGCGGTGATCCTGCTTGCGGCGAAAGGCGATTTGACGGTAGGAGGGCTCGGGAAGAAAGGCTTCGTCCCAGTTGATGGCTTCGGCGAATTTCTGAATCTCGGCGGGCGTCATGCCGGAGGCGTACATCGATCCGATGATGGCGCCCATGCTAGTCCCGGCGACACGGTCGACGGGAATGTGGTGCTCTTCCATCCACTGAATCACGCCAATTTCGGCGAGGCCAAGGGCACCGCCGCCACTGAGTGCCAAACCGATGCGCGGACGTGCAGGCACGGGAGGCGCGACGCTTTCTTGCGAATGAACGCTCGCAACGACGAAGGTCAAAATCAAGAGTGGAAGTAAGAGCCGTTTAGCGGGACATCGGTGCGCTTGCATCGTGTACTCCTGAGACAGAAAACGAGGGTTCGCTAGTGATGAACGAAAGCAGGATGTGCGACCGCAACACAGGCAGAAGAACTGCCACACGATGATATGCGATTTGGCTGCGGCGTCAACCTGGTATGTCTCTGCTCTTTGGAGTAGCTATGCCCTGAGGTTCGTGGAGAGGGAGATCCCTAGCCCCGCTCGTAGAACGCGGGGACTTCGGGATGACCCCGTTCAGTTCTTGCCGGGTGCCGGGGTACTACTTGGCGATATGGAGAGGGAGGAACGGACGTCAGTGACGACCTTGCGGATGCCGTCAATGACCACATCGGGACGATCGTTCTGGATGTAGTGCGCGCTGTTTTTCGCGATGACGCGAGTGCCGCGCGTCGATAGATGGGAGAGTTCCTCCTGCATCTTGTCCCAAGCATCGTTGACGGACTTGGCCAGGTCGGCTGGGAGTTCGGCGGATGGTTTGTCGGGATCGTGGGAGAGAACGACGAGCGGCAAATCGCCGAATGGACCGGTGGATGCGGCTTGCGTGGCACTCTGCGGAAAGGCCTTGAGTTCGGCGTAATTCTCCAGAGCCGAATGGAAGTTGCAGTTGGCGGCGCGCTCCACGGAATTGGTATCGCAAAAATCGAGCAAGCGCGGAATTCCGATCGGGTGGCTATAGGCAAGGAATTCCGCCTCTCGACCCCAACTACCCTCCATATTCTTCAGCTCGGGTGGAAAGCGATTTTCCTGGTCGGGATGAGAGGCATCCACGAATACGAGGCCTGCAACGTCCTGCGGATAGAGGCTGGTGTAGAGGCGGATGTCGTATCCGGCCATGGAGTGTCCGACGAGAATGTAAGGCGGAGCGATCTGCGCGGCTTGCAGCAAGGCGTGCAACTCTTCAGCGATGTCTTTGCTGGTGCGGGAACGCGAACTGGAGTCGCTGTATCCAAGGCCCGCACGATCATAGGAGCAGACGCGAACAAATTTCGCGATCTCGCGTTGGACTTTGCTCCAGGAAACGTAGCTGTCGCCCAGGCCGGAGTCGAGGATGACGGTTGGGCCGGCGTTGCCGAGACAATCGATGTGCATCTTGAGGCCGCTGACATTGACCAACTTGCCTTCCATCGGATTGAAGCGGCGATCACGGGCCTCGGAGACGTTCTCGTAGAGGAATCCGGCGACGGCAAGAAGAAGGATAAGAAAGAGCAGGGCGAAGAATATCCGCTTCAGCACGGAACGAGACGGCGCGGTAATGGGCGCGACATTGGACATGGGGAAGCTGTGAGGGCGTCAACGGTAAGCACCGTTGGCGGCATTTTACATGACTGGCGGAACTTTGATTCCCATGACGGCCAGCGATCGGATGAGTTCGCGGCGAACCACCGCTGCGGTGGCTAGTAGGAAGAGTCTTCGCTTCTCATCCGGCTCACTCAGAATCGGGTAACGGTGGTAGAAGGTGTTGAAAAGCTGTCCCAGCTGGAAGACATGCTTGGCCAGGTACGCAGGCTCGGTTGTGGCGATGCATTGGCCGATCACGTAGGACGTCTTCGCTGACGTGAGCCACAGTTCCCAGATCTCGTTGCCCTCCGGATCGCCGAAATACTGGGCGAAGTCTTGCGCCGAGAGTTGCGCAGAAACCTGGTCGGCGAATGACTCAGGATCGACTCCGGCTTTGCGGAAGATGCTGGTGGCACGAACAACGGCGTACTGCGCATAGGGGCCGGTCTCGCCTTCAAAGCTGAGGGCGTCTTTGAAGTCGAAGGCGATCACCGACTGCTTGGTGTATTTCAGCATGAAGTAGCGCAGGGCGCCGATGGCGATTTGCGTCGCGATGTCAAGGCGCTCAGCGTCGCTGAGTTGCGGATGGCGCGAGTCGACTTCGTTCTTGGCGGAAGCGATTAGTTGATCGAGCAGGTCGTCGGCTTTGACGCCGAATCCCTTGCGCCCGCTGACCCCGATGAAGGAGCGCGCCTTGTCTTCTTCGCTCAGGTTGTAGCCGAGCTCGGCTGCGCAGCGTGGAGTCAGCACCACCATCCCGTAAGAGAAGTGCGTGAAATGGTCTGCAGCCGCTCCGTGCCCCAGATCGCGCAGGGCTTCCTTAACGGTGTTTTGCGCTTCCGACTGTCGTACGTCGATGACGTTGTAGTTTTCGACTACCCCGCCGAAGTGAGGATGGTTCTTCTCACCGTCGGTGGTGGAGATCCAGCACTCGTGCTGGTTGGGGTAGCGATAGAACTTGCGGTATCCGAAGTCGCGTCCGAGCAGGCCGAACTTCCACATGTGGTAGGCAATGTCTTTGCCGACGTAGCCGACGGTGCCGTTGGAGCGGACGATGACTTTCTGATCTTCCTCGGAAACACGATCAAAGTCTTCCGCAAAATCTGAGCTTAGGTCGGAGTCCTCACTTTCGGCGCTCTCCGTCCCCGCGCGGCGCATGATCCAACAGCCCTTGTTCTTGCCTTCAGTCTCGAAAGTGAGCACGCCCGTCTCCTTTAACTTTTCGAAGGCGGCATTCCAGAAATGCAGGTGCAGGATTTCGCTCTCGCGCGGCAGGAAGTCGTATTCGATGTCGAGGCGGTCCATGGTCTCGAGATGGCGACGCAGGACGGCGGTCGAAATGATATCGGCGATTGCCGCCGTTTCGCTGGAGGCATCTTCGATTTCATGCAGAGTCTGCAACCGGACCTGCTTGTTGGCAACGTCCTTCTCGTACCAGTTGGAAACGCTGGCGTAGAGATCCCAACAGTAGTAGTCGAAGCGCGGCTGGCGGGTCAGAGCTTCGATTTCGGCTCTGGACTTTTTCTCGATATGAGTAAAGCCGACCACCACGTCGGCCACCTGGACGCCCGTGTTATCGATGTAGTTCTGGATGTCGACTTCCCTGCTCGCGTAGCGCAGTAGGCGGACGAAGGTGTCGCCGAGGATGGCGTTGCGCAGGTGTCCGATGTGGGCGGCCTTGTTGGGATTGATGCTGGAGTGCTCGACGAGAATCTTGCCGGATGGAATTTCGTCGGCGGCCTTCTGATCGGAGGCCATGGCAGTCGACAACCAGGCGCGGTCGATCTTCACGTTGAGATAGCCGGGAGGAGTGACCTGCATCTCGGCAATGCCTTCGATGGGGCCGATGCCAGTGCGAATCCCCTCGGCGACCTTGAGCGGGGCCGAGCGTAGAGGCTTGGCGTAGGGGAACATGGGGATGGCGAAGTCGCCGAGTTCGACCTTGGGAGGCTGCTCGATGGCTGGCTCTGGGAGCGAAACTCCGGGGTAGCGCTGTTCGAGAAATGCGAGCAGGCGCTCGGCCAATACATGTTCGAGATGACGATACAAGAATTCCCTCTAAGTGATTGGAGAATGTAGATTTTAACAGAGAGGGCGCTGGACGCGGGGTTGGAGCCATCCGGTTTGACGGACGAAGACACGGTTCCCTATGATGAAAGTTCCGTCGTTGGCCGTTGGTCCTTGGTCGTTGGCTGGAAACGTGGCGTGTTGTGTGGAGCGCTTGCCGCGTGATCCGAGAGGTTGGCCAACGACGAACGACTCACGACCGACGACGGTTTTCCTTATGCGCATTGCCTACCTTGAGTGTTTTTCCGGCATGAGCGGCGATATGTTCCTGGGCGCACTCGTGGATGCTGGAGTTCCGGCTAGCTTACTGGAGGAGACGGTTGCTGCGCTCGCGGTTGGGGCACGACTGGAAATCACACGCGTCATGCGGAGCGGGATTGCTGCCACTAAGGTGGATGTTTGGGTAGATGGGGAGAAGGACTTGCCACGAGAGGAGTTCTGGGCGAAGCAGGAAGGTGAGCATTCGCACCATGAGCACTCTCATCATGATCATGGGCATTCTCATGGAGATCGGGAGTCCGAGAGCGGTCAGCAATCCAGGACTGGAGTGTCCAAGCCACACTCACATGGGCCACATTCGCATCCGCATGGGCGCGGGCTGATGGAGATTCGGGAGATTATCGGGAAGGCCGCGATTCGTGCCTCTGCAAAGAAGACTGCGATATCTATCTTTGAAGCTTTGGGTACGGCGGAGTCGGAGATTCACAACTCGCCGATTGAGTCGATTCACTTTCACGAAGTGGGCGCGGTGGACGCGATGGTCGACATTGTTTGCGCAGCGGTTGGAGCCGAGGCTCTGGGAGTCGAGCAGATCATTTGTTCCCCTCTGAATGTGGGCGGCGGGACCGTGAAATGCGCGCACGGAACTTTTCCTGTGCCCGCTCCGGCGACCGTCAAGATATTGAAGGATGCTCCCGTCTATTCATCCGGTGTACAGGCGGAATTGGTGACGCCCACCGGAGCAGCGATCGTGAAAACGCTGGCAACGCGCTTTGGTGCGTTTCCCGAGATGAAGATCGAGAAGTCGGGTTACGGGGCGGGATCGCGGGATTTTACGGGGCATCCGAATGTGGTGCGATTGACTGTGGGCGAGGCGGCGACGAGCCTTGCCACCAAGACCAGTTTGGAGACGATCACCGTGCTCGAGGCCAACCTCGACGACATGAATCCGCAGGTATTTGGATATGTCATGGATCGTCTGCTTGAAGAAGGCGCTCTGGATGCGTTCGCGGTGCCGGTGCAGATGAAGAAGAACCGTCCAGGAACACTGCTGACAGTCTTGTGCAAGCCGGAGGACGCGAACAAACTGGTGCAGATGCTGTTCACAGAGACCACTACCCTGGGAGTACGGCGGCG
>Ga0335081_10010695_pt1 | contig 14848 bp, 8 predicted proteins | sample Lox_Sample_35_FD_206713 | JGI IMG/M metagenome (GOLD analysis project Ga0335081, IMG submission 206713) | Soil microbial communities from Loxahatchee National Wildlife Refuge, Florida, United States - Lox_Sample_3.5 | ecosystem: Environmental > Terrestrial > Soil > Wetlands | place: USA: Florida... | reverse complement strand
CGGTGATATTTTGCAGCCGCACTTCACCCAGGTCCTGGTCCCACTCCAAATCATGAAACACCGGACCCCAAATTGGCATTTCGCGGGAGCCGTGTGCTGTGGGCGGCTCATCGGTTCCGGCGATGATGGCCTTTACACGATCGGAAGGAAACCTCCCGCCATTTCGCTGGGCGATCAGGGTCAAATCCGGAACTTTGTGCTTGAGCGAAACCGCTGCTGGTCCATTGCCCCGGCCGTCATTGCCGTGGCAGGCCGCGCAGTGGTTGCGAAAAATCTGGCTGCCCTCGATCGGCACCAAACCTGGTGATTCAGGCTTAGTTTGTGGAGGAGCCGGTAAAGCAGTCAGCAGCAACGCCACGATCCCAACAATCATAATGGCGCCGAATCTTAGCCCGTTAAGAGTCATCGGAGCATCCCTTTCCGGCGAAAAGTTCGCCCGGAAGCTGCACCGCTTATATTCTCAACTTGATAAGGATGGCCCGGTCGCAGGGAGGACTCTAGGATGCCGATCACAAGAGACTGTGACTACGGACACCAGCCTCATCATGGTGAGCGCGGCTCATTGTAGACTGAACAGGCTGGTCTGGTTGAATTCGGCCCCGTGGCTCAGATGGATAGAGCAGCGGTTTCCTAAATTGAGGCGGTATGCGGGCGTGAGGCGAGCCTTCGCACGGCGAAGGCGAAGCCGGGAGCCCGCAGCCGAAATCCCGAGCTCGCCGAGGGACCTCACACCAGGCAAGAGGCTTTGCAACAAAACGGCCCCGTAGCTCAGATGGATAGAGCAGCGGTTTCCTAAACCGTTGGTCGGCAGTTCGACTCTGCCCGGGGCCTCCACTCCATCTCGGCAGTCAATGTACACTGAAACACGGCAAAACTACCCGCACGCTCTTGACCGCCGACCCGCAAACCGCGATCGCTGACATTGTGCGCAACCTGCCGGGCGCGGCCACGGCAACCTTCCTTGCGCTCTTCCCCATCGTCAACCCGCTCGGCGGGATTCCGATCTTTTATTCGCTCACTGACAACCTTACTCCCCAAGAGCGCCGTAACTGCGCCTTGCGAACCACCGGTTATGTGATCGCGATTCTCATTATCTTCATGTTCTTTGGCCGCTACGTTTTGAACTTCTTCGGGATTTCGCTCCCCGTCTTGCGAATTGCCGGCGGCCTGATTGTGGCCCACGCCGCCTGGGGCATGGTCACCGGTTCCAGCCGGGTTACCACCGCGGAGACCAGCGAGGCCATGACTAAAGATGACATCTCTTTGACGCCTATGGCCATGCCGTTGCTCTCCGGCCCCGGCTCGATCGGCGTGGTTATGGGACTCGCGGCTGAACCCAACGAGCTGTCTTATCTGGGGATGATCCTGGGAATCCTCGCGCTGGGCCTGAGCGTTTATCTTTGCCTGCGCCTCGGCGGTCCTCTCGTGAAGCGGCTGGGGCCGGGCGCTATGGGCGCGATCAACCGCATTTTCGGATTTCTGATTCTTGCCATCGCCGTGCAGTTGATATGGGATGGTGCCGCTGCGTTCCGAGGATGATGTTTGCGAACTTTGCAATCTGAGGCGGAGGCGGAAAGGCCGACACCGCGCACGCGAATCGAGAGCTTCCCGTACGCCGCAAGGCTCCAGGCTCTTACAACTCTTCACCACGTTGGTAGCTACGCAGATCGCGTGACCAGCCTTGCCTGACCGTGATACCATGCCCCGCCTGAGTTGGCGGGCATTCCTCCCCGTGCGCCAGTGGACCAAGCTCACATTAAGGCATGCGTAGAAACCAGAAAATAACGGCAGTTTCAGTCTTTGCGGGGTTGGTTTTCGCTTTCCAGACACTGTCCGCCACAGCGCAGGAGCAACGGCCTTCGGAAACCGCACCGCTATTGACCTTGGACCAGGCGGTTGAGCTTGCCACTCAAAACAATCTGACCTTGAAGATTGCGGGCCTGGAGGTAAAAAAGGCCAATTTCGATACTGCCGCAACCAAAACCAAGCGCCTGCCTGTTTTCAACACCTACGCGTTTGGCTCGGTTTTGCTGACGCCCCTCAGTTTCACCATTCCGGCAGGTGCCCTGGGCAGTTACTCGGCTACGGGGCCGATTCCTCCAAAAGACAAACCCATCACGACCAACTCCGGAACCTTTACCACTTACGTTGTGGGGCAGGCGTCGCAGCCGCTCACTCAACTATATAAAGTGCATCTCTCGGTCCGGGAACAAGAACTTTCTTCCGAGATTGACAGCGAAAAATACCGAGCCACGCGGCAGAACGTCGTGACCAACGTGAAGCAGGCATACTATGCCGTACTCCAGTCGCAGAGCTCTCTTCGCTCGACCGAAGCGAGCGTGAAACAATATGAAGAATTGGACCGCGTGATGCTGGTCCGGATTTCCCAGGAGGCCGTGCTGCAATCCGACAGCCTGGAGGTCAAAGCCAAACTGGCCCAGGAGCAATACAAACTCTTGCAAACCAGCAATGATCTGCAAAACCGCAAGGAAACCCTCAACGACCTGCTCGACCGCGATTTGGAAACCCCGTTTCGCACGGAAGAAGTGCCCGGCATTTCGCCTGAGGAGTCGGACCTCAAACTTGCCGAAAAAACCGCGCTGGCGCAGCGCCCGGAAATCAAAGAGGCCCTGCTTAGCGTGCAACTGGCGAACTATGACCGGCGCCTGGCCAAAGCACAATACATTCCCGACCTGAGTATCGCCGTGCACTATATTTCGCCGTTCAATGTGCAATTTCTTCCCAAAAATATCGCCTCGGCAGGGTTCGAATTCACCTGGGATCCGTTTGATTGGGGCCAGCGCAAAGACCAGATCGGCGATAAGCAGGCGGTCCTCGACCAAAGCCGTCTGCAGCTGAAGAACACGCAATCCAAAGTCCTGCTCGACGTCAACAACCGTTTTCGCAAGCTGCAGGAAACCCGTGTTCTGCTCTCGGTTACCGAGGCTGCGCAAGCCGCCGCGAAGGAGAAGTTGCGAGAAGTCACGCAAAAGTTTGGGCAGCAGTCGGTGCTGCTCCGAGACGTCTTAGAGCAACAGGCGGCGACCGCCTCGGCAAACAATGATTACGAGCAGGCCCTGCTTGGGTTCTGGACCGCGAAGGCCGATTTCGAAAAGGCGTTGGGAGAAGATTGATGACCAAGCCAAGCACCATAGCGGTCAAGATGCTCCTGGTAGCGGCAAGCATGCTTGGATTCACCGCTTGTAACAGCGCAAGCTCTTCATCCCCGCCTCTCACTCCGGTGAATCTGGCGGAAGTGCAAACGTTGACGGTAGGAAGGGTCGTCAAATACTCCGCGAACATCATTCCCTATTCGCAGGTTGACCTTGCATTCCAGTCCGGGGGATACGTCTCGAGCATTCGGCAAGTCCGTGGCACCGATGGGCGTGAGCGCAACATCGATACCGGAGATTGGGTCGTGAAAGGAACAACCCTTGCCACCGTGGACCAGCAAAATTATCAGCAGAAGCTCGACCAGGCAAAAGCTCAACTTGCCAATGCTCAGGCAGATTATGAGCACGCCAAGCTGCAATTCGATCGGACTTCCGCGCTGTATGCGGCACAGAGTGCGACCAAACCCGATTACGATCAGGCCAACGCCGCTTTTAAGAGTGCAGCAGCGCAAGTTGATGCGGCGAAGGCTTCGCTTTCGGAAGCCCAAATCGCCCTTGGTTACTGCTTTTTGAAGGCGCCTTTCGATTCCTGGATCGTCAAGCGCAACGTGGACGTTGGCGCCCTGGTTGGCGCGGCTACAAACGGCTTCACCGTCGCGGATACCAGAATCGTCAAGGCTGTCTTTGGCGTGCCTGATTTTGCCATCGGCAAGGTACGTTTGGGCCAACCACTGGTAGTGGCAACGGATGCCTTGCCCGGCAACTTCGACGGGCGGATTACCGCGATCTCTCCCGCGGCTGATCCAAAAAGCCGTGTGTATTCCGTAGAAGTGAGCATTGCAAATCCGAAAAACCTGCTGAAGTCAGGAATGATCGCTTCGATCGGATTGGGCGGGCAGGAGCTGCCGCATGCGGTGACTGCGGTTCCTCTTTCCTCGATTGTTCGCGCGCCTGACAAAACGGGCGGCTTTGCCGTACTCGTGGCCGAGGGCACCGGCGATGTCGTGACGGTTCGCGCCCGAACCGTGGAGGTGGGTGAGACCTACGGCAATCTCGTAGCGATCACCGCTGGAGTGCAGCCGGGAGATCGGGTGGTGACCACGGGCGCCAGCATGGTCAAAAGCGGAGAGCAAGTCAGGGTTATTCAATAAGTGAAGTTGAGGCCGCGGTAATTTCCTGAGGAACGCGCACGATGGCCCACAAGACCGAAGCCGAACTGATTGCGCATTCGCACAACACCGCGCGTTTCTTTACCGAGCACCGTCAGGTCTCCTTAATTCTCTTGATTGGCGTGTTTATGTGGGGCTGGTATGGCTACCAGAACATGCCCAAACGAAAAGATCCAAGCATTCCGGTGAGAGTGGCCGTGGCATCGACCTCCTGGCCGGGCGCCACGGCACAGGATGTCGAACAATTATTGACTCGCCCCATCGAGCAAACCATGGCGCAGAATGCTTTCCTGCGGCCGCCATCGCCTTCGGACTTCGGCATCCGATCCATTAGTTTTCCCGGCCTTTCTCTCGTCTACGTCCAACTCGGCGACAACGTAACCGACACCAAGAAGCAGTTTAACGATATCAATCTCAAACTGGACACACTGAACCAGAAACTCCCTCAGGGCGCCGGCCCCATCCAGTTCAATAGTGATTTTGGAGACACGGCTGCTTTGATGCTGACGGTTGCAAGCCCCCCCGCAAGTCCGGTGGAAATCGCCTTGCGTGCCAAGGTAATTCGTGCCTCGGTCGAAAAGGTACGTGCCTCAGAGCCGCGCACGGCTCCCCAGCCCCGGGTCAGCATTATTTACGCCTTTCCACAATCGGTGGCGCCGGATTTAGTGCGCGATTCCTTCGAATCGCTGATTCGGCTCGCGGTCGAAAACAAAGCCATAATCGATCCGCATTTTTTCCAGGGAAGTGGCTTTGTGGGAGTGGATGTCAGTTCGCGATTCGACAACTCCCAGCTGAAGGCCGCCGGCGACCGCCTGCTGCAGGACAGGCTTCATCGCTCTGAAATTCATCCCGACGCGTGGACCGCGGCTTTCATTCGGGACCCGCAGGAAACCGAGGCCCGGCTCGCCGAAGTGGCCGGCGACAGGTATTCTTATCGCGATCTCGACGATTTTACCGATCTCATCGCAAGAACGGTCCAGGGCGCTCCTGAGGTCGCGAAAGTGCAACGCAAGGGCGTGCTGCCCGAGCAGATTTTCCTAGATTATTCCCAAGACCGGCTGGCGCAGTACGGGGTCAAACCCTCTGACCTGAAAAACGTACTGGGGGCGCGCAATATCACTTTGCCCGGCGGTACCGTCGAGGTCGGGCCCAAGAGCATTCAAATCGACCCTTCGGGCAAGTTTGAAACTCCGCACCAGATTGGCGATGTCATCATTGGCACTGCTTCCTCTGCGGCGAACAGTCCGGTCTATCTGCGTGATCTGGTCGATATCTCCCGGGGCTACCAGAGTCCCGCGCAATACCTGAATTACTTCACCTGGCGCGATCCGGAAGGGCATTGGCACCGGAGCCGCGCGGTGACTGTTGCGGTGCTGATGAAGGACGGCGCGCAGATCCATGCCTTCGGCAAGAGCGTCGATGCGAAACTCGCCGCAGTCAGACAATACCTGCCCGGCGATCTGGTCATTGCGCACACTTCTGATCAGCCTTTGCAGGTGGAAGAGAACATCGACCTGTTCATGGACGCGCTCTATGAAGCGATTGCGCTGGTGGTTCTGGTCTCGTTAATCGGCTTCTGGGAGTGGCGGTCCGCCGTCCTCATGGCCATCTCTATACCGATCACGCTGGCCATGACGTTCGGCTTTATGTACCTCCTGGGAATTGACATCCAGCAGGTGTCAGTAGCCACACTGATCATCGCCCTGGGACTGCTGGTGGATGATCCCGTCGTCGCCGGCGACTCCATCAAGCGCATGCTTGCGGAAGGCCACCCCAGCATCATTGCCGCCTGGCTCGGGCCAACCACGCTGGCAAAGGCCATCATGTATGCCACAGTTACGAACATCGTGGCCTATCTCCCGTTCCTTTTGTTGACAGGAAGCACGGGAGAGTTTCTCTATAGTCTGCCGATCGTAATGACTTGCGCGTTAGTCGCCTCGCGCCTGGTGTCGATGAGCTTCATTCCGTATCTCGGCTATTACTTGCTGAGGCCCGTGCCGGAGAAGTCAGTTGAAGAGCGCCGCACCAGCGGTTTCATGGGCTACTACGCCCGGGCGGCAAAATTCTCTATAGAACACCGCTGGAAGTTTTTTATCGGCTCCCTTGCCTTCCTCGCGATCGGTGTTTTCATCTTCGCCCAGTTGAGGTTGGCCTTCTTTCCAGAAGATGTTCAGTACTGGTCTTACATTGACGTCTGGCTGCCGAATGACGCCAACCTGACCGCCACCAATCAGACCTCACTAAAAGTCGAGCAGATCATTCGCCAGCAGGCGGTGAAATATGGCAAAGAGCATCCAGATAAAGACGGCAAGCCCGCGCACATCCTTCGCTACGTGACGACTTTCGTGGGAGGCGGCGGGCCGCGCTTCTGGTTCTCGGCTTCTCCGCAATTGCAACAACTCAACTACGCGCAGGTTCTGATTGAAGTGACGGACAAGGAAGCAACCCCAGTGTTCATTAAAGAGCTTCAGCCCGTCTTGACTGCATCTGTGCCGGGAGCTCGACTCGACGCCCGGCAACTGTTGACCAATCCTATCGACTACCCGATCGAGATTCGGGTTTCGAGCACGGCAGACGTCGTGGCTACACAGGAGGAGGCGGACAATCGCGTCCTTCGGCAGCTTGCGGGAAAAGTCGAGGACATTCTCCGGTCGGCGCCAAAAGCAGAGCGGGTGCGTAACGAATGGGGAGAAGAAAACGCCCAGATTCGCCTGGCCATCGACCCCGACCGGGCCAATCTGGCCGGCATTACCAACATGGATGTGGCGAATTCGTCGACGTCAGGCATCAGCGGAACGACGGTGGCCGCCTTGCAGGAGGGTGACAAGCAAATCCCGGTAGTGGCCCGGCTGCGGGCCGATCAGCGGGCGCAACTCTCCGACATCCAGAACCTTTACGTTTACTCTTCGCAGAACAACTCGAAGATTCCCTTGGTGCAGATTTCTGACATCGATCATGACATGGTCACCGGTCGCATCATTCGGCTGGAACAATTCCGGACCATTAACGTTCGCGCCTTCCCAGTGGCAGGGCACTTGAGTTCGGAAGTGATCTCAGCGGCCATGCCCAAGCTGCGTGAACTCGAACAGTCACTCCCGGCGGGATACAAGATCCAGATCGGCGGCGAATACGACAAGACGAAAACGGGGTTTACGAACCTGGCAGTGGTAATGCTCATTTCAACCTTCGGGATCTTTTTAGCCTTGGTCTTTCAGTTCAATAACGCCATCAAGCCTATTCTTGTTCTGGCCGCAGCGCCCTACGGGATGGTCGGGGCTTTCGCAGCCCTCTGGGTCATGAACGAGCCGTTCGGTTTCATGGCGTTTCTCGGAGTGGCCAGCCTTGTCGGTGTGATCGTGAGTCATTCGATTGTTTTGTTTGATTTCATCGAGGAAAGGCACGCCGCGGGCGATGACTTCGAGAACGCGGTGGTCGACGCCGGCATTATTCGCCTGCGGCCGGTCATGATCACGGTCTTCGCGACCGTGCTCGCCCTTTTCCCGTTGGCCCTTCATGGCGGACCACTGTGGAAGCCGCTCTGTTATGCTCAGATCGGCGGCTTGCTGCTGGCAACGGTGGTCACGAAACTCCAGGTGCCCGTGATGTACGCGATTTTCGTGCTCGATTTGAAGATATTGAAATGGGAAACCGCGGAGAGCAAGGCTTCCCCCGACGGCGGTACGCCTCAACCCGCGCTGCAAGGCTCAGCTTGATGGGCAATCCTTTCCCGAATGATTCAGCTGCAAAAATCCGTTAGGAGCAGATTAAGAACCATGCCGACGAATTCTTTTCAGAGATTTTCTCTCTTGTTAGCTTTGCTGGCGGCGACTGCCGTCGTTCCCGCGGCCCAGGCGCAGGGTGGTGCAGTCCTGGCCATCAGCGGAAATATGGCAGAGAACGCCGAGAAACTAAAACAATACACCTTCAAGCAGAAGGTCGAGTTCTACCTGAAGGGGGAACTCAAGAAAACCACGGTCAGCCAGGTCCACTTCGATAGCAATGGACAACGCGTCGCCGTGCCGCTTGAAAGCACACCGGCGGCTGAGTCACAGCAGCGCGGGGGCCGTTTCGCGCGCAAAATTGCCGAAGAGAAGAAAGATGAGATGAAGGACTACGTCGAGCGCCTGATCGGACTCATGGGCCAGTACTTTCCTCCGAATCCCGACAAGATCAAAGACGCGGCCAAACGGGCAGAGTTCAGCCAGCCCGCCCCTGGTGAGGCGGCTGTCGCGTTTTACGATTATCTGAAGACGGGTGATTCCATGACGATGACCCTGGAAGCCGCTGAAAAACGCATCACAGAAATCGCTGTCAAGAGCAGTCTGGACGACGATCCGGTCTCGATCCTTGTCAGCATGAGTCAATTGCCCAATGGACCGAATTATCCGTCTTCCACCAATCTCAAATCCGACGCCAAACAGGTGGAGCTTCGCATTTCCACTTACGACTATCAACCTCTTTCCAAATAAACGGCAGGCCTCGATTCATGCGAATGGAGTTGAAAGATAGAATGAGTCACATCGCCGGGGAGGTCCGGCCGCCATGCGAAGAGTTCTAAGAGTGCGAGCGCAGCGAATAATCTGCCGGGTGATGTTTCCGATATTGGTCTTTGCGTTGGCCGGGGTAGCCCAGAATCCGGCCACGCCCAGCGCGGAGAAAAGCAATCCCTCCACTTCTGAGCCTACGGATGACGTCCTTCGCCAGTGGGACGAAGCCCTTGAGTCCGTTGCTCAACGCGCCATGCCCGCCATCGTCCAGCTTGAAATCAGCGGATATGGCCCGCGGGAAAAAGCCAACGGGGATGAAGATGTAGCCATCATTCAACGCCAGCGGGCGATCGGTTCGGGCGTAATCGTCGATCCCGACGGCTACATCATGACGAACGCCCACGTCGTCGCTGGGGCGCAACGGATTCGCGTAATCTTCACGCAAACCGTTTCCGAAATGATCGCTTACAAATCCAATCTGGCGTCGCGCCAGCGAATGTATGATGCTAAGCTGATTGGCTTGAACCGGGTGGTTGATCTCGCCCTGGTCAAGATCGACGCAAAAAACCTTCCTTACCTGCCGTTGAAGCAGGACTTTCATATCCACCTGGGCCAGACGGTGCTGGCCATCGGCTCTCCTGAGGGATTGGAACACACGATCACACGCGGCATCGTGAGTGCGGTGGGAAGGCAGATTGATCCCGACCGTCCCATGGTTTACATCCAGACTGATGCACCGATCAATCCTGGAAACAGCGGTGGCGCGCTGCTCGACCGCGACGGGAATCTGCTTGGCATCAACACCTTCATTCTCACCGAGGGCGGCGGGAGCGAAGGACTCGGCTTCGCGATCCCCGAACCAGTCGTGAGGTTTGCCTTCGAGGAGTTCAAAGAACATGGCCGGATTCGCCGCACCGTTATCGGGGCCAACGCGCAAACCATCACTCCCGATCTGGCCGAAGCATTCAAATTACCTCGCGATTGGGGAGTCATCATTTCTGACGTTTTGCCCGACAGCCCATCGGAGAAGGCTGGATTGAAGCCCAAAGATATCGTTCTTACCTTAGACGGTCGTCCCATCGATTCTTTACCCAAATTCACCGCCTGGCTTTACCTCCATAAGCACGATGAGGTATTGCAGATGGAGGTGCTGCGCAACAATCAAACGGTTAAGCTTCTCATTCCGGCCATCGAGGCCCCGACGGGAATGGACCGCCTCGCCGATCTGATCGATCCACAGAAGAGCCTGATCTCGAGCCTGGGTGTGTTTTTTCTTGATCTCACGCCGACAATTTCTGACAATCTGCCCGGCCTGCGCTCAACGTCCGGAGTGATCGTGGTTGCGCGTGTCGACTATGCGCCGCGCATCGACGCGGACTTGCGAATCGGCGACGTCGTGCGCTCGATCAACGGAACACCGGTTTCGAGTGTTGACGATCTTCGCTCCCAGCTTGCCAGGTTCAAGCCCGGCGATGCCGTAGCCCTCGAAGTTGAGCGGCAGGGGCTATTTCAGTTCGTCACATTTGAGGTGGAATAGCGGTTGTGGCGGTCGAGTTTGGTGATGAGCAATTTGGACGAACTGACCAGCAAACTACAAGCGATCGCCGACCCAGCGCGGCGGCGCATTCTCGAGGCCCTCAAGGAACGCGGCGGATGTTCCATCGGCAAAAAGACAGACACCGGCCTCTGCGCCACTGACATCGAACGACGCCTGAATCTTTCCCAACCCACCATCTCGCATCACATGGCAATTCTAAAGAACGCCGGTTTAGTGCAGGCACAAAAGGTCGGTCTCTGGATTTGGTACCGCCGGGACGAAACTGCGATTCGGGAGGTGCTTGCAACTTTGCGAAAAAATCTTTGACTGGAGTTTAATTCGCCGCAGCCGCCTGGGACTTCTGCAGCAGCCGGCGGGTCTGCGAGATTAGTTCACTCACTTCGAACGGCTTCACCAGGTAGGGCAGGTTGTGATCGTGCAGGAAGCTGCGGATTTCCGGCTCCAGCACGCTGGAAAAGGTAAATAAGAGATGTCCATCCAGCGCCGATTTATTCTCCCGAATCCAGCGATGAATCTCCGGCGCATTCCACCCGCCTGCCATTTTGCCGTTCATGATGACGGCATCGAAAGAATCCTTGATCAAGTGTGCTTTGACTTCTTCCGGGTCTAACAGAGCTGTGACCTGGGCTCCGGCTCCGGTAAGCACGTCGCGCTCAAATTCAAGTACGGCTTGTTCATCTTCCATCAAAAGCACTGAGCCTTGGATAGCGAACACGCGCGGAGGCGCAGTAGAGGCCTTCTCTGAAGCTGCAACGCCTGCCGCGGGCAGCCTCACCTCGATCACAGCCCCGCCTTCCTCACGGTTGCGCGCCGTGATTTCCCCGCCGTGTTCCTTGACAATGCCGTAGCAAATGCTTAGTCCCAGGCCGGTTCCCTTGCCTACGTTCTTGGTCGTATAGAACGGATCAAAAATCCGGTGGGGCTCCTTGATTCCAGTTCCTGTGTCCTGAAATTCCGCGCAAACGCATCCATCTTTCGAGTACATACGGACTTTCAAACTTCCACCCTGCTTTTCTTCGAGCATCGCATCGACCGCGTTGTTGATGATGTTGAGAAACACCTGCTCCAGCTGGTGCGGATCAGCTGTCACCGCCGGCAGATTCGCTTCGATGTCGCGCTCCAGCCGGATATTGTTGACCTTGAGGTCGTAGTCTCGCAGGGTTAGGGTCTCTTCAATCACCTTGGCAACATTCACTTGCTCCTTCTGTGGCTTGCGCTGCCGGGCAAACGAAAGCAGATTCTGGACTACGCGATGTGTGCGCTGCGCCTGCTTGAACAGCTTGCTAACGAAATCCTGCGCCCGCTCGCCCAGCCCCTCGCTTTCCAGAAGTTGAGCGTAGCCCAGGATCGCCGTCAGCGGATTGTTCAATTCATGCGCAACCCCTGCGATCAACTGCCCCACTGCCGACATCTTTTCACTTTGCAGCAGCTGTTCCTGGGTGCGCCGCAGGTCCTCGTAAGCACGGCAGGTTTCTTCGTACAGCCGCACTTTCTCGATCGTGGTGGAGAGCTGGCGCCCGATGGCCACGAGAAGGTTTTCGTCGTTGCTGGTATATTCCCGGGTTTCGCGGCTGCTGATACCCATAATCCCCATGGGTTTGTCTTTGCCCCAAAGCAGGACCCAAATCCACGATTCGAAGCCGTCCGCTCGAATGAACTCTGTGACCAAAGCGGGCAGATGGGGCAGATACTCCCCGGTGATCACCTCCGTGCGTGAGCGCGTGACAAGATCGCCAAATCCCTCCGGAAACTTCACTTCCGAAAAGCGGGCCCGTTCAGCGCTGCGCAAACCCCATCCCGCGCGCCGCCGGAAAGTGGCGTCGTCTCCCTCGGAAAGGTAGACCGAACCGGTTTCTGCGCCCAGCAGTGAGATCACCTGGCGGAGGGTCAGATTCAGGATCTCATCCAGATCGAAGGATTGCGTGGCGATTACCGCCATCGCATTGAGCGCGTTCAGTTCACGGTTTCGGCGGCGAATTTCGTCTTCTGCGCGCTTTTTTTCCGTGATATCGAGTAGAAATCCCTGATAGCGCTCAATCTTGCCCGCCGCGTTTCTGGTGGCAAGGCTGCTCTCCATGGCGCTCAACAACGTCCCATCTTTGCGCCGTAGAGTTACTTCGAAGTTGCGCACGTAGTTGTTGCGTTCCACCTCGCGCCGGAAGACCTCGCGTTGCTCGGAAGCGCCGTATAGCTCCTCGATGTTCACTGCCATCAATTCGGCGCGGTTTTCGTATCCCAGCATGCGGACAAAGGCGTCATTGCAGTCGACCAGCTTGCCTTCCGGAGTGGCAACGAATACGCCTTCCTGGACCTGCTCAAACAACAAGCGGTATTTCTCTTCTGCGATGCGCCGGTCGGTGATGTCGCGCACTACGTGGATCGTTCCCTTTTGCTTGCTTCCCTGGTCGGTATACGAGGAAGAGGAAACCATGCAGAAACCGCCGAAGCAACGGTCCGGCCCTTCATGAAAACCCTCCTCTGCCCCTGAACAATAAGGGCAGTTCGACCACTTTTCAGCGCTTTGCGGCAACACTTCTTCGCAGGGTTTTCCTGCGACGTCGGCAGGCGCCTGCCCCAGCCTCTCCAGCAGTGCATGGTTCGCTTTCATCACGCGGAATTCTGCGTCGTGCAGAAGCACAAGATCATGGATGGAATCGAAGGTGTTTGCCCATTGCCGTTGCGAACGTAGGATCTGCTCTACCAGGCGCAAATTCTCAACCGCCAGTCCGACCTGATGGCCGCTGGTGGTGAGAAATTCCATATCTTCGGGCGCGTATTTCACTTTGCGCCGGCTGCCCAGAGAAAGAACTCCAATCGGGGATTTCTTCCCCATTACCGGCACGATCACAACGTGGTGAAACTTTTCGAGCTTGAGCTTTGGCCGGATGCTTTCGTCGGCGCTGGCCGTGTTCACGACAGTTGGCTTGCCTTCCTGCAACGCTCTCCCCAGCGAGGGATAAACTGGGATGGAGGCGCACTCCTCCAGATATTCCTGCGACAGCCCAATCTGTTGCGCCATGACCATGCGTTCGCCTTCCAGCAGACGGAACCAGGCAGCTTTGGCGTGCATGAGCTTCTTGAGTTCCTCGAGCGCGGTCACCATCATGGGACCAGACTGTTGAGCGCGTGTGATGCTCCCGGTCAATGCATTGATCACCCCCAGCCTGCGGGTGCGCATCTTGTAGTCATCAAACACGATCAGCAACATGCTGAGCCCAGAGAGCAGGGTGGCGACCATGATCGTGCCCGCGGGCAGGTACGCGGTCACCGGTTCCCATGGCAAATGGATCAGCAACAAACTTACGGCCAGCAGCCAGGGACCGATTTCCCAGCGCGCCCAGCGGAATCGAACCAGTTGCACAACCGCAGCCAAGGCGATAATTCGATAGGAAACTTCCAGCGCGACCCGCAGTGTCAAGTTGTGCGGCCACCACAAGGCTATGGCGGCGGCATAAGACATGACAGTGATCGTGATTAGCAACAGAGGTAGCAGCAGCTTCTGAACGTTGGCGTATACGAAGATCGAAGCTGCGAACAGAGACATGGCAAGCACGAACTCAGCCTGCGCAATCGCATGCACGTAACGCGGCAGGTTGGCTCCTTCGTTACCGCCCACTGCCAGACGGGACCCAAAGTAGGCCAGCCAACCTACAATCCAGATGAGCAGATAGCGCTCGCGGAAGGTGCGAAACACCATCAGGCTGGCTGCCAGCATAATCAGGGCAACCGACTCCTGCACGGCCATCCGGGGCATGACTAGTCCAGAGACTGGCAGCGCACTGCAGAAAATGGTCAGATTCATCGCGATCAGGGTATAAGCGCTCATCCTGTTAATAGCATGCGTTGCCTGGTTCCCAATTGGGTTTCCATCCCCCATTGGTTACTTTAGGAATCTCGGAACTACGGTAGAATGGCGCCTAGACTAGACTTCATAGCTCATGCCAGCTGAACGCATCCTGGTCGTGGATGACGAAGAGACCATCCGCGATATCGTTTCCTCCATGCTCACCAACGCCGGCTACAAATGCCGCCAGGCATCGTCCGGAATGGAGGCTTTGGCATTGCTTGACTCAGGTGAAGAGTTCCAACTCATGCTCTCTGACCTGATGATGGCTAACCTCGATGGGATTGGGCTGCTGGAACGCACCAAGGAGCGTTTCCCGGACATGCCTGTGGTGATGGTGACTGCGGTCCACGACATTTCTATCGCTCTGGGAGCGATCCGCAACGGGGCGTATGACTATCTGCTCAAACCGTTTGAGCGCGAACAATTACTAAATATCGTTCGCCGCGCCCTCGAAAATCGTCGCTTGAAGCTGGAGAACCGCAAATACCAAACCGACCTCGAAAGACTGGTCGACGAACGCACCAAGCAGTTGCGACAAGCCATGTTGGACCTGGAGCGCTCCTACGACATTACGCTGGCGGCTCTGGGAGATGCTCTCGACCTGAAGGATGCTGAAACCGAAGGCCACTCCAAACGCGTGACTGCCTTCACCATTGCCATCGCAAGAGAAATGA